>JAEIGA010013905.1_pt1 | contig 12235 bp, 23 predicted proteins | sample 9270691 | NCBI WGS metagenome assembly JAEIGA01 (sample SAMN17057246, study PRJNA624740) | gut metagenome | biome: biome; isolation source: fecal sample | host: Bos grunniens | place: China: Xizang | collected 2019
AGATAAAATCTGTGTCAATAGACACTACAATCGCTCTCACATATCTAAGACCTTGTCTTAATAATACTATATTTCCTATTTGCATTATGTTCACTCCTTTAATTATTTATTTAATCATATCGGGTGTTATTATATAACCTTCTAAGTCTTGAATTCCAAACTGTTTACAAGTTTTATAATCTTTAAGGTATATATCAATACGTCCATTACCTTTTACTTTTGAACCACAATCATTACATTTTAAAACTAAATTTAAACTAGGTATATAAATATAAGAACCGTAAGGAATGAATTTAGGGTCTACAGCACAACTACCATTGACAGTTGGTTTTTCACCTGTAGCTGTTATAGGGTCATTACAGTAAGCCGTTGCTTTGATTTTTAAAGGTTTTCCCATAGTCATTATTTCTTGTTTTGTTATATTTCTTTTCACATTTATCACGTCCCTATTTTGATTTGTTATTTCTATTTTAGTCTGATTATTACTCAATTCTTTAGTTTTAGCATTGCTATATATTACACTACTAAAACTAATTAATAAACTTAACACTACCATTATTACTTTTTTACTCCTGCAATATTTTAATAATCTCATATTGTCTCCCCCTAGTTGTCTATTTACCTTTAATTAAAAAACTATGTTTTATAGTTGTTGGGTCGTATTTTAATAATTTATATTCAAATTGCATTATATATCCAAAACCTAGTGATAATACTATTGTTAAAGGTGTAATATGATTTATAGCACCTAATAATCCTATACCTAAGAAAAATACTTCTTGGCATAATCTTATAAATCCTACGCTTTTATTAGTTCTTTTTAATATTCCATTTTGAACTAGATTTTGATTAGTATCTCCATATCCTGCTCCTCCACTTAAAAACCAAGCTATAGGTAGCAAGAATATTCCTAAAATCATAACTGGATTATAAGGAAGAATTAAACTCCATACATCTATAAGCATGGAGCCAACAGTTGCATTTATAACTCCCATCAATGTTAATCCTTCGCCCATTTTATAGGCTATAATCATCATAATCGATTCTATTAATAAACCTGCCATTCCTATCGATATATTAAACCAGTTTGCAAGTGCTAAGTTAGCAGAGGTTATAGGGAAAACCCCTAACCCTGCATGAATAACCATTGTTATACCAAAAGAGGATAATAAAACTCCTGCTAATAATCTTAAAAATCTTTTCAATTTTTTCAACTCCTTAAATGCTTTTTTCATTTTCAAATTCACTTTTTTTTCGGGATTTTTATGGCGGATTTTCCATTATTTATATTTATAATATATTTTTCCGCCAGTACAATCTTCATATATTAAATAATTTTTACATCCATATTTTTCCGAGTTATTTATGAACTCTTGTATAATTTTATAATAATAAGCTTTATCTAATATCCAACGTCCTTCTGTTTCCATACCCATAAAGTATATTATTTCATTATTTCTATCTATCATTATTAATGATTTATTTGATTTTACATCATAAATTAATTCATCATTTGCAAAATCATATATTGAATAGCAATCTAAATTTGAATAATTAGATTCCACCACATCGTATATAAATTGTATATTCAATTAAATTCCTCCTTTAATTAATTTTTTATTTTATACTATTTTTTTTGAAATTCAAATTTGATTTTTTTTCTGATTTTTTAGCACACTTCTTCGCATTTGTATATTAAAACTTCTTCATATTCTTCATCATTAAATTCATCATACCATATTTCTAACGCTTTATAATAAGCTTCTTCTTTAGAATCTGCATTTATTAACATTTCAAATACATAACCAAATTTTTCAAGGGATATTTCATATTTTTTCATCCATTTTCTACCTCCTTTCTATACCATATTATATGTGTTTAATAAATCATAAGTTACACTTTAAGCACTTATTTTTTAAAATTTAAATTTAAAAAAAATTTTGATTTTTTAGATGCCTCAATTTTTAATCTATCGCAGATACCTCAATTTTTAATCTATCGAATATTTTTTTAAATATTGAAATTTCAATATTTTTTCGATATCTTATTTTTTGCACCATCTAAATTTTGAACCGTGCAAATTTTAGGCGGATTAAATTTTGAGGTACTAATAATAAGAGATTTAAATATAGATTTTAATTTATTTTATAAAGGCTCTTGACGACCATGATATAATTTAATTGAGGTGATAAAGTATGTCAAAAAATATTATAAAAATTAAAAAAAATGAACCAATCGATATACAATTAGAATCAGATTCAATTTTGAAAAATGGTTATGGATTAATAAGTAGAGATATCATGAGGGATAAAACTCTGCATCCTACCGCTAAAACCATTTATTCCTATTTAAATTCATTCGCAGGTAGTAAAGGTATCTGTTACCCATCAATGGATTTAATACGTTCCGAATTGAGTTTGAGTAAAAATACCTGTGACAAATATATGAGAGAATTAAAAAAAAGAGGATTGATAAAAGTTTTTAGAATTCAAAATGAAGAAAATAATTTATTGTCTAATAATATTTATGAAATTGCTATGAGTTTTAAAACAATTGAAGACAATAAAAAAGACTATTCCCTAACCAAAAGAAATAGCCTAAATAAAAATAATAATTTTCTTGACAAATCTATTGTAGCACAAAAAATAGATAAAAGACAAGAACTTTTAAACTCAAAAATATTTACACTTGAAGAAGTTTCTAAAATGTCCATAGACCAAATTAATAAAACTTATGAATTAATAAAAAAAATAAATAAAGAGTAGAAAACTACTCTTTATTTTTTAAAATTCAAATTTGAAAAAAATTCTGATTTTTTAAGCCACATAAACTCTATCTTTTTCTTTTTGTGCATATTCTACGAATGATTTTTGTATTCTTGAAATATAGCTTCTATTGCATCCAACTATTTCTGCTATATCTTCTTGTCTCATGTCTTTTAATATTAATTTTATAACTTGCGCTTTTTTCTCATTTTTCTTTCCAAAATCTTCTATACATTTACTTAAAAATTCTGATTTTTCAGATTCAACAACTTCTTCCTCTATATTATCATCTGCAACTAATATATCTGCTATTGTTAATTCTTCTTTTGTTCCTCTAAGTCTCTCGCTTGTAGATTCTATAGTGTATAATAAATTTCCATCTTTATCATTTACAACTGAATTGTGTTTTTTATTTTTTCTTAATGACATTAATATTTCATTTGATATGCATCTATACGCATAAGTATTAAATTTTATTTCCTTAGTTATATCGAATGTTTCTATTGCTTGTAATAAGCCTATAACTCCTATCTGGAATAAATCTTCTATATTGTCACATCCTCTATATTTTTTAGCTATATCATATATAGTTTTTTCTGTGCTTTTTAATATTTGATTAAATAATTCTTCATTTCTATTAACTTTATATTCACATATTATAGTATTTAAATTTTTCATATAAAACTCTCCTTTATTTTTTTAATTTTGAATTTGAAAAACTTTTTGATTTTTATTAATTGTTTATTTCATGCCCTCTTTTATTGCTATATCTTCTAAATATTTTATAAAATGATTGTAATAGTTACTTACAGATTGTCTACCGTACGGTAACATTTTTTCACATTTTCTAAATGTATATCCTTTTAAAATTAATTCTATACTCATTGCTTTTTTAGGATATTTCTTTTTATATTGTTTCAGATTTTCCTTTAGCCATTCTTTTTCAAACTTATGAATTACTTTTTTTTCTATATTTTCTCCATTAGATAATATATCTCTTATTTTAAAATCTTCATTATTATTTGATATTTCTTCATCCAAAGATTTTACTTCTCCTGTTCTTTTTTTAGTTTTTCTAAATAAAATATTCATATCATTTCTAACAATTGTTGTTAAAAAAGTTGAAAATTTTATTTCTTTTCCTATTTCAAAATTATTTATGGCTTTTACTAAAGATATCATTCCTACTTGGTATAAATCTTCTTTTTCATATAAAATAGTTGTTTTATATTCGCATATTATTTTATATATTAAATTTTCATATTTTTTTAGTATTTCCTTGAATATTTCTTCATCTTTAATTTCTTGATATTTAGTTATCAGCATTTCGTTGTCCAAGTTTATTTACCTCCATTTCTAGTTCCATTATGTTTTTTATATACATTGCTATTTCTGAACCCGTCATTGATTCGTAATTATCTTCTAAATACATTCTAGTTTCAGCTAGTAAATTTTCATAATACTGTCTATTTTCCATATATACCATCCTTTTTAAGTTTTGAATTCGATTTTTTTTCTGATTTTTTATATGCTGGTTACATATTTATTTTTAATTTATATTTTAAATATTGTACAAAATACATCATTTCTTCATCTGATAAATTTTCTAATTCTATATCAGTTGATATATTTAATCCTAATATTCTTTCTGCTTCTTTTATAAAATCTCTATATGTGAATTCCATTATATAACCTCCAAAATTTATATTCATATTAAGTTTTCTTAATATGTACGAGGATTTTTAAATCCTCAAAATTGATTTTTTTTCTGATTTTTTATATGTGTTTTAGAATATCTCTCATTTCGGTTATATTTATAGTATTAATTAATATGATATCTTTTTTTTCTATTATATGCTTGACTTGAATATTTTTTTCTGCTATATTTATTAATGTCCTCTTATTCTCTTTAACTACTTCATATTCATTTAATTCAGAATTATATTTATAACCCATATTGATTAGTGTTTTTTTCATATAAAATTCCCCTTTTATTTTTTTAATTTTAAAATTGATTTTTTTTCTGATTTTTTATTAAAACTTAATTCTTTTATTTATTATATCAAAATTTTCAATATAGCTTGTTTTTATACCTTTATTAGCTATGCCTTCTTCCATAGTTTTTATATTATCTTGTTTTTCTTTTTCATCAGCAACTTTATTGCCCCATAAAGTTATTATTGTATTACTATTTATATCTATTACTATTTTTATATAACATTTTTCTATTTTATTATTATTTGTATCTTTAATTTCGAATGTATTTTTAGCTCTAAAAACTATTCTTTCTTCTTTACTATTTAAATTATAGTTATAATCTATAATTTCATATTTATTACCATATATAATTTTTATTATTTCTTCTTCTTTAATTAAATTTTTACTTCTTGCATGATTAGACATTTTTATCTGTTTTTTTGTTGATTTTCTAATTATATTTTTTAAATACTTTATTTCTTCTTCTGACATATGCTTATTATTTTTTCTTATCATGTTTTTATTACCTTCACATTTACTATTACCTTTTTTCTTTAAATTATAGGCTAACATTTTTACAACCTCCTTTATACTTTATATTTTATAAATTTAATTTTAAAAAAAATTCTGAATTTATAATAGTGCTTATGTAGCCTATTAATTTTTTATCTCTTAATATAAAGTATGCTAAATTTAAATTTATGTTACTATTTTTAATTTTTAAATTCAATTTTTATTTTGATTTTTTCTTTAGTTATATGTAGGAGGAACTTTAAAGTTCCCATATTTTAAAAATCGTATTCATTTTCTAAATTTTCAATTATTTCATATATATCCTCCATGAATACTCTATTATATTTTTCTAATGCTTTTTTACAACTATTATATGTTTTTTTACTATTTTTATTTTTTCCGAATTCATCTATGAATTCTTCATATTCTATAAGCCCAGTTAATGCACATTGTATAAAGTACCATACAGCATTCATTAAAGATTTTTCTGTTGTAATTTCTCCTTCTATTAAAGAGTTCCAGTATTCAAATGAGCATTTTTGTTTAGTTATTGTATTTGTTATATATATTGTATGATTATTATAGTTATCCATATTATAACTCCAATTTTTAGTTCCTTTATATACACTTGTTATTTTATAATTGTTATACATAGTTTTCATAATTTACCTCCTAAATTTTTATTATTTATTTTATAATATGTTTGTATAATTAATTTTGTTATACTTGAATTCAATTTATTTTTTGATTTTTTCTTATGTTATATGTAAGTAGGAACTTTAAAGTTCCCTTAATTTATTTATAATTTTTTTTTAATTCCTCTAAATATTTTTTATGCTCCTTTAACTCTTTAACTCTGTTTTTAAATTCATTAGCACGTTTAACTTTTATAAAGTTAGCGCTTTTTGGATTATTTAATTCATTATTTTCTTGTATTTCTATTTTTAAAACTTCTATACTGTTTTTATATTCTGTTTCATATTTTAATATTTTTCTCTCTGTATCCATTATTTCTTTATTTATTCTATTTAGCATTTAATTTACCTCCATATATTTTTATTATTTATTCTATAAAATGTTTGTATAACTTATTTTGTTACACTTGGATTTAATTTATTTTTTGATTTTTCATTAGTGATATGTATTAGAGGATTTTAAATCCTCTACTGAAATAAATTTCTTATTAAAACTATATATTCATTTCTATATAGCCATATTATATTAGTACCTATATTTATAGCAATTCTTTTGTCTATATTGTCATAATCAACTACTTCAAATATATATCCTAAATTATTATAAATTAATTTATCTGCAAATAAGATGGGTGACATATCATCATTTAATCTGCATTCATTTATATTTACTAATTTTATTTCCATACCTATTATATTTTTTAACATTTTTTATATCCTCCTAAATTTTTTTATTTTTTAAATTCAATTTTTATTTTGATTTTTTATTTATCTTTGGTGATATGTAAGTGAGGAGTTTTACTCCTCTATTATAAATTATTGCTAATATTATTTTGTTGTTGCTCATTCATATTATATTTATAATCCATATATGTTTTTATTACATTTTGTAATTCAGTTTTATTTTTAACATTTACATGCCAGTCACCTAATTCAGTTGGATAGAATTCATATATTTTAGTTGTATCATTTATTACTAGAGAACTATAATCATTAAATTCTATGATTTTGTTACCACTAGGACTGTAATATATTTTAGATACTTTAAAGTTTTTAACTTTATATTCTCCTAATTCTTTGTATGTTTTTTCTATATTGTTTAATTCATTTTGGTTATTTACTTTAATTGACCAGTCTCCTAAATAATCTAAATAAAATTCATATAGATTATTTTTTTCATTTATTACTAGCGCATAATTGTTATTATTTATTATTTTATTTCCGCTAGGACTGTAAGATATATCTGCATATATTTTATTATTAAATATTGAACAGAATACAAAAGCTAATATTAAAGTTGTTATTTTTTTCATTTTTAAATCCTCCTAATTATTAATTATTTATTTTATAATATGTTTGTATAGCTTATTTTGCTATATTTAAATTCAATTTTTATTTTGATTTTATCATTAGTAATATGTAAGTGGATAAAGTTAGTGTCCCTTTATCCATACTGTTATTATAAAAATGCCTATCATTGATAATATAAGTGTTATTACTTGTGATATTATTAGTGCCAACATTTTCACCTCCTTTATTCTCATACTGTATTTTTATAATTTATTTTGTTACATTTAAATTCAATTTTTATTTTGATTTTTTATTCATTTATTATTATGTCGCATAATTCATTTAATTCTTTAATTTTTTCTTCATATTCATTTAAAGATATGTTTTTATAATTTTCATTTAACCAGCTATCTAATTCTAAAAATTTCTGCATTGTTTCAGTCATTTTAATCTACTCCTTATTTTTTTATTTTTTAAATTCAATTTTTATTTTGATTTTTTATCATTAGTTTTATGTAAGAGAGTGTAATTAATTACACTCATTTTCTATATCATTTAATATGCGTTCATATATTTTTACATATATGTTGCATATCTGTATAATCTCATCTGGGTATTTTTCCTTTAGTACATCATAATAGAAAGTATTTTCAAATTCTGTAATAATATTTTCCTCTAAATAGTCATACATGTCTAATTCTTCTATTTTTTCTTCTATTAAATTTCCTGCTAATATATATAAATCGTCTAATTCATATTCTTCAATACTTGTAAAATATTTATTTATGAATTCTATTAAAGATTTTTCAATATTTTCAGGTGATTCAAATTTTTCTAGTGATACTATTTCATAACCTAAATTTATTGATAATTTTAAATAATATGCATTTTTATTCCACTTACTTATTCTATAAGTTCCTTTCAATTTTAATGGTAAATCTCCTAATATTTCAGTAGTACTACTATTTAAAAAGCTTCTATATTTATTTAACATTTTTATTTCCTCCTAATTATTAATTATTTATTATAAAATATGTTTGTATAGCTTATTTTGTTACATTTAAATTCAATTTTTATTTTGATTTTTTCTTATGTTTTATGTATGGTTAGGACTAAATTAGTCCCCGCCTAATAATAATTTCTGTTTTTTCATTTCATCAATGGATATGTCATAATCATTTGCATATATAATTTCCATTTCTGTTTCTTCTAATTCTAAATTAATTGTATATTTAACTATATATTCATTTAACTTGAATATGTCACCATACATTTGTATTATTTCATATTCTAAATAATATTCTGCATATTCATCATATTTTGCTTCATCATATTCAGCTATTATTTCATCTATTACTTGACCATCTAATAAATAAGCTTCATAATCTCTTACAAATACTGATTCTTCTCTTAAATTTTCCATTACCTCATTATATTTATTCATATCTATTATTTTTTTCATTTTTAAATCCTCCTAATTATTAATTATTTATTTTATAATATGTTTGTATAGCTTATTTTGTTACATTTAAATTCAATTTTTATTTTGATTTTTTATCATTAGTTTTATGTAAGTAGAGGATTTTTAATCCTCTATTATTTCTATATTTTCCATTTCCAGTAAATTATCTATTAATTCAACTGACTCATATCCTTCAATATATTCCATTTCATTTAATTCTATATCTAATTTTTCAATTGTTGGACAATCATTTAATATATCTATAGTTATAAAATATTCTATATTGTTGTCTTTATCTATAATTTTAAAATATTTACTATTTTCTATTAGTGCATCATAAAATTCATATTCATTATTGAATTCTAAATAACATTCTTCTGTATAGTTGCCTCTTACATCACCGAAACGGTGAACTTTAAATTCAACTATAACATTGTCTAGCATTTCTGATTTATAAATATTATAGTTAAAATGATTACTAACAGGTGCTAACCAGTTGTAACTATTACCACAATTTATTTCTTCGTATTCCATATAATCTAAATATTCTTCTGCGCTTACTTCTTTTTCTATTTCTTCTTCGTATCCTTCTTCATTTTCTTCGTATGTTATTATTGTGAAATTTTCAAATTCATAATTTTCTAGGCTTTTTAATACGTCTAATATAGATATTTCTGTTATTTCTGTTTCGTTTGTATATATTTTATGGAAATAACTATTTTTTCCAACTTCTTTGCCTTCTAAATTTCTTAAATCATTTATTATATTATTTAACATTTTTTATATCCTCCTAAATTTTTTTATTTTTTGTGGGGTTAATATATATTATTAACCATTTATTATAATTGTTACAACTTTTTCAAAATTAATTTTTATTTTGATTTTTATCTTATGTGATATGTAAGTGAGGATTTTAATCCTCTATAATAATTTTCTAACTAATTTTTTAAATGTATTGGTATTCCTAATATCTTCTATTATATAAGATTTATATTTATTTCCTTGTCCATCTATAATTATTTCAATTAAATCATATTCATTATTTTTTTCCTTATGTGTTACTAATATTTCATAATGGTTGCCTTTCAATATATCAGGTCTAAAAAAGTATTTATTTTTTTTAAGTCCATATTCTATTTTATACATGTTATATCCTTTTTCTTCTATCAATTCTATAGTTTTTTTAGTCATTTTATTTACCTCCATTTAATTATTTATTTTATAATATGTTTGTATAGCTTATTTTGTTACATTTAAATTCAATTTTTTTTATTTTGATTTTATCTTATGTTTTATGTAAGTGAGGATTAAAAAATCCTCTAAATTATATGAAGTAATTTTGCAATTAATGTAAAACCATCTAAAACTAAATCTGTTATACTATTCATAAAATCCTTATCATAATTTTCATTTTTTCCTAAATGTTTTTTTTCCATACTCTCTAATAATTTATATTTTTCTTCTATAGTCATTTTTTTTAATTCTTTATTTATTCTATTTTCTAGCATTTTTATTTCCTCCTAATTGAAATTAATATTTTAAAACAGTTCCTCAACTTCTATTAAATAATATTCTCCATAGGAATCTGTTTTTATCTCAAAGTTTTTTATTTTGGTATTTATACCTATAGTTGTTATTTCTTTTTCTTTATAGAATCTACTAACTAAATCTAAATCCTTAACTAAATTATATAATCTAATACCTAAAGATACGCCATTTAATTTAAATACTACTGGTACAAATATGTTATCATATACTTCATCATAAGACATTTTCATTTCTTCTGCTAATGCTTCACAATAATCTTCACTTATATTAAATTTATCCTGGGAAAAAACTTCTCTCGATACATTAAAATCTAAACTCCAATGGCTAGAACCATGCCATTCTTCTACAATGTACCCTTTTTTTATTAAATGTTTAGGAAATGGCATGCCTCTGTATACCGTTTCATTTATACATTCTAAATTATCAGACAATAAGGTCATTGTATCCTCATCTATATATCTGCCTCCAACAAACTGTTCTAGTATTTCTATTTTTTTATTTTTTTCAAATTCCATATTAAAATTCCTCCTTAAATTTTTTAATTTTTTATCTGTTTAATATAAACTATGTTTATTTTTAATAATTGTTACTATTTTTTTTATTTTATTTTTTATCTTATGTTATATGTAAGAGGGGAATTTATTTCCCCTTATATTATCATTAATCCATCATTTATTCCTATGCTAATGCCTTCTTGTGTCAATTCTGTTTTTAATTCATGTGCTAATTTTATAAAGTCATTTAATCTATTTTCAAAATTTTCCGCATTTACTATTATTGTTAATATACAGATATTTTCAAATACTATTTCCCCATTTTCTGCTTTCCATGCTCCTTGTGTTTTGTATTCTCTAGCTTTTTCATTTATTTTATTTTTTACGGATGTTATTGTTTCCTCCAAATTCTCATTTATTTTATCTACATCAATTGTACTTGGTACATATATAGATAATTCATTTAATTTTTTTACTTCTATTTCAGTTGATACATTTATATTAGTTATCCATTGATTATCAAACATTGTTGCACCTGCATCTATTTCTTTTTCGCTTATTACCATGCTATTATTTAAATAAAAATTATTAGTAGTTATTTTCATTTTCTTACCTCCATTAATTTTTTATTTCTTAACATATACTATGTTATATTTTTTAAAGTGTTACTACTTTTTTATTTTTTTATCTTATGTTTTATGTAATATAGGCTATATGAGTTTACCTCTAGCCATACATTTTCATAAGTTTAATTTTTTTATAGATTATATAAGCGGACAAGTCAACACTTTAATCTTTATTTTTCCTTTGTATTTTATCTTAAGTAAATCATGATATTTAATTTTCAATGTGCCATCATATAAGGTCGCACCACCTTTTTTAAGGTATCTTTATCCCCATAAAGATTTTTAGTACTTGTTTTTTATATGATATTTTTTTATTACTTAATATATACTATGTTAGTATTTAAAAAGTGTTACTATTTTTATTATTTTTTCTTAAAGTTTTTTTATTTTTTTATCTTAAGTTATATTATATATTATTCAGAAGTTTTTAAAGTGTTACTCTTTTTTAAGTTTTTTTTATTTTTATTTTTTTTTCTTATGTTATATTATATATTATTCAGAAGTTATTTAAATGTTACTCTTTTTTTAAGTTTTTTTTATTTTTTTTATCTTATGTTATACTTTATATTATTCAGAAGTTTTTAAAGTGTTACTCTTTTTTAAGTTTTTTTATTTTTATTTTTTTTTCTTATGTTTAAAATTTTACTATAGGCATTGCACCCATTAAAGAAATGTTTTTATAAGATAAGATTTTATTTACTCTTATGAAGTAGAGTAGATAGGATTTTTTTACCTAATATATACTATGGATGTGCCATCATATAAGGTCGCACCACCTTTTTTAAGGTATCTTTATCCCCATAAAGATTTTCGGTACTTGTTTTTTTATATGATATTTTTTTATTACTTAATATATATACCATAT
>JAEIGA010013906.1_pt1 | contig 12233 bp, 16 predicted proteins | sample 9270691 | NCBI WGS metagenome assembly JAEIGA01 (sample SAMN17057246, study PRJNA624740) | gut metagenome | biome: biome; isolation source: fecal sample | host: Bos grunniens | place: China: Xizang | collected 2019
ATTTTGTTTTGTTTCTTGTCGTTCATAACACCCTCTATATGTTTACATTGTGTACTATTTCAAGCAATAACAACACGACAAGGGTGGCAATTTTAAAGAGGTATATTATTGCTATAATCAACACTTTATGCTAAACTTTTGAAGTGAGGAATGGCTATATGAAAGGTATCATAAGGAATCTAATAATAACTATTACAGTAATAGTTTTTGCTTCTATAGTGACAATAGCAGCACCTTTTAAGAAAGAAGTGTGTGATTTAGGGTGGGAACATGTACACCACGACCATAGCGAAGAAGCATATCAGCAGGCATGGTGTTCTGCCCATAATGGCGTTATGGAGCACCAGAACAAAGATTTCACAAGAGTTGATTGTCTTACGGATACTCACGCAGTTGAATTTGATTTCGCTAATAAATGGCACGAGAGTATAGGTCAAGCATTGCATTATTCAGTAATGACTGGTAAGCGTGCTAAAATTGTTTTAATTCTGGATGAACCTAAGATACAAATGACCTATTATAAAAGAATCAGAAGAATAGGTAAAAGATACAATTTTGATACTGAATACGTAACTAACGATATTTTGAAGATAAATACTAATGGTAAATGTTTCTATTCTAATTGCAAATGCAATAGGGAACTCAAAAACCATGTTAATGACAATTTTTATAGTATTATAAAGAAGTAAATATAATACTGGATTAAGAGGAATAAGCATGAACAAAATTATAATATTATTGATAGCAGTATTAGCAATCCAAAACTTGTGTTATTCAAGTAATTCTGATTATACAACTCCAAAGCCTGTCAGATATTCTACTCAACAAGGGATGTTTAGAGTAGAAAAAACAATATATGCTTCTGACCAAGAGCTTGATATGATAAAGAAGATGAGGGAAGCTGAATTTAAAGAAAGATTTCCTAATGGTGTTTTGCCAACAGCCATACCACCCCAAGTAACACAAACCGAAATAACTACTAATACTGAAACCACTGAACAGCAAACAAACAAGTCGTTAAAAAGTAGATTTATAAATGCAACTAAAGAAGTTGGTAAAGAATTGTTATTAGGGCTTTAAACTGCGAAAGGAGTTAGTATGATTTGTCCAAATTGTCAAAATGAAAATATTGAAGGTGCAAAGTTTTGCAATAATTGTGGTAGCACACTTGCTACTGAAACTTCCAAAAGAGAAGGTTATACATTAAGCAAAATTGCTTTAATACTTTGTTTTCTTTTCCTTGCCCCATTTAGTATACTTACCTTTGTATGTTTAACCATTAAGAAGTCTTTAAATAAAGAAGGAAAAGTATCTTTTAATGAATTCACAAATACATTTAGAATAGTATTGGGGTGGTTCTTTGCTGTAATGTTCTTCTTCATGATATTCTCCGAAAAAAATCCTTTATGCATTCTCTTAGTTGTTTTAATAGTAGGATTGCTTTGTCCGTATACTAGTAATATTATTGAAAACAAAACTAAACTACATAATTATGGTAAAGTTAAAGTTATTTCTATAATGGTGTTGATTATACTTGTTGGTGCTATTAGTGGTAATACAGAATCGAATAAACAAGAGGTAGTAACAGAAAGCAAATCTGCTATTAAAGATAGTGTTAAATCAGAAATTCCTAATCATCAAACAGCTAGGAAGAAGGCTGAATACAGAGCACCTATCGAAGAGGGTGCTTTATGGACAATTCCAACTCAATATGGCAAAGGATACGATAAGACTCTCAAAAAGCATGGCATAGATAATGTAAAGAGGTCAAATGAATTATTGCCTAAAGCTGCAGAGTTAGTTTCAAGAAATACTGCTTGCGACAAAATAACAAATGTAATGTTTTCAGATAATAGCACCAAAGATAATATCATCATTATTACTGATTGCCAAAATGGTAAGAGATTTAATTTGACAGAGAAAGAAATTGTTAGTAATTCTACCGCCAAGAGCGAATATGAAAAGTTGGAATCATTAATAACAACACATGTAGCAATGTGTGAAGCAAGAATTAAAAATAGTCTGAATTATCCATCTACATACAAGAAGTTAATTTCTAAAACAGGTTGGGAAACTGAGGATTATGTCAATGACATTGTTATTGGGTTTAAAGCTAAGAATGCTTTTAATCTTGAAACAGAATATACTGCTAGATGTATGTTAAATTCAAAGAATGAATTTTCCACTTTCAGTATTAAAGAGAAAAGATAATTATATCAAGAGAGTTAATATAAGGGGTTGCATCAGATTAGGTGCAACCTTTTGTTTTTGTTGTTCATAAAACGTTCGTTTTACGAACACATAAATTTGGTGTCTAAAGTTGTTCGTAAAACATCGCAGCATTTCTTTACGAATGTTCGTAAATATATTGACATTTTACGAACAGTGTGCAATAATATAATTGTAAGGCACAAAACATAGGAGATTAAACAATGAATAGAGTTCAACTAAACACCACAGCACAAACATTATTAAAACTATACGAACGTAAGGTTCAATTAGCTAATGAAATTGCTGAGTATGAAGAACGTTTAAAACAACATCTAACAGACAACAACCTAACTTATTTAGCATTGGAAGTAGCTAATGTATCTTGGGTAGATGTTGAATCTTCAGTATTGGACACAAAAAGAGTTAGAGAGTTCTTAACACCGAATGAATTAGCTGAACTTTCAAGAATCAAATATAGTAAAAGGTTTAACTGTAAGGCTGCTTAGTCAGCCTTACATAACAACAATTTAAGGATGAAACAATGGTAAAACACAGCGAAGAATTAAAGAATGAGTTAGATTTTATAGATACTATTTTGGAATGCAGAAATAAATATGAGGGAAGATGTTATTCAGAAGCTCACATTACTAATCGAGGTGGAATATGGTTCTCACAAGAAAAGATGAAATACGAAGATGAGCTTGATAATGAACTGATTTATAGAACTGAAATCAATGAAAGACCTGTTATTGCATATTATGATTATGATATATATCAGAAAATTATAGAACAAGATTATGATATAGAAGAATTCAAGGATAATGAGAAAGCATTTGTTGGTGCAATGTATCTTGACACTGGCGAATATATGAGCATTGATGAAATTGAAAAGCACTTATCTGAAAAAATCACATTTATGTGCCCTAAGAACTATGAATTATTAAATACGGCAAATAATCAAAGTTATAGCACAATAGTATATGACCAAGGTTGTTTAATGGATGATTACGCATTAACTCAATATTTAGAAATAGAGTTTTCGGATGAGTTCCAAATAGGCGATAACGTTCTAATAAAAGAGAATGGAATAGACAAATATATTGGAATATGTGGTAGTCTTGGTTTTATCGAATTGACAAATATAGAGGAGAATAAATTAGTTAATGGAGTTTAACAATGGCAGAAAATAGAATATACGCATACTGTAGAGTCAGTAAGAATGACGGCTCTATGACTATAGAAAACCAAATACACGCCATAGAACAATACGCCAAAGAAAAAGGGCTACAGATAGCAACGTTTTACAAAGATGAGTGCAAGGGCGATACACCAGTCGAGAAACGTGCTCAACTACCTGTAATGCTTGATAATCTTAGGTCTGGCGATACTGTTATTGTTGTAGAGGTCTTTCGCTTACATCGTAGCCAAAGTGGGCTAGCTAAATTGTACCGGGAAATCATCGAAGACAAAAAAGCTAATTTTATAACCCTTAATGACAAAGAGTCTATTTTAAATACTTCACAACACGAGGAATTAGACTTAATGCAATTAGGTGTGAAGAACATTATCCTAGCAGTTTTAAGTCTTTGTAGTGAGCTAGAGAAACGAAATATCAGCACTAGGACTAAGCGTGCTTTATCAGAACGTAAAGCTCGAGGACATGTATTAGGCAGACCTACAGTAGTATTACCTACAAATTTTGCTGAAATACATGAAAAGGCTCTTTGTGGAGAAATAACACACACAAAAGCTATGGAACTATTAGGACTTAAGAGGACATCTTATTATAAGTTAGCTCAAGAGTTTAAAGGTGCTGATGTAATTATTGATGGTCAGCCAGTGGAGTTTAAAGGCGGTAATAATGAATGATAAGCAGGTGCAGGACTTAATACGTGGGCTGTTTATGAATGCCATGATATTTCGTATTATGGATAATGCGAAAGTACGTAGAGGCAGGATTCAACAAAATCAAGAAGTTCAGAAAATGCCGTTAATATTTGATATTATAAGCGGTGCTGTTATATTGTTTTGGGTGGTGCTGTTAGGTGGAACTCTTTTAATGGCTCTAGGTGGTCTGCTATTAACAATATTTGAATAGGCTTGTGTATCGCATGGGGTAAAGTTTGTCAAAAATTGGCCGCTCGGTGTTAAGGTCTAATACAACAAACCACCCACTAGCTCGAGTTTTGCTCTATCGAGGTAAACTCCGCTACTGATAAAGATTCTAGCCGACAATACATAGCCAAATATTTGTTATAATGCGGATTGCATGCCAGTCATACCCACATTGTCCGCCGTTAGACAAGGTGGATAGGGCAAGGGATATGAAAGAGAGGGATATAAATAACATCCTATACTTAGGATGAAGCTAATTCTTTTCTAAACCAGGTAATAGTTTATTTATATATGCAGAGCGAACTTTTCTATGCAGTTCTTCTGCTCTTTCAGTTGGTGTAGGTGGTGTAGCAACATTACTAACTTCTGCTGCTTTGTTCTTGTTTTTATCTTGCAATATTTTTAATGCAAGTTGTTTTATTCGTTCGCTCTTATTGTCTTTGTCTTTATCTTTATTATTTTCCATTACAAAATCCTCTCTCTATTTATTTAAAATATAATATATGACACGCTAGAATGCGTTATATGAGGTTTTATGTTGCATTGATGATGAAATACATATCCATAAACAAACAACGCCTATTAAAAGCCATACTGCGTGATGTCATCCATTATCATGCCTGTGTCGTTGTCGAGGTCAGCAATAATTGGACTAAAGTCCTTGCTTTGCCTGAATCGACATAGTTCCAGTTTTAACAATGTATTTGACTTAATGTATTTGTCTGTAATTGCATAAGGTCTAGGGGTTATGTGATATTTGAACAATAGGTCAAAGTAGTTGTTTACACGTTTCACTATTGTATCAAGAGTGGCATGGGTGCTAGCTTTTAATAGGTTTGTTTTTGTTAGGAGTTCCTGTGTTCTTATCTTAAGAAGAAATGGTTTCGTAGGACTTACATTAAAAAGGAAATTCAAGAAGTACATCACGAATTGGAAATTGTGTTGGTTTATTTGGTCCACAAAGTCTAGGTTTAAAGTTAAGTAAGGTGGTTGGAATAGGTAAGACCTGAACTCATTAGACAAAATAAGTTCAATGGTATCATCATCGTTATATAATTTAACTGCAGATGTGTATTGTTCAATGTTAAATAGGAAGTAGTAAAAGGATTTGTTTAGTTTCTCTCTACGTGCTCGATGTTCACGTGCTTCCCTTTTCATTTTGTTTGGTAGTAATGCTGTTAAATCCTTAAATGATATGTAGGCTACGTTACCGTTAACGGCAATAGTGCCAGTGTTTTTCAAAATGTGCAACAAATAGCATAGGTTTTGGAGCTGCTTGTAGTCTTGGATTTGTGCTAATAATGCTTTATATAGGTATAGGGTAGGTTTCTCTTGTGATGATTTACGGCGGAATAAATAAGGGATTGTGTCGGTGTCGTTAGTAATAGTTGGTAGTTGCATTTGGTCATCATTTAATGATGATTTTGGCGTAGGGGTTTCTGACAAGGTTTTGTGTATGGTATAAAGGTTGTCATAATTATGAATTGTCAATACTGGCATGAGTTGGTATTGACCATTACTATTATTAACCATGTTATATAATTGGTGTTGTCTATCATAATCCTTTAAATAATAGATGTAATGATGTATGCCATGTAGTCGCATATATGCGATGATAGGCTTCTTTCGTAGGTTATTGTTAATACTTACGTCATCGTAATAATAACCATTGTAACGCACTACGAAGTATGGGGGCTCAAATTTAAGTGTTATACTATTCTTATTCTTTGCCCCATCAATATATGGTTGTAGGCTGTATATATTTAATCGTCTTAATTGGTTCAGTATTTGTTGTTTCATTTAGTATCCCTTTAAATCTAGTGCAAACTAGGAGTATTGTCATATTTTCTCGTGCGAACTAGGAATAATGAATTAGGCTGTATTCCTTATGGGATTTGTATTAGAGGGGAGCTTTAATTCTCTCCTCTAATACTTTTCTAATAGCACCGCTCGGTTTGGAACCTTCGCTGTGCGGACACATCACCCGCACTGTCTAGCATACCCCCTATGACTTTCCAAATATTGGAGAATCAACTCGTCAATCAGTTCTTCACCATTAACAATGCAGTTGAAACACCAATTTATAAGGTCATTAACTGGCATTCGTCTTTCAATTGCTTGTCTTTTAATGTGTGAAAATACACTATAATCCACTCTATAGTTCTTTTGTGTCCTATGCTTGCGGTTGCAGACTTCCATACTACAAGGTGGATTTGATTCGTCTGGGGAATAACCATTATCAATGTATGCCAGTAGAATTTCCACGAGCGTGTTCATTGTAATGTCATAGTCATTTGCAATCAGTTTCAGATTGCGGGTAAGGTCTGAATCTAGCAATAGACCTTTTGTTGCGAAAAGAGTTGTGTCTTTCATAGCTTTATTTCCTCTATTTTGTGTTACGTCTTAAAATGTAATAATTAGAAGAAATGAAATAAATAAAATGTATTTTACTAGACTTATGATAAGTACTATTGTTGTACTACATAGCCTTATTATCCATTTCTACAAGTTTATAAAGATATTGAGCAAGTTGTCTTTTGTTTTCTTCATCAGTAGTTTTAACAGAAGGCGCATGTACTGTTACTTTAATTTTGCCTACATTGAATGTTACATCTGAATTGTCAATTTGGTTTGTCATTGTTTTATCTCCTATCGTTGTGTACTCTAGGAGTTTGACAACCCACGATAACGAGAATAACAATTTTGGTTATTCTGGAATTTAAGACATGACAAAACAGCTACTATCATTGAATAGTAGCTGTTGCTTAAATTGAAAATTTGTTATTCTGGTAAATAATTATTAGTTGTCCCAGACATTTTGTATCAAATAACACTCCAGAAATTTATCATATTTCATCAATGGCTTATCTAATCCATAAATCTCTTTGTATTGTTTATTTAAACGATTAACAGCGGTTGTAAGTTCACCCATACCACAATATAGTTTGTTTCGTCTATCTTCTCCGATTAAATCTTCTTTATAGATTTCGTAGTTCTTGGCTGGAGCATATCTCTTTATGAAGTCATAAAGGTCTTGAACACTCTCTGAAAAGTGTGTTCTTTTGCGTATATACGTACTAGTAGTAACCTTAGAACTAGTTGAAGGTTTTGTTTCTTTTAGTTCATCTGTATAATTCACAAAACCTGTAAAATCCGCATAACAATCAAATGATTTGACATTCAAATCTTCATCAAATTCTATACTCATATTGTGTATGAATATTTGGTCGTTATAATATCCATAACAGATGGGTTTGATGTAACTTAAGTCTTTTATATGAAATTTTGACAAGTTATAGTCTTCTTTTGTTAATAGATTGTAAAGTCTTTCATTATATGCCTTACTTGTAAGGATATTATCTTCACTATCCAAGTCGTCTTCTATGTATTTTTTGAAGTAACTGTCAAATACTTGCATTAACTTGTCGTGATTTACATTAGTAAATGTTACTGTAGTATTGTCATTATCTAAATGCAAAAACTCAATAACATCATCTGATACACAATCGTCTTCTTTAAACTCGTGGTAATTCTCTTGAAAGGCATAATAGTAAGGTAAGTACGAATTTAATAGACCTTCTGTAAATTCTTCTAGCATAGGTTTTTCATCATCTGAATTAACCTTACAAGTAACATCATTAAAGAAAGCCGACATTAGTACGGCTAGGTAAACATCTTTAATGTCATTGTTATAATCAAGGAACTCACTTTTCCACATAATATACACTCCTGTAAGTTGATTATACAGCAAACATGCCAGTAGTATCCACTCCAATTTACACTCTCCAATACACCCTTATTTGTGATATACTTACACTGGTAAGGGGTGTTTTATGGTAAAGAAGAAAGCTAATATTATTGATTCTAACAAGGCTGTAGCATATATTCGTGTATCATCAAGAGAGCAGGAGAAGGGTTATTCTCTTTCGGCTCAAGAGAAGTTGTTGCGTAAGTATGCTGAAGATGAAGGATACGAAATAGTAGAGTTCTTCAGAGAAGCTATGAGTGCAAAAACATCTGGGCGTAAGCAGTTTAATTTAATGTTAAAGTACCTCAAATCTCATCCAGATGTTAACAAATTATTGGTTGAAAAGACCGACCGCATAACACGTAATTTTAAAGATGTTGTAGTTTTGGATTCTATTGAAGGTTTAGAGCTACATTTCGTCAAAGAAGGTTCTATCATTTCTGAGAGGTCTAAAAGCCAAGATAAGATGATTTACGGCTTGAGAGTGGTACTTTCCAAACAATACATCGACAACCTCAAAGAAGAAGCTGAGAAGGGCATTTTAGCAAAGATTGAAGATGGTGTTTATCCTTCTGTTGCCCCTGTTGGTTATTATAACACTATGGACAAAAGAGGTAGGCATATAATAGCCGTAGATGAGGATAAACGTAAGGTAGTACAAAAAGCATTTTCGCTATATGCTTCAGGCAATTATTCAGCTAAAACCATTAACGATATGCTCTACCCTGAAGGACTCACAAACAGGAATGGTAATAAACTAGCTAAGTCCACAGTAGAAAGAATGTTTAAAAACATCTTCTACATAGGACAGTTTGAATTTAAAGGATTTATTTGCACCAATGCACAACATGAGGGCATTATAGATTTAAATGTATTTAACACTATCCAAGAGCGTTTAGGCGGAATTGTAAGAACCAGAACACATGACGTTGAATTCCCTTATCAAGGGCTGTTTAAATGTGGTGTTTGTGGTGGATTGTTAACTCCAGAATTAAAAACCAAGAAGAGTGGAAAGCAATACATCTATTATCATTGCAACGATTCACATAGAAAAGGTTGCAAGAAGTTATCCTATATATCACAAACTGCTATAGATGAAATTATAGTAGAGTTCTTAAAGAGATTTTGCATATCGCAAGAGTTATTCGATTCAATAAAAACCTTTATTAAAGAGATTCATGATGACAAGCATGACTATCAAGAGAAGACAGAAGCTAGTATTACCAGAAAGATAGAACAAGTTAATAAGCGTATAAAACAAGCCTATGAAGATAAATGCGACGGCACTATAGATGAAGATTTCTGGAGAGAAATCAACAAGTCATATCATGCTGAAAAGACAGAGCTAATTGAAGCTCTGCATAGAGTAAATGAGGCTGATGTTAGATTCTACGAAACTTGTGAGAAGTTATTAAAGTTTGCAAGAAATGCTCATCAGATGTTTTTAAATGGTTCAGTTGAAGATAAGAGATTTATCACACAAACTGTACTATCGAACTCATCTTATTATGACGGAAACTTTGATGTAGAGCTACATCCAGCTTTTGATACCTTGTTTAGATTATCTCAAGCAAATGAACATCAAAATTCAACTATCGAACTCGCTGAAACTCAAGCAGGCATTAAAAAAGAGCCTACTAAAGAGGCTCTAAATTTAAATGGCGGGAACGACGAGGCTCGAACTCGCGACCTCATGCGTGACAGGCATGCGCTCTAACCAACTGAGCTACGCTCCCATATTTAACTGTCATCTATAACCAAATATTTCGGCTACCCCTACAATATAATATGCTGAAAAATTTTTTGCAAGGACTTTCTTTAAAAAAGCAAAAAATATTTTTACTTGTTTTCTATACATTATGAAAATCTATTCACAAAACAATATTAGTTTTAAAGCAAAACCGCCTGAATTACTGCTTGCGGACAAAGCTTTAAGGATTATGAATACACATTATCCTACAGCTTCAAATACAAGATTTATAAAGTTAAATCGGGCAAAAAATAGTACTAAGATACAACAAGATGTTGCTCTTTTTGGTATAAATTTTTTATTTTTTAGAAAGCGTCTCTTTAAATCAGAAGAGACAGACAATTCTCGTGATTTTTTTAAAGGTTTTATAAAAAGTATCAAAAATCACAATATTGCAAACTGCTATGAGCTTGTTAAGTTATTTAGTTTTATTTTGGATTTAAATGGTGTTGAAGCGAAATGGGCATCATTACTACCAAGTGATATCAATCATTGTGTTGCTTTGATTCCATTAAAAAAAGATAGTCTAGAAAAAACTGATTTTGCAAAGACGCCAATTTCAAAGATGAAAGATTTTTTAATTGCGGATCCTTGGATGGGAGTGGTTGATTTCGCCCCAAATATTGCAACATTATACAAGCACCATCCTGATTATAACCGTTGTATAGGTTTACCTGAAAAATATACAAATCTTAATCCGTTTATTTTAACATCTAAATTGAATGATTATTATTTACAGCCAAACGATTATCATTCCAAAGATTTAACTTCTGAAGATAAAGATTTTTTTATACATAACTATCCAGAGCTTTTAATAAACAAAAAATAGCGTAGTGTGGAATACAGATTAGCCTAGTTGTTCAATTAAGAATAGCCACAATTACTAATGGTTATACACTCTTGCTTTGGTTTAAATATAATCATTAAATCTTTTTCATACTTCCAGCTATTCTTAATTCCAAGCCCTCATTTGAGGGCTTTTTTTTGTGTTTTTTATTTATGTTATAATTTTTTTAGAGGAACACTAGTATGATTGAAAATTGGCAATTACCATTATTGATGACATTTTTAGCAGGACTAGCTACTGTAATTGGTGGTTTTATAACTTTTTTTGTTAACAAAAACAACATGAAAGTTCTATCATTAGGTCTTGGTTTCTCTGCTGGTGTAATGATTTTTGTGTCCTTAACCGAAATTATGCATTCAGCTCAAGATTTACTAAAAGTATACTTCCCTAACAATTATCCTTGGATGGTATTTTTAGGATTTATTGTAGGTGTTGTTATTTCAAAACTAATCGATACATTTGTACCTGATCACGTAGAAGAAGATTTAGGTGAGGGCTGTGATTTTGAATGTAAAAGAACTCATAGGATTAAACGAGCAGGACTTCTTACTGCAATTGCGATTGCTGTTCATAATTTCCCTGAAGGTTTAGGAACTTTCTTGGTATCATCTCAAGATTTAACAATTGGTATTTCAGTTGCGTTAGCAATAGCACTTCATAATATCCCTGAAGGTATTGCTGTTGCACTTCCAATCTATCACGCTACAGGCAAGAAAAGAAAAGCTATTTGGTATTCTTTCTGGACAGGTATGACAGAGCCTATTGGTGCTTTAATTGGTCTAGGCTTATTAAGCTGGTTCTTACCACATATGTTTATAGGATTTTTCCTAGCAGCGGTTGTTGGTATTATGATTTATATCGCTTTTGATACATTATTACCGCTTTCTCACGAGTATGGTGATTGGCATTATGCGATTTCTGGTATTATGTGGGGTATTGTAATTATTTGGGCAAGCTTGCTATTATTACATCATTAAATCGATTTTGTTTGCCCGTGCTTTTTGTTTTTCAAGGCGATTGATTTTAATAGTTTTTATCATCTCGTCAAGAGTAGAAATTTTATAGATTATACTATCTCTTCTATCTAAAAGGCTAGAAGATTCAATTATAGTTTTCTTTTTGTCTAAAAGTCGTTCTATGGAATTTAATTCTAGTTCTAAATCGGCTTTTTTAGAAACAAGCTCTGCAATTTTCTTCTTATCTTTTGGGGTTAGTTTTAATATTGGTCCTTTATATTGGGACGCAGGTATTAGTGCTGAGAAGTTTTGATTTGAAATTGGTATTATGTACATATTTACTCCTTTAATTTTATTAAATCTTCTAAAAATATTTTTTTGCCAAGAAGATGGAAAATATTTTTATTAAAAAGTTTTTGGGGTATAATTTAGTCATTATAAGAAGAAAGGAATAATGATATGACAAATTTATCACCATTACAAATCGAAAGATTGAAATACCAACCAAAATTGCCTTCTTCTTTGGCAAATGGTATCAATCATTTAGTTTCTAAAGAAGGTTCAGCTACAGAATCTGTTGCTAACCAAGAAGAAATCAAAGCTTTA
>JAEIGA010013907.1_pt1 | contig 12232 bp, 12 predicted proteins | sample 9270691 | NCBI WGS metagenome assembly JAEIGA01 (sample SAMN17057246, study PRJNA624740) | gut metagenome | biome: biome; isolation source: fecal sample | host: Bos grunniens | place: China: Xizang | collected 2019
CCGATGTTGTCCCAGCGGAAGCCCTCGCCCTTGTCGGCATACGACACTGGTACCGACATAAGCATATCTGTTGTGTACTTGTTGTAAAACTCAATATCTGCATTGAGTCTATTCCAGAAGCCGAGGTGTAGGGCCACGTTTGTTGTCCATAGCTTCTCCCAGCCAAGATCCTCGTTACCACTCTGCAATGGGTAGATACCCATCTGGTCGTTGTAGTTGGCACCACCTGCAACCAGTGCTAAGTGGTCGTAGTTAGGAATTGAGGAGTTACCCGACGTACCTGTTGAGAGCGCTAGCTGAGCTGTTGTGAGCCAATCGACATTGTCGAGGAACGACTCACGCTTAGCGTTCCACATAAGACCTACCGACCAGAATGCTGCCCAGCGGCCACCACGACCAAAGCGTGATGAGGCGTCGGTGCGCACTGAGAAGTCTGCATAGTAGCGACTATCGTAGCTATACTCGCCACGACCAAAGAACGAGAGGAAGCCGTAGGAGTCGGTCACGTCGCCCCACGATATAGCACGTGAGCCCGACGACATGGTAGTTAGGAAGTCGTTGTTCTGACCCTGAATAATCGCCTGGAAGCCCTCATACTGCGAGTTTACGCCCTCATGTCCGAGCATAAAGTTGAGCGAGTGCTTATCTGCGATCTCAGTGCGATAGGTTATCGTATTTGTTATTGTAAGGCCGAGGGTGTTGTACGATGCACGTCCTGCCACGCCAATACCATTGTTTGGTGTGTAGCTCGGTAGCGAGCGCATGAAAGATGTCGAGTTTGTGAAGTCGGCACCAAACTGCGAGCGTATGGTAAGGCCCTCGAAGGGGGTAATCTCGGCAAAGAGAGTTGTTAGAATCTTGTACTTCTTGTTTGTCTGAGGGTTCGCCTCCATCCACTCCAAGGGGTTTTGTCCTGTGCCACTCCACGAGCCGTCGCTCTCCGAGGCTATTGAGCCATCTTCACGATAGGGGTTCCAGTAGGGTAGCATGAAGCGGCTTGCCGAGATTGGCGAGTAAAGAGCATACTCTCCATCTTCTGCCTGTTGCACCTCCTCGTATACCGCCATGGTGTTTGTGCCGAGGCGCAACCACTTAGAGGCACGCACGTCGGTATTTGCACGTATATTGAAGCGGCGGAAAGTCGAACCCTGAGCAATACCGTCTTGGTCGAAGAATGAGCCCGATACATAGTAGTTCATCTTGTCGGTAGCCTTGCTAACAGAGAGGTCGTAGCTCTGCAACAATGCCGCACGGTTAAACACCACGTCTAACCAGTTGATGTTGGTCTGCGATAGCTTGTCGTAGTTCTTGCCAGCATCAAGACCTATCATCTTCTCAAACTCGATGCGCTCAGCGGTATTCATCAAGTTCCAGTTGCCATGTGCCAGCTGCGAGAAACCTACCTGAGTGCGGAACGTAACCTTGGCAGCGTCCATGGCTGTACCTCGCTTGGTGGTGATTACCACAACGCCATTAGCGGCACGTGCGCCGTAGATTGATGACGACGAGGCATCTTTGAGTACCGATACCGACTCGATATCCGAGGGCGATATGGCGTTAAAGTCGGAGCTCGAGATGGGCACACCGTCAAGGATAAAGAGGGGCGATGTTCCCGAGTTTATGGAGTTAGTACCACGTATCTGGAATGTGGCAGCCTTTGACGGCTCGCCCGAGTTCGAGAGCACCATGAGTCCGGGGCTCTGGCCCTGCAATGCCTGGTCGAAGCCCGCCGCAGGCACAGCCTCGAGCTTCTCTGCCTTCACGGTAGATACCGAGCCAGCAATCGTGCCCTTTTTGCGTGTGCCGTATGCCACAACCACAACCTCATCTATGACGTCGTCGGGTAGAAGCGTTACATCGTGCTTAATCTCTGTGATACCCGTGGGCACTACCCACACCTGCTTCTGATAGCCGAGGTAGGAGTACGAAAGTGTCGTGCCCTCAGTAACCGTAATCTCGTAACAACCGTTAAGGTCGGTGCTTACACCCGATGTGGGGCCCGACACCACGCTGGCACCAATAAGCATGCCCTCTGTGTCGCTCGATACCGTTCCCGTCACCGTAACCTTGGCTTGCGCCCATAGCATCGTCGGCATAAGCAGCAGCGCAAAGGTTGTTAGTAGTTTAGCGAAAAGATGTTTCATTATTTGGTTTTTGTTTGTTTGCGTATCAGTCTATGTGATGCAAATATAACTGTTTATTCCTTAATCGCCTAATTATTATATAATATTTTGCACACGCGTGTTATTAATATTAAGAATATCGTTATTTGTGACTGCTCTATTATGGCCAATAATTCGCCTATTTCTCGCATATTTTACGTTTGCAGTAGGGCGTTGGGTGCATTTTTGTAGGTGTCAATTATTTTCAGGTGTTAATGACTTGATAGATAGGCAGATGATGTTTTGTTGAATTAAAAGTAAGTAAAAATTTTAAATAAATATTTGCACGAACAAAATTTTTGACTTATCTTTGCACTCGCAATCAAGGGAATTAGGCTACTAAGCCATTCACGATACATCGCGGGGTAGAGCAGTTGGCAGCTCGTCGGGCTCATAACCCGGAGGTCGGAGGTTCGAGTCCTCCCCCCGCTACTAAAGAGGACAAGTCGCAAGATTTGTCCTTTTCTTTTTCTTGTCTATTCTTGTAACTATCTGATACACAGTGCAGTATTTCAAAGAACGAATTGTAGTTTATGGTTCGATAGCTGCGTGATTCTTTATCCCATTTTACACCCTCTGGAAAGACTAATTTTTGTATTCCCTGGCACATTTCAAAATCCATCTTTTGCCAATAACTGCTTAAATTACAAGCAAATGCGATTGTATCATCAATGTATGTTGCAAGGTTCGAGAGGTTGACAGATGCTCGTTCAAGCTCTCCCTCTGCTTTATGTAAATCTCGCTCTAAATCTGCTATTACATCTTTATAGACATCTTCGTCGATTTTGCCTATTGCATAGTTCCTTTTTGTCTTCTTTATCTGCGTCTGGAGTGTGGCTATGTTCTTCTTTATATTGCTTTGCTCCGTTGCTTGCATTCCCTCCTTCTCTGCGAACTTGGCCTTAATTACCTCAACGAGGATATTTATTAATTCTTTCGGTACCTTAAACTGGTTGAGGAGTTCGATGTATTTTGCGTGAAGCTCCTTTGCAGATACATTAACACTACCGTCCTTACCGCTATACTTGTAATAGTCTATATTCTTCTTCTTGACCGTGTAGCCAGTGAGTAGGTGGTTGTTGTAGTAGATGTGTCCCTTGAGTGGAAATTGTGGTGTCTCTGCTGCCACCTCGTATCCCGCATTGTTATTGCCATCAAGGATTGCTTGCACCTTATCGAATAGGGCTTCCGATATTAGCTGCTCTTGCTTGCCTATAATCACTCTACCTTCCAGGTATTTATGCTCCAGTCTACCGCAATAAAAGCAGTTTCTCAGGCACGCAGATAGGTGTTGCTTGGTGATTGTAAGTCCTCTTGCCTTAAGTCGCTCTATGATTCTCGATTGGGTTATGCTGGGCTCATTAGCAATCCATTCCCAGGCATTTTTTAGGATACGGCCATCCTCATTGATGGTTAGTCGGTGTTCTCGGTTTACCTTCTTTGATGTGTAGCCCAATGGAGGCTTGCTATACCACTCGCCACGGTTGATGCAAGCAATCATTCCCTCCTGGCATTTGTGTCGGCGCATAGCGTTGTCAATGTCGGCTACAATCAGTAGAATAGCCTCAATGTGCTTGGCTAAAAGGTTATTTTGGTCAATAGGTTGGTTAACTGATGTGAGGCACACGCCGCTCTTGTTGAGCTGGCTTTTATACGTCAATCCCTCTTCCAGATTGCGGCTAAATCGGTCAATGTCAAATACTACGATAGTGTCAATCTCTGGGTCATTGAGTACGCAGCCAACCATATCAAGGAACTTATCTCCAGCCTTCTTGGCGCTCTCAAATGTGCCTCCGAACTCGCATTTAACTTCTTTGTTGTGTTGTTCGCAATATTGGTAACAAGCAGATAACTGGGTGTCTATCGAACTGTTGGATTTGAACTGCTCTTCTGATGATACTCGTGTCCAAATAGCGGCCTTACCCTTGCCGCTTGCGGTTAGTGATTTTCTCTTGCTGATAATCTCGTCAAAGTTTGTATTCTTACTCTTCTTAATCATAACTCTTAATATTTTTTAATTGGTTATTAATATACCACTTATAACCGATTTCAGCAATCTGATTGAATCCGTTAATAATGGCAGTTATCTCTTCTTCGTTGGTGATGCCCAACTCTGTAAATTGTTTAATGAATGTTTCATTGATATGCTCTTTTGTGAACATTTTAGTAAATTATATCGTGCTCTCGCACCCCTTTCGGGTTATTCGCTTTTCACCTCTTGTATATACATAATGTATGTGTATAAAGACCTCTGGGCGGTAGGGATAAACTTAGAACCCTTGCGCTATTGTGCGCTGGTGATATTAACTAACTCATTGCTATGGCTTTTAATTTGCGTAACGTATTTACCGATGTTGAGGTTATGGCCTGGATGTTACGGAGGCTTAGACCCTTGCGCAGTAACTGAATCTCCTTGCTATACTGCTGGCGCATATCATCGTCCGACTTCTTGTAACCAACCTTGCGACCTACCTGTCCACCTTGCTGGCGATAGTGCTTATAACCCGACTCCATACGGCTACGGATTAATGAACGCTCCATAGAGTTAAATTGGCCAATGATACCCAGTACCAGGCTTGCAATAGGGTTTACTGAACCATCCTCCATCAGAGTCTCAAGACCGTTTTGCAGAATGTACACCGACACCTTCAACGATGATAGGTGCTCAATCACAGTTAGGAAGTCAATAGCTCGACGTGATAGACGACTGCACTCATAAATAAGCACCTTATCCACCTTGTGAGCCTCAACGTAACGTAGTAGGCTCATTAAGGCTTCACGCTCCTCAACTCTCTTGGTTCCCGACACCTTCTCGCTAAACTCCTCAACTACCTCGTAGTTCATTCGTGCGGCATAGTCTCTAAGCTCTGCCAACTGACGCTCGTACTCCTGACCTTGCGTACTTACTCTCGTATATATTACTACCTTCTTCATATTATTAAATTTTAATTAATTTTTATTAGCTTATCTTGTTTGTTAATTTTTCGCAAATATACAATTAAAATCAATAACGAACAAATTGTTTTATGAAAAAATTGACGCATTTTGATATTTTTATTAAAATTTATTGCTTTTTCTTGATAACTTATGAGATTTTACGCTATCTTTGCTGATGTTAACATTAAACATCAATTAATATTATGGCAGACAAGGTGGTTATCGAGGGCGAACTTCGAGTCAAAGAGATACTAAAGGAGCGAGGAATTAAGATGTATCAGCTGGCGGAAATGATTGGTATTACCCCTGAGTCGCTGACCCGTGCGTTGATGCGCAATCCACAGTTCAGTACGCTTAAGGCAATCGCCGATGCTCTTGGCGTGCCAGTAAGAGAGTTGTTCAGCACTCAAAGGGACGAGCCTAATATTGTCCGTGGTACTGTTGTCATCGGTACTTTCGTGTATGACATTAATGGTATCGGTAGCCTCAACGCAGCGCTGGAAGCTGCCAAGAAGGAGTACGAGAGACTGGGTATTCCATACGTCGAGGAGGATTAAGTAATATATCGTTTGCTCGCTTCACTACGGCGGGCTTTTTTATTGATGCAATACCCCATTTAAGAGTGCTTTTCGTTAATTGCGAAATTTTTATTATATTTGTGTCGCCTAAGGGTTATAACCTTTAGCGGACATATTTAATGAAAGTGTTTTTCGCTTTTGTCCTTATGTGAAAATGTGGAAGTTTTCAAAGCAGTAGGGCTACGAACGGCACTCACTTCGTGTATAGCTATGTGGCTGTACGCTTTCTGCGTGCATATACCTCATACTATCCGAGTGTGGGGTATTGTATCGTTTATTACTGCACAGGTCTTTCCACAACCTTCACATAGATAAACGAGAATCAGCTCCACACTTTCTTTGTTTATATACATCCGCCATATTGGAGTTGTATGGTAATAGTAGTTTGACTTAACCAATTAAACTTATATTACTATGAAAAAACTATTTTGGGGTTTATTGACGCTAGTAGCGCTATTTGCTGCGTCGTGCGGCGAGAGCAATATCGATGAACCTATTGACAATCCTGTCTTTGAATCTAATGGCAACGATTACTACATCATTGAAGCCAAAGGTGGTGAAATTAATATTAAGATTACTACCAACATTGAGTATAGTGTTAACATCCCTATAGAGGCTCAATCATGGGTGAGTATTGCAGACACTCGTGCATTACCTCGTGAAGAGAATATAACTTTTACTGTCGCTGTTAACGACTCTTTTGATGAACGTTCTGCGACTGTAGAGTTGGTTGATGGCGATGGTGAGGTATTGCAAACAATATCTTTTGTTCAAGATGGTCAAACTGAGACATTTAATTGCGATAGTGATGACAGATATATAGTTAATGCTGATGGTGGTGAAATTAATATCAAAATTACTACCAACATTGAGTATAGTGTTAACATCCCTATAGAGGCTCAATCATGGGTGAGTATTGCTGATACTCGTGCATTACCTCGTGAAGATACGCTAATATTTATTATAGCAAAAAATGAGGCATACGAAAGACGTAAAACTAGCGTTGAGCTTATATGTAATGATGGGGTTGTGTTACAAACTATCAAATTTGACCAACGAGCTACTAAACACCCTGATTTAGATTGTCCAACAGATGAAATTTGGTATACTGCTGATGAAGAAGCAAAACTTCATTATGATGACGAGTATGCCTTTGGTGCTAATGTAGTATCTAATGTGTGGGATGCAGCTACTGGCAAAGGTATTATTAGTTTTGATGGTGTTGTAACAAAGATTGGAACTGAGGCTTTTCTTGATTGCGACAAATTTATGAACATAACTATCCCTGATAGCGTCACGATGATTGGAGATCGGGCATTTAGCGGTTGCACCAGTCTAACAAATATAACTATTCCAGATAGCGTAACGACGATTGGTAAAAGAGTATTTTTTGGTTGCACCAGTCTAACAAATATAACTATTCCAGATAGCGTAACGGAGATTGGAGAGTGTGCATTCTATGGTTGCGAGAGCCTGACAAGTGTGAATATCCCTGATAGTGTAACTTCGATTGGAGCTTTAGCATTCTCTGGTTGCAATAGCCTTACAAGTGTGACTATCCCCGATAGCGTAACTACTATTGGAAGTCATGCATTCGCTGATTGCTCAAGCCTTACAAGTATAACTATTCCCGATAGCGTAAATACAATTGAAGAGTGTGCATTTGTTGGTTGTAGTAGTATGGTAGAGTTTTCTGGAAAGTTTGCATCAGATGACGGGCGTTGTATTATTATAGATAGTACGATACTTGCTTATGCCCATGCATCAGGCAATACATACACTATCCCTGATAACGCAACAGTTATTGGAGCTACTGTATTCTCTGATTGCAGTTGCCTTACATCTGTAACTATTCCCGATAGTGTAACTTCGATTGGAGCTTTAGCATTCTCTGGTTGCAATAGCCTTACAACTGTAACTATTCCATTTAATGTAACAACTATAGGCAATGGTGCATTTTATGGTTGTTCTGGCCTGAAGAAAGTATATTGCAGGGCTACAACACCACCTGTGTTGGAGGGGTATCAAGTTTTTGATGAAAATCCTTCAAATCGAAGAATAATTGTTCCTATTGGTTCAGGAGAAGCGTATAAAACTGCAACGTACTGGAAGGAATATGCTTCATCTATTTTCGAGGATGAGCTATAAAATATAACATACAAGGCTATTGGAGGCAGATTTTTACTCTAATTGGTTCTCTATCTGTCTATGCCATTCTCTTTATATGTATAACTAAAAGTATTATGCTACAATAAATAAAAGTTTATAACTATGGATTCAAAATGCACCTATATTATAGGGTTTGATATTTGTGATAATGACCCATTGAGAGACGCCTTTGTGCAGAAACTGAAAGAAGAATTAAATGCCCAAAGGATAAATCAATCATGCTACAAAGTCAATTTAGACAAGAGGGTATCTGAGATGCAAGATCGCTTATTGTCAATATGTAAAACATGTGTTTCAGATTGTGAAAAGTTTAATAAAAACGATTTTGTAAAATTATACTGCTCCGCTTGTTGTGCAGATTACCATGCAGTGAATAAACATGAAATTTACGAATACAATATTAAGCTTTTAAAATAATATTTTATGGCACCTTCACACGATAAAGAGTGCCCAACTTGTGGGGCGGTTATCCATATACATGTAACACCTATGGGTGTTCCTGGTGGTAAAGAAAAGGAGGAGGCTTATTGTCCTATCTGTAGAACACTATTATATACAGCAATGACAGATGGATGGTTTGATTGTAGTGTAATAATGCAACAGACCAACCCTGTCTATAAGGATGTTAAGAAAATAAAATAATTATGTGATTAAGTATGATATAGCAATGGCAGCCATTTTCGGTGCTGCCATTGTTATTTGCTAATACGAGATTGTGAGACTGGCCTCAGGGAAGAAGAGTGTTCCTGGCGTCTCTTTGAGTTTGGATTTGGTAAAAATCTCTGTGTACATCACGTCGGAATAGCTCGGAGTGATAGTAAACTCTTCGCCACCGAAGTTGCATATAAGACTCTCTACAACATCCTTTTGCTCTGGGTGCTTAGGCTGATAGTAGTTGACAAAGGCATATATATCACACCTGTCATCTCCATTGGCGGTTGCTTCATTGTGTCCCGTCTGTCTGTGTGGTGCTACATAAGTATAGCCATCCTTGAGTTTAACATCTATCTTCAGACATTTGCCTTCAACATCAGAGAACTCTCTCTGCTTCTCGTAAAATACGTGCATCGCTCCATTAGCCTCAATGCGATACATCTTCATTTTCTCTCGAATCAACCAATGATTCGATGTGCTCATTAACTCAAACAATTCACAAATATGAAATGTGATGTCGTACGAAACGTTGTTATTTACGTTGTTCATAGTTTAGAAAATTTTTAATTATATTATTTTTGTGTTGCACGTTATTGTACTTTTGGTATAACATAAGTTTTCGAAATCAAAAAACAAGGTTTACTGTAAAAAAAGTTATACTATATAATCTTTTAAGTTAAAGTGCTACAAAATAGCTAGGCATAATGGCCTCTATAAAAGATTAAAAAGCACGATAATTAAAATGATACAATGCCGAACAAGACCACTATCTCCATAAGCAACTTTCGGAGCTTATCCTTGATACTCACGCTCGGCGATGAGGAGAGCTTAGTGAGTAACCGCCTGTATGGTCTCATTGCTTGGGATAGATGTGTGCCAGGTGATTTGTATCGTCGTATTACGGCCTCAATTTTCTCTAGACTGGTGTCGTAATACTTCAAGAATGCCAGGTTCTTTATCTCGCTAAGCGAGTTGCAATTTTCTTCAGCATCTGTGTCGAGGATAGCGGAATCAAGGAACTCAAAAAAGGGATTAGCAGTGCTGTTTAAGACGGAATGAAGAGCTGTTGAGGATATATGTAGACACTGCCGCAGTTGCTCTTTGCTATTAAGGTTCATCTCGAATCTAACCTTGTTCTCAAAGACCCTTAGCATTCCTGGCCCATCCTCTACGATGCCTAAGAAGCGGCGGTTGCTGGCACGCTGGAGCTCACGATGCTTGTTATATATAGTTAGTCGACGCTGGAGACCTGTGGTCTGAGGACTCCTCTTTATGATGAAGTTGCCACTGATATTGCGAGCTTCGTACTTATTATAGTTGCTGATGCTCGCTTTTAGTGTTGCGGTCAGAGTCTTGTAATCAGGACAATCTATATCCTTACATACATCTGCTTTGACTACTTCTGCGTCTTCGAGTATCCTATCTGTGTTGAGTTTGCATATCCCTAAGGCGTTGATATTGGATAAACAGGTCGCTATGGTATCAGTATTGATAAGCTTGGGATAGTCGTCTTTGAGTATCTTGCCGCTAAACTCTACTACAAGCTCTCGCTCTACATAGTCCGCTTCGATGTATAGTTGATAGGGTGACCTGATAGAGTATTTTTGCTCTATTATCTGACCACCTAAGGTATTTGTGTGGAATACACTTTCATCAATATTGCTAATGTTATTAATGTCTGAGACAATCTTTAATTTATCAAATGTTAACACTTATTTTTCATATTTGTCTTCTTTATTATTTTTAGATTATGTCCTTGAAAAAACAAAAACTTCACCTTGATAAGTGGTTAATGAGAGATGTTGAAATAGTCATCCATAGATGTTGGCTTAGGCTTGCTGGGCACGGAGCTCCAATACCTCTTCATTGCCTGGCTGATATGCTCTTTGTGGCTGCTGGTTTTTGCCTTACCTTTACTACTCACGCTGATTTTTTGTCTGGTTTCAGCATCCAATTCTCGATAGATTCTTTTTCTATTTTCCATAGTTATTAGTTTTTATAATAAATATAGGAAGCATAGAAAAAATAACAAGAGTAGTAGAGAAAAAAAACAATACAACGACACTAAAAATCAATATAACACACAGCGTACACCTACTTAACCTACTCTACCCGCCCATAATTACAAGAGGTGGTTTACCGCTGCAAAGTGTTGTATGGTAGGGTGGTATCGGGGGTAGATGGCTGGCTATCTGTGGAAAAGGATATTCTGGTAGGAGGGGGACTTTCACCCCCTGTTTTTCAGCCACTCGATGAAGCGAATGATGTGCTCTAGGTCGTGCAAGAATCGGTTAGAAATTTCGATGTGGTGTCCTACCATAGAGGAAATCCGAAAGGGTTTCCTCTTTTTTTTGGTAGCGGGGGGAGGACTTGTGTCCTCTCCTTGTTCGCAAGCGCCAGCCTCTGCGTGGCTATCGGCACTATTTGGTGGGTGTCGTTGTGATCAAGTTCCCCGTCACCCACCAAATAGTGCCGCACCTATGGTGTGGCGCTTGCCATTCATCACACACTGTTGTAGCGAGGGTCGCCCTACTCACTTAAATGTCGGAGGTTGAGCCGATATGACTGCGGTTTATTGCTCGGGCTGAAGCCCTGCGCTGTTTTTTTTCTAAGGTATCGGCTCTACGGCTAAAGCCGTTCGAGGACTGATGTCCTCAGTCATATTTACAATCCCTCCAAACCTCCCTTTAAGTGCACTTCGTTTCTTTTCGTTGCTACGGCTCGGCAAAACAAACGAGTTTGTTCTGCTCTCGCCTTAATCGCAACGTTGATAAGGGAGGCTTGTGGCAAGGTGGGGCCTTGCATATGTTGAGATTCGTGAAACGTACTCTAACTCATTATTGGCAATTGGTGGTTAGCTCTGCCGATTCTCTTTTTTAGTGTTTTTGCGAGTATGTTAAGTCTTTTTCGAACTTTGAGCGTTATATATTCGGAAGCGCGTTTCCAACAAACGACAATAAATTATGAAACTAACAAACGAAAACAAACAACTCACCCGCCTCGCTGAGCTAATGCAGTCCGAACGCAACGATCTGTTTCGATATGCCTGCTATCGGTTGGGGTCTGCTTCAGAGGCTGAAGACGTGGTACAGGACCTATACCTGAGGCTCTCGAAACAGAGCGCACGGCTTGCCGAAATTGAAGACTTGAAAGGCTATGTTTATCGCTCATTGACAAATAGTTGCACATCTATGTTGCGTTCGCGCCGAAAATTTACCTCGACCGACGCACTCGACACACTATCGAGCGACGACCTCGCACCCAAAGATTTCGAACAGGAGTTCCGATTGATTGAGCGACTGATGGCGTTGCTGCCCGACGAACAGAGCGAAGTGATCCGCCTGCGAATCTACGGCGGACGTCAATTTTCGGAGATCGCCTCGATCTGCGACATACCGCTCACAACGGCTAAGTCGCGGTTTCGCTACGGTATTGATAAACTGCGCGAGGCTCTCACAGAGCAGGGGTTAATTTAACAAACAAAAAACAAGCAATCATTATGAAAACCAATAATTTAGATAATTTTTCGGACGATCGCGTAGTCGACATTCTTTCGCCCCGATTCGCCCCCACTTCTAACCTCGAATTCAAAGTCACCGCACCCGCACTGCGCCGCCGTTTTATCTGGCAATTTGCACGGGTGGGAGCAGTTGCCGCAGTAGTTGCTCTTGCTATCTTCATCGGAATCAGCGGCGTGCAGACCAGCACCGCCCGTGAGGTGGTAGAACAAGC
>JAEIGA010013908.1_pt1 | contig 12232 bp, 18 predicted proteins | sample 9270691 | NCBI WGS metagenome assembly JAEIGA01 (sample SAMN17057246, study PRJNA624740) | gut metagenome | biome: biome; isolation source: fecal sample | host: Bos grunniens | place: China: Xizang | collected 2019
GAGAATGTTGCCGGCTGATACGTTGGTCCCAATGAAAAGCTTGTTTGACTGGTACGCATGGAACATGAACAGACCGTTTCCGCCTTCGACGCCTGCAGCAGTCTTATTGCGTCTGACGATCAGGTGCCCTCCGTCCGTGTTGCCGGCAGGAAAGCCCGTCGAGACGGAAGCGACTGCAGCCAGGAATACATAGTCACCCTCAGGAAGCGCGCGGATGTCGACCGGGCTTGACGTGTCAAAGAAGGACTCCGTCATGATGACCGTGTTCACATTGAAGGAAGAGCCGTCGGACTCGATCCAGAAGATGTGATCCGGACGCTTCACGATCGCCCTGCAGCCGTTGTATGTCAGCATGTCCGCTGAATAGTTGCCGTTGCCCTCAAACATGAAGTATACCGTGGAGTTTGTGCCTGGATTCGGGACGACCGCACCGCCGGCGATAAACTGTCCCTGGCTGCCGCCTCCGCGCGTATAGCAGTGCTGGAAGATCCAGTCTACACACGCAGCGATATTGACAGGAGCGAATACGTCTGAAGGATCGGTCAGCACGGACTCCGGCACATAGTAGCATGACGGCACCTCCATATCGGACGGTGTCACGTTGGATTCCAGCATATAGCCGAGTGTCTCCAGCAGGCGGACGTACATTTCATGTGTATAGTGCAGCCCGTCACTCTGTACATAGATCGCCTTCTGCGCCATGTTCCAGTTCGTAAGGTTCACGACGTCGTTCAGGTCAATGACCGGGACGCCGTATTCCTTCATGATCGCAGCTTCGAAGTATTTGAAGTAATACCACATGGAGCGCCGGCGCTGCGGGTGGTCGGCGCGCTGCAGACAGAAGATCTGCGCACGCGGATATGCGGACCGGATCCAGTCAAGCGTAAGCTTCATATAGTTGAACGCTCCGGTCCCTGCGGGATCGCCTCCGCGTGTGCCGATGTCCGGCGCTCCGCAGTTGAGCGCGACAACGTTGTTGTTCAGGATATCGTTGCTCCCGCAGATCAGGACGAACACGTCCGCAGTCCCGCTGTAGCCGCGGATTACATTATACATGTCGGACCATGTCGCCGCGGCAGCTGTCTTCGTGATCGTGCTGTCCGGCATGGCGTCCTTCAGCAGGTCAAGCTCTGCCTGCGTCATCTGGTTGACGGTGGAGTCGCCGACGAAGACGACCTTCTTTCCGCGCATCAATTTGTTGTACTCTTCAACATAGATCAGATCACTGGATGAATTGTCCTCGATCTTGTTCACATATTTGGTCATAAGTTCGTAACCTCCACTTTGATCTTTTTCTGTGCTTCTGAATAATACGCTTCGATCAGCAGGCTGCCGAGATTGTTATTGATGTACTGTTTGATGTACTTATCAATGGACGCGCCGAACTTCTCATCCAGCTCTTTCACTTTCATCAGAAGCCAGTCAAGGTTAAGCTGATGGAAATTGGTATAGGGGTATTTGTTCCAGAACGGCATATACTTCCTCCTTAATAGATCAGCAGGCAGAACCTGCTTTTCAGATCTTCAATAATATAAGAATAGATATTCAGCTGCGGGCGGATCTCCAGCTCTTCACGAAGCATCTGCTGTGTCGTGGTGACGCCGATGTTCCCGGTCCGTACGGTCTCATGCGTGACCGTGCCGGTATCCGTGCCGGATCTCTTGTCCGTCATGCTGTCGGTCCTGTTCTCGGTCTGCCGGACAGACAGATCAGCAGCACCTTCCCCGGATGAGATATTCTTCGAGTCATTCCCATAAGTCGCGGAGTTGTAACCTGCGCGCTGGTCTTCAGATGTCCCGCTGGACTCGGAAGTCCCTTCTTCCTTTCGGGTCAGACCTGTCGCACCTGAGCCGGTCCTGCTTCCTGAATCGGAATGCTTCAGATCTCTGGTCTCCGTTTCTTTTACCGTTCCGTCCACGTTCCAGATGGGATTATACGCAAGATCGAAAGTCTCCGCCAGGGAAGCCCAGATGGCAGCCTGGCGCCTGCCGTAGATCGTCAGCGCCCGCTTCATGAAGTTAGGATCCGGATAAATAACTTCCAGTTCAGCAGTCTCAGCAAGAAAGTTCTGGATGAGTGTGTCACGGTTCACCTCCGCCGGAAATGTCAGCCCGTCAAAGAGCGTATCATCATAGTCATACAGTGCGAGGAATGAGAGCGTCGCTCCTAACATCGGATCCTCCTTCCTTTTCATTGAAATGCAGTTTCACAGACAGGTCAAGACCGAAAAGATCATTCGTCTCTTCCATGCCCTTGCGGATCGTCTCCAGCCATAAGATGGCTTTCGTCTGCGTTTCAGTCGTGTTCGCGTTTACTTCATCGCGGATCAGCCTTTCCTTCTTATCCGTGTTCGCGTTGGGAATTCCAACCTCCGTGCAAAACTGGTTTTTCCATTTTCGCATGTCTTCAAGGATATCTCCGGCAATATAGGTATTCCTTAACTGCTGGTTGAACATGACCCAGTTGGGTGTCCCGTCATCGTTGAAAAGCTTCTTATCCGCGAACGCTGCCGGATTGCCTGCAGCGATCTGGTCATAGAGCTTTTTGAAAGACTCCGCCTGCTGCTTGTTCGCACATAAGAAGACATAAGCCAGCTTGGTATTCTGCAGGTTAAGTCCTGCCGTTTCTGCAGCCAGCGCGAGCATGTCTGAATAGTAGTCCACGATATCCATGACTCCGGTGTAGTCCGGACGCAGTTTGATCAGACCGCACCTGACGCCGATCTGCAGACGGTATGTCTTATCGAATGCCGGATTGGTGATCAGCGCATACTTCGGCGCATAGTAGATATCCCTTCCGGACAGCGTGCAGTGCTGGCAGATAACACCTGCAATGTCCGTATTCAGGACGGAGATGAAGCCGTTCACGAAAAGGACATATTTGAAATAATCCTGGTTCCAGTCCTCCGGAAGCTCAAAGTCATAAAGACCGATGATCTCCTGCAGGAGCTGCTTCATAAAGTACCATTTGATACCTGAGTTGATGTGAATCGTTGAAGGCGATAACCGGCTGTTATATGCATTGATGTAATCATACATTACCGGAATGCCGTTGATGCTATAGTCCATATTTACGCCTCCGTAACAGTTTGGCAGCCATCCAGATCTTAAAGTATCCGACGCCTCCGGGGACGATTGGGGATCCGGACCATGTCGCAAAGTTCTTGCCCGCCGTATAGACGATGGTTTCATTCCCTGCGAGATAGAATATATCTTCCGCTTCGACGTCGTCCTGCATGTAATAGCATGGATTACCGCCGGAGCAGGTGATTCCTGAGTAGATCATCGGCATGTTCGCATATGGTGCCTGGTCCATGTGACAGTGGTCACCCAGTGCAATGCCTGCAATGCCGGAATGGGCGATGATCTGCCCCTGATGAAAGTGTGTCGCTGCAGGAGGGTTATTATCATGCGTGAAGCTGACGGATACATATGTCAGACCGTGCGCGGCGGTCCATACTGGTGCATCCGATACATACGCGCGCCTGTTTCCTGAAGCGACAGTCTCAAACAGCGTGCAGGAGAACGGCGCATATATCGGGTATTCGTCCGAAGTGAATGCATAGTCTGCCGGATGCCCGCAGCAGTGCGTAGAGCTGCCCGGTCCGGACACCTGCGTTATATTCACATAGTCGAACGGCAGGAGCGCGACCTCGGAGCCGTTATATGTGCAGGTATCACCAGCTCTCATATTTCAGCTTCCTCCGGATCGCTTCCTTCCGGCGCGCATCCCCTCCGAACTTGATATATAACATGCCCAGCTCCCGCCGGACCTGCGGAGGGAAGCCGGATACGTCATACGGAATAACACGGTCCGGATCTTCCCCGCGCATGAGCTTTTTATTTATCGTCTCAATGATCCTGCAGACCTCATCATTCATAATAGAAGCCTCCTTCCAGATACCCGCGGATCTTCTGAAGTTCGTCCGATGTCGCATTGATCGCAATGTCCGCGTCCTGGATCAGCAGGTACCCGGGATAGTTTGAGATCTGGATATTCTGGCATAACGGTCTTCCGTGGTGGCTGTTATCATCCGCGACCTGGATAAAGAACATATGATTCAGAGTCCATACGTTTATATTATCCAGGAACGTGCCTCCACCGCCTCCGGCGCTGGACAGCTTCGGAGCTGCAGCCTTTGCAGCATTGGCGATACCGCCGACAGCTGCGCCGATCGCTCCGGCAATGTCTCCCATCATTGCAGCGCCTACCGTTCCGGCAACGCCTCCGACGACACTTGAAGCCGTTCCGATGTAATCAGTCGCGATCTGCGATAACTGTATGGAAACTCCGCGCATAGCTTTCGCCTGCTCGATGACCATACCGCCGGCTGTGATATAGAGCATACCGATTCCGGTCATAATATCGATCGACTCCGCAACGATCATACTTGCTTCGTATGCTGTGATATTTGAGTCAATCGGGATTGTTCCGTACGGCGCAGCAGTCAGCCATAACTGCGTGTATCCGGGACCGTTCAGATAGCCTCCGCGGGAAACTGCCTGCGGATGCTTCGGAAGCGTAACTGTCGCCTGTTTCGAAACGATCAGCTTTGACACGGGCGCGCAGTTCACTCCGGAGACTCCCCAGCCGTTAAGATATACCGTCTGCTGTGATAAGGTTATCGCCGGCGTGAAATCCGTTCCGGCTATCGGAAGCCATATACAGGATTTTATATACCCTAAAGGATCGATCAGACTCTTCTGCAGTTCCAGGCTGCAGTCATTCAGATCGAGTCCGTAACTGGTGAGCGTATTGATATCGAGGAGCGCATATACCAAAGTGGTTAGTCCTGCGTTATCCATCAGATAATACTTCAGGCTTCCGACTCTGGCAGCACTGTCAGACGCGTTCGATCCGGACGCTACCAGTCCGACGCAGTACAGACCCCCGGACGGTGGATTCTGCAGGAACAGCGGACCGAACGGTGTAGTATTCTGATCCACGTCCGCTTTACACGGATAAAGCGCGTCAACGATATCCCCATCATAAGAATAGGACGACCTTAGCGCGTACAGCGTGCTGCCTCCTATCGCTGCTTTATAGGATGCCAGCACGTCGCACTGCATCAGTGCGCGCCAGATCGGGCCTTCATTGATCCATTCGCGGATAAAGTAATACCGGCTGAAACTAGCGATATATGCGTAATTCCAGCCGGCAGGAGCGCCAGTCAAGCCGATATTCAGGATGATCTCAGGATTGATGATCCCGCTGTCCCGTTTGATCTGGCAGTCGTAATCCGTTCCGCCAGTCGGCTGAGCGGTCGAGTTTTCTTTTTTCGCGAAGGAATAGAACGTGACCTTAAAAGACATCAGTCAAGCAGCAGGACGCAGCATTTCTCGGAAAAATCCACAGCGTACTGGGCGTGAGCAGTAAGCCAGGAATTGTAGTACAAGCCCCTTGCGTTCATCGGGGTGTTCTGGATGATCGTGTCCTTGATGTTGATATTCATAAAGTCCTCATCGAAGACCATACCGAGGATATACCCACTACCATATACATCATCCGGGTCCGTCGGATCCGTATTCTCCAGCGTTGAATATGTGTTATAGCGTCCATTAGTCTGCAAAAGCGTAAAATCGGACTGCTCGACAATGTCCGGGTTTGCAGGATTCTGCCAGTAGGAAACGCCTTCATAGTCCGCATATTTCAGAGGGTCGTTATGGAATGCTTCTGTCAGTGTTGAAGTCTCCATCAGATCCATATACGGCGCAAGCAGATACACCTTCTGATTCACATACGGCGTATGCCGGACGATCTTATGACCTGTGATCTCCGTCTGATATCTGACAGTTCTGTTCGTGAATTCACGCTGCAGGCTGCGGATCTTTGCGCGGACATATTCCCAGAACGGCTTCGCATACTGTTCTGTCATGATGTCCTGGAGCGTCAGAGCCGGTGAGGCGCCGGTATCCGTGTTATACATCGTCAGCAGGTGCAGGCAGTGCGGACCATGGGGATAAACATTTAAATATGTGTCGTAATACGTTTTAGCAGAGATCGCATTCATGACAAGACCGCGCGCGAGGTCCTCGGTCCACTGGACCCATTTATTGTTTACCTCGTTGGTCTTTGCAGCGATAAAGGACCCGAGCTGTTCCGGTCCATTGAATGCCGTGATGAGCTGGTCCCTGAACACCGTCATCACGTCCTGGTATTCTGCAGAACCGTAATATCTGGTCTCCAGGACGTCACCGCGGTTGATGATGTAGTGATCAACTGCCTGCCCATCTGCCGGAAGTCCGGAGAAAGCGCTGTCCGCCACCGCGTCCGTGTCGCCGAACTGGACTTTGCGGACGACCGCGCCCCATTTCAGATTATCGACGATCAGACCGCCAAACTGCCGGGAATACGGACGGGTGGAAAATACCGTCTTTGCGATCGTGTTCATCATCGCATTGTATACGATGTCAGTACCCTGCTGCAGTACGGTATTCGCAACGGATACATAATTCGCGGTATTGACACCGCCGAGGACTGCCTGTCCTGTCACCTGTTCATGGATATTATTTAATACCGCATAAACATCTTCGATTGCCATAGCATTAGCGGGCATAGTTTATTCTCCTTTCTTTACTCCGGCAGGATCGATCACCTTGATAATGATATCCTGCACACTGGACTTTTTAACTTCCGGTCCGTCATACATGGACAGCGCTAGCTTCTGCATCTTCGCATTCATCGCCTGCATGGCTTCTTCCATGCTGCGGATAGCGTCGGTGAACGGCTGTGTGTTGAACGGCTCCGGTTCCTTTTCTTCCGGCGTTTCCTGTTTTTCGTTCTTGGCAGGTTCTTCCGGTTTCTGCTCCGGTTCCTTCTGTTCAGGCTCCGGAGCGGGCGCATCCTGCGGGAGCATCTTCATGATCTCGTCTTTCGTGAAGCCTGCATCCAGCAGCTTTTCAATTTTTTCAAACATGCATTTTATCCTCCTTAATATATCGTCAGCTTAGCTGCACATCTGCCCTGTTTATCAAAAAGATACCAGTCGGTCTTATCGTTCCATTTGCACAGGTAGGGTTTCCCTTTGACCTTCTCCCCGTAGACGAAGAAGTACCAGGACCCGTTTTCCTTCTTCCAGCCGTTGACGGTTTCCTTCGAATAGTCAACATACGGGAGTTTTCCGTGTTTCGTCCAGATGCGGGATTCATAGCCGGATCTCTTCCCGATATTCTCCACCGCTGTGACCTGGACGCGGTCCTTCCACGCCGGCGTGCATTCCACCGCGAGACCGTCCCCTATATAGACACCGATATGACCGGGCTTCCAGACGACCTCGCCCCGTTCGATGTTTTTGAAGCTTGTCGATACGCCGGAGCACTTGTCTATCATCTGGTCTGCATTGATATCCGGCACACCGTTGGACGCATAGGTCGCGCCTCCGTTGGTCTTCGAAGTGTCGAAGCTGAAGCCCCAGAGGATGGCTTTTATCATGCAGACGCAGTCAAAGGCGAAAGTGTCCGCGCTGGCTGCGTTGATCAGGGCTTTCCTGTCTGCGCTCTGGTTATAGGCGTGTCCAGTTATAAGCCGGCTTTTGTTGGACGCTGTCAAAGGCTGCCCCCAGCCACCCATCACATAGAGCGTTTTATAATTAGGAAGCTTTTTGACCTTATCCAGAAATTCATTTACTGTCATCATAGACGATCCCCTTTATATCATAGATGAGCTGCTTTAATTCACGCATGACGAGTGTGTTATTGTTGATACTTTCGACGAGCCTGTCAGACTCTTCTTTGTGGGCTTTCTGCTCCTGCAGGAGCAGATAACCTAAGATCAGGCAGCAGACGATCGGGAAGCCGACCGTGCTGATCGCAGTCAATACATCATCCATCATGCACCTACCTTTCTGTTAAGCCGGTTCACGATCCCGCCGGATCAGATCCGGAGCTTCCGGCTCCTGCGTATGGATCCCCGGCTATCTATATTTTATATAAGAATATAAGTATAAGCAAACTTTATAGGGTCATAAAATTCTGTTATTTTACAAATGAAGTCGGTAATACTATTATGGAAGTACAGGAGGAATAACATAATGAATTACACATTAACAGACTGGATGATCGTCGGGGTCTTCTCGCTGATCGGCGCTGCACTCTTCGGGGTGTTCTTACTTTATGCAGGAGGGCTGATCGGATGAAAGAATTTATATTCGGAATTGAAGAAGAAAACAGCGATTATGCTGAAGTGTTTTATGGATGGATAAGAAATCACAGTCCTGAACTGATACGGTGCAGGGATTGCAAAAATTTCAGAAAAGCTGAGGATCATGCATACCGTTATCGCGATTCATGCGATGATCCGCACGGTTTGGTCAGACCTGTGCCGGAAGGCTTCTGCAATTATGGAGAGGAGAAGGATAGCAATGAATGACGATATCCTCAGATATTCCGCTTTCGGTGCAACTTACCGGCTGAAGCTGCCGCAGGTCGTACGCCTGGACAGCCGGGACTTCTACAAGTTCCTGGCTACGGTGTGCAACCAGGAGACGCATGAAAAGAGCCTGCAGACACTGGAGCATCTACTTAAGTATATGAAATATGAGTATCATAAGCAGGTTGAAAAAGAGATCCCGATGCAGCGCTTCACGATCGAACTGAAGAGACTGGAGAAAAACGCCTGTCGCGTTCTTACCATGAGAGCGCTGATGCAGCAGGAGATCGATAATTTCCGGATCATCACGGAAGCGGAGATCCGGCGCCGTTGCCAGAAGTATTACAGAGACCTTACTGATATGGCACTGTCGAACCTGCTGAATTACCACGGGATCAATTTCCCGGCATACGCTGATCTGTACATGATGGGAGGGACACCGGTCACGATGCTTTACGCGCTGGATCATCCGGAGCTTGCCGGGGATCTTATGGAAATGATCGAGAAAAGAAGGAGGTACGAATCTGAAAAAGAAAGAAGACAGACGAATTAAATACGATCGCGAGCATACGATCATGATCACCCTGAAACTGAACAGGAAAACGGATGAAGATATCATCCGCTTCCTGGACAGCCTCGCACCGGGTACAAGGTCGCTTTTCCTGAAGAAACTTTTGCGGGAAAAGATGCCTGAAAATGCTTGTAAGTAATACCGACATGTGGTACAATAATAGTGTCAAGGAGGATATACAAATGTTTACAGTTACTTTCACACATGACTATTATGTACATCTTAATTTCATTTATACCCTGCAGGCGTCCGATGAAAATCGCGCTGTAAGACTGGCAGCCGGAAACCTTGAAAAAGATCTTGAAGCCCTGGGACTTGATCACAGATTTATTGACTACAGATTCATAGTAAAGGCGGTGAAATAATGGCACTCACAAAGGCGCAGAAGGCAGAGCGTGAAGCGCTCAAAAAGAAGCAGGCGAAGATCGCCTATAACAATGAATTCAATAAAGCAAATTATTTATCCTATGCATTCAGACTTTCCCGCGAAAAAGAATATAAGTATATCACATGGCTGGCCAGTCAGCCGGAAGGTCTGAAGCCCTACATTATCAAACTGATCGAGGCGGATATGAAACGCCAGAAGCGCAGGAAGAAGGTGGTAAATGCCGAAGAAGTCACGCCTGACACTGAAGGAAATATCGAATCTGAGTCAGTATGAACTCGGTAAGATGAACAAGAAGGAGCTGCAGGCAGCCTACCGGGACATCCGGCAGGCTGTCCAGCGCCGGGAAAAGACTTTCGAAAAGCACGGAGCCGGCGGAGCGGTGCCGAAGAGCATCCGCGACCTGCAGGCTCCGTCAAGACTGAACAAGAAGGACCTGATGAAGTCGATCGCAGCTGCGGGCAACTTCTACCAGAGCGAACGCGGAACATATACCGGATATAAGCGGGAGCTGAAGAAGATCACGGCATCGATCAAGGAGCGCACCGGCGTGCAGATCGGCATCGGGGATCTGAAGAGCTTCGGTGAATTCATGAAGGAAGCCCGCGACCGCCTTGGCGAGATGTTCAATCCGAACTATGCGGAGCTTGCGGAACTTTATGAGGCTTCAAGAAATAAGAATCTGGACCCGTCTTCACTGCTGCGTAACTATGAATACTGGACGCAGGAGGACAATATCCAGGCGCTGAAGGAGGCGCAGCCGATCCGGCGAAAAGGGAAAGTGTACCCGTCCGACTATGTAAAGAAACTCGGACTTGAACCGATCGGTAAGTTCTATCTTGATGAAGATTGAGAATACCTACTACATCGACGATATCGACCTGCGGGAGAAGATCGACCTGCATGTTCTTGATCCTCCCAAAGGTTACAAAAAGGACAGACCAAAATATTTCCGCGAGATCTGCGCGTTTGATATCGAGACGACGACGCTGAAGAAATACGAACAGGCGTTCATGTATATATGGCAGTTTGCCATAGATGACATGGTTATATACGGCAGGACATGGGAGCAGTTCCTCAGACTGGTTAACGACTTAAGCACTCGCAGCGAGGCACGGCTCTATGTTGGCGTCCATAACCTGTCTTATGAATTCCAGTTTCTGAAGGGAATACTTCAATTCGACGACGTTTTCGCAATGGACCGCAGGAAGATTCTGTCCGCCAGGTGCGGGAATATCGAGTTTCACTGCACCTATTTACTTACGAATATGACGCTGGACAGATTCATAAAATCCGTCGGCGGTGTCTATGAAAAGCTGGACGACTTCGACTATACAAAGAAGCGCTATCCATGGACACGTCTGACGGGGCGGGAGCTGCTCTATTGCGTCAATGACGTCCGCGGTCTGACTTCAGCATTATCTAAGAAGATGGAGCTTGACCAGGACACACTTTATTCACTTCCGCGCACGTCGACCGGCTACGTCCGCCGGATCTTCCATGCAGAAGCGCGTCCGCTCCTGCGGTGGCTGCGGGCAATGCTGCCGACGCTGGAAGTCTTCCAGGCGCTGCGCGGTTGCTTCCGGGGAGGGAATACGCATGCAAACCGATGGAATGCGAACAGGATATTGTCAAACGTTCATTCGTTCGATATATCCAGTTCTTACCCGGCGGTGATGCTGACGGAACGATTCCCTGGGAAGTTCAGAAGGGGACGACCGGAATACTTCGGATATTATCTGAAATATGGAAAGGCTGTCCTCTTCTATATCCAGATCGAAGATCTTAAACTTAAGAATGAAGCATGGGGCTGCCCTTATATCAGTAAATCAAAATGCGATTACATAAGGAATGGATCCTATGATAACGGTCGCGTCCTGTCCGCGGACGCCTGCGGGTTCTGGATCAATGAGATCGACCTGCAGATCATCACAAATGAATATGATTTTAACTTTACCGTCTCGGAGGTATTCTATGCGGATAAGCAGATGCTTCCGATCGGCTTCAGGAAGCTGATACGGCGCATGTATGAGAATAAGACAATGCTGAAGAAGACCGGCGGATATGAGTATGCGAGGTATAAAGCGCTGCTGAATTCCATATATGGATTGTTCGTCCAGAATCCGGTAAAGTTCAATTTCCGGTATGATCCGGAGACCGGACTGGTCCGGGAAGACGTTACGGAAACGATCGAAGATCTGATCCGGAAGTACCGAACCACCGGATGGCTGCCGTACCAGATCGGTGTATGGGTGACCTCCTACGCGAGGCTCCGCCTGGAGAAGGGACTGAACGCGATCCCTCCGCAGGCATTCATCTATGCGGACACGGACAGTATTAAATTCCAGGGCGACGAATACCTGCAGAACTTTGAAGCATTGAATGACCAGCTGCGGGATCCGGATCTGTGCGCTCCAGATCAGGACGGCAGACTTCACTATATCGGCGTCTATGAATATGAAGGATGCTACCGCAAATTTAAGACGCTGGGGGCGAAAAAGTATGTTTATGAAGATGACGACGGCGTCCATATCACGATCGCCGGAGTCAATAAGCGCATCGGTGCCGACGAGCTGCAGCATATCGATAACTTCAGGGTAGGCTTCACCTTTACGGATGCCGGAGGGCTGCAGTCCGTCTATAACGACCAGCCGGACATGATCCTGCAGATCCAGGATCATGACCTTCCGATCACTTCAAACGTCGCCCTGCTGCCGTCCAGCTACACCCTCGGTCTGACCGGGGAATATGAACAATTATTGAATATCCTGTCCAATACGGACATAAGACAGACATTGCACTATGAAAGATAAAGGAGGATTAACAATGTCATTCGCTAGCAAGCACAACAAAGCAGCCAGGTCTTTTGACCTCAACACAGAAGGCTTCCCCTTCATGTCAATGAATCA
>JAEIGA010013909.1_pt1 | contig 12232 bp, 12 predicted proteins | sample 9270691 | NCBI WGS metagenome assembly JAEIGA01 (sample SAMN17057246, study PRJNA624740) | gut metagenome | biome: biome; isolation source: fecal sample | host: Bos grunniens | place: China: Xizang | collected 2019
AACGATTGTCCAAGGGTGTGTATAAATAAAACAGGTCAGAATCTGTATTCTGACCTGCCTTGTAGGGTATGGTGAACAGTGTTTGTTCTTATTTTTTGAATGCGCTACAGATGACCTTTATCTCAATCTTATCGGTTCCTCCGACGAGGCGTGTAGAGTTAAGACTGAGGTCGTGACGGAAGTTTACGATGCTGCCGTTAGAGTCCTTGATGGTGGTGACGGGTACGAGTACCACCTTGTTCCAATCGGGGTGGGTGGTGGCGTAGTCTGCCTCCGTGGCATCGGGGTTGGCGGTGAGCCATGCCTGACGCTCGTTCTCAGCATGGATAACGAGGCGGGCGATATTGCTATATTCGTAGCGGTTAAAGGTCTTGTTGTAGGTGGTGTAGAAGGCGCTGACGTTGTCGGTCAAGCGGTTCTTCTCAAAGAAGGTGTGCATCTCTCCCTTGCGTACCAACAGGAGTGTTTGGGGTGTGCCAAACTGGAAACGGGTGCTGCCCATGTCGTTGTAGCGGGTAAAGATAATCTTGGCTGAGTTGATGCTATCGCCACTGGCCATCATCTCGGCAATGGGGAGGGTTACCTCGGTGAAGATGCCTGCCGGTGTCTTGAGGTAGGTGCATGAGCTGTCTGTCACGAGATGCTCGACCTGTTGTGTGCTGAAGCGGCTGGTTTGCAACACCTCTTCGGAGCTTACAAACTGGGTTACGTATACCGAATCGGCCATATCGGCAAAGTGTACGTTGAGTGCTACCTGGTCGATGTATAGCATGGTGCCATCGCCATGGGTTGACTTGATGTAGTAGCCGGGGCAGATGTTCTCGATGAAGCTGGTGGCATTTGAGAAATACTCGGGATTGTCTCTGTATGCCTTTATCATCTCGTTACCTATATGATTGGGTAGGGGAATGCATACGTTGGCATAGTGCTCGGCATCGGAGAGCTCGCTATCCTCCAGCGTGTAGTCGATGGCGGTGTATACCTTCTTTGCCAAGGGGGTGCTGGTAGAGTCGTAGAAAAGGGTGGGGTCTACGTTGGTGTAGTACTTCTCGCCCTCTTCGAGTGTATTGAGCAATTCGTATACTTCGGCCTCCATGGTGTTGGTTGAGTCACCAAAGAAGGTGGTGAAGAATAGTCTCAGTTCGGTACGTACGGCACTATCGCCCTTGATGCTATCGGCAGGTGGGAATACGTTGCCACCCTCTACGCAGTTGAACTGAGCGATGAAGTCGGCTTCGAGCATCGAGTTTGTCTGCGGGTCGGTAAATCGACCGAGGTATACCTGACTTGTCTTGCCTAATACTGAGTCTACGGCAATGGAGCGTGTGGTAGCGTAGAATGTTTGGGTCTTGATCGCAATAGAGTCGCTTCCTGGGGTGATACTATTGCCCAAAGTACCGGTATTGTCGTCACATGCGATGAAGCAGATGAGCGCTACCAATATGTAAACAAAAGATTTTTTCATATTCCTGTAAGCGTTTGTATAGGTTATTTGTTTTATTGCGCTATTCCTCGAAAAGGGTGATTACTCCTGTTCGCTCAACTGGTTGTAGAAGTTGCTACATGCATCGGCATACTCGGCTCCGGTCTTGTACTCAAGCACGGGCTTGCCCAATGAACGTGCATACTCAACCAATGCGGGATCGGCATTTTCGCAGTTTTCGATAATGCCATCGGCCCAACGGATAGCCATCTTGCTGAGCTCGTGGTAGTTGATGGGGGCGGTGAACTCGCTGAAGTCTACCTCCTCCATGTTCTTCACGAGAATCTTCTTGAGGAAGTCCTCGGGGAAGGTTGCGTTGAAGGTGTCGTCGTAGAGTGAGTAAACAACCTTGGTGTTTCGGAAGGCGGGCTCGTCCTTGTAGAGGGTCTTGATGTAAAGACCTGTGAGGGCGCCAATCCATCCGTGGCAGTGGATGATCTCGGGGTACCATGACTGCTTCTTTACGGTCTCGAGTACGCTACGTGCGAAGAAGATAGCGCGCTCGTCGTTGTCGGGGTACTCAACGCCTTGCTCATCGCGGGTGTTGAGGTGGTGGCGGAAGTAGTCTTCGTTGAGGATAAAGAATACCTGAGTACGGAGTGCCTGGATAGAGGCTACCTTGATGATCAGCGGATGGTCGGTATCATCAACGATGATGTTCATACCGGTAAGGCGTATTACCTCATGCAACTGGTTGCGACGTTCGTTGATGCTTCCCCACTTGGGCATGAATGTTCTGATCTCATGACCTCTTTCTTGGGTTGCTTGTAACAGAAAACGGCAGTTGTCGGCCATTGCACTACTCTCCGTAAACGGGACGATCTCTTGAGTAAGGAATAGAATCTTGTTTGCTTTCATTACTTTTCTTGTGTAATAGTCTTTGTTGTGCGAGAAAAACATCCTCTCGATTAAATTTCGTGCAAAGATACTAAAAATAAATGACATACATGCAAGTTTGTTTAGCGTTTTCTTCGTAATGAATGTGAAAACACTGAACAAAATGTCGTTTTTGTCTAAGAAATGCTCTTTTTGGTAGGTTTATAGAGCGTTATGGCGCTCTTTTTCGAGCATTTCGGACTTGATATGTAGTGCTTTTTAGCGTGTCATGAGTGGCAAAATCTCTTCGGCTTTGTCCACGATATGGCATGCTCCGTTTTCTTGTAATTCCTCCTGGTCGCGGAATCCCCAGGTAACCCCTATGCTCTCGACCTGGGCATTATGTGCGGTGAGCATATCGACTCCCGAATCGCCAATATAGATGGTGTGTTCGTGAGCTATGCCCGTCTCGCTCAAGATGTCGTTCACGATGGTGGGGTCGGGCTTCACGGGTATGCCTTCGCGTTGTCCGTAGATGGCCGCAAAGCGTATGTCGGGGAAGAAATGCTTTACCAACTTCAGGGTGGCCTGCTGATATTTGTTTGAGGCTACGGCAAGCGTTATCCCGCTCTCTTGCAAGGTGTTGAGGAGTTCGCTTACTCCGGGGTAGGGGCGGCTATCGTCGGCATTATGCTCGTTGTAATAGGGTACGAAGAGCGAGCGTATGCGCATGACGTTCTCTTCGGTGCGTGCCTCCTCGGGGAGTGCTCTGAAGAAGAGCATGTTGATGCCATTGCCTACAAACTGGTAGTAGGCTTCGGTGGGGTGGGTAGTATATCCACTGAGCGCGAGGGCATAGTTGGTGGCGTTGGCAAGGTCGGCAACGGTATCGAGCAGGGTGCCGTCGAGATCGAAGATGGCGAGTCGTTTGTCCATAGTTTATTGTCGTTTGTTCCGCAAAGGTACGATTTTATTTCTGTTCTCTGCGAAAAGTAGAATGATGATTTGACAATACCGACGAAACTTTATACCTTTGTACATATATTTCTATAATCGCATCATAATGGAACCTGCATTATACCTTATCCCCTGTACGCTGGGCGATACCCCCATAGAGAAGGTGTTGCCAGCCTATAATCACGAGATCATCTTGGGCATCAGACATTTTATTGTCGAGGATGTGCGTTCGGCTCGTCGTTTCTTGAAGAAGGTCGATCGCGATATCAATATTGACGAGCTGACCTTTTATGAGCTCAACAAGCATACCTCTCCCGAGGTGATAGGCTCGTACCTAAAGCCTCTCAGCGATGGGCTCCCTATGGGTGTCATCTCTGAGGCGGGATGTCCTGCCGTAGCCGACCCTGGAGCCGATGTGGTGGCTATTGCTCAACGTAAGCGACTCAAGGTGGTGCCTCTCGTGGGGCCTTCGAGCATTATACTCAGTGTGATGGCGTCGGGGTTCAATGGTCAGAGCTTTGCCTTCCATGGCTATCTTCCTATCGATGCGGGAGAGCGAGCCAAGACATTGAAGCACTTGGAGTCGCGTGCCTATAGCGAGCATCAGACACAGCTCTTCATCGAGACGCCCTATCGCAACCTGAAGATGTTTGAGGATATCTTGCGTGCTTGTCGCCCGCAGACACGCTTGTGTATCGCTGCTAACCTGACGTGTGAGGGTGAGTATGCCGTGACGCGTACGGTGGCCGAGTGGAAGGGGCAACGTCCTCCGATTGACAAGATTCCCTGTATCTTCCTCATCTATCGTTGAACGTTGATAGTCATAAAATAGTAAAGCCACCCAAAAGGTGGCTTTGCTATTCGTTGTGTGTGTGATTCGGTTTTACATTCAAAGGTTGGATGTTGGGTATTTATTTCTTGCTTGCCTTGTAGCGTGCGTTCAAGCCATCGATAACCTCCTGGGTGATGTTCATACCGCCATCGATATAGAGGATATTGTCACCGAGACGACTGAGGATGATGTTGTAACCCTTCTGCTTGTTGTATTGAGCGATGAATGAGTTGATAGAGTCGCGGAACAATACATTGTTCTTGTTGTTCTCGATAGCGAGCTCGTTGCTAAGACGCTCTTGCAACTCCTCGAGGTCTTGACGCTTCTTCAAGATACGATTCTGCTCAGATTCAGCTCTTTCGCGTGTAACAAAACCGTTGTTGTTCAACTTGCGCTCAAACTCCTCGAACTCGGTTTGCAAGTCCTGAGCCTTCTCGTTGAGTGTTACGCGTACGTTCTCCTCCTTGCGTATCATGTCCTCGTTGAGGTCTACCCACAAATCGTAATTGATGAGCAAGGTGTCGATGTCAACATAAGCAATCTTCAGGGCAGGTACGCTATCGCATACTATTTGCTTGATTACTTCATGTTGTTGGTTAGTATTGTTACATTGAGTGAATGTCAGCACCAAGGCCGAAGCACAAAGTGCATTAGCGATTGTCTTGAAACTTTTCATAGTCCTATCTATACTTGTAAATACTTTTTATTATCTGTTATCGTTACGTCGGCTTTCCTTTACTGCCATTTTATTTTCACGTTGCGCCTGCTTGTCTTGGGTTTGAGCACTTGTGATACCCTGTTTCCTCAGGTGTTTGTTACCACAAACGTGGGTGTTGGGGAAGCGTCCATTCTTCTTAATCAGGATGGTAACACTCATTAACACCATACCGATGGCAATTAGTAGCAGAGAAATTAGGAATAAACGTACCATTTTCTTATTTTTGCGGCACAAATATACAACAAACGAGCGAATAAAGCCTCGTATGGTGTGTAACTTTTACCTTTTTTAAGAATATAAACGATTAAATATGTAGAAAATGAAGACAGAAAACTTGAAACCGTCAACTCTATTTGGCTATTTTGAAGAGATTTGTGGCATTCCTCACCCCTCGAAGCATGAGGAGAAGATGACCGCTTATCTGAAGAATTTCGGTGAATCACGTGGCTTGGCTACCAAGGTGGACGAGGCTGGTAATGTCGTTATCAGCAAGCCCGCTACACCGGGCATGGAAGACCGCAAGGCTATCATCTTGCAATCTCACATGGATATGGTGTGTGAGAGCAACAAGGGTGTTAATCATGACTTTATGATCGACCCCATCCGCTTGGTTATCGATGGCGAGTGGCTCAAGGCCGATGGTACGACACTGGGTGCCGACAATGGTATAGGTGTGGCTGCTGCTTTGGCTGTACTTACCGATGAGAGCATCAAGCATGGTCCTATCGAGTGTGTATTTACCGTAGACGAGGAGACAGGTCTTACTGGCGCTATGGCTATGCAGAGCGGCTTTATGAATGGTGATATCCTGCTCAACCTCGACTCGGAGGATGAGGGCGAAATCTTCATTGGATGTGCCGGTGGCGTGCGTACCGACGCTACATTCAAGTATAGTGAGGTGGCTGTGCCCGAGGGCTATTTTGCCTTCAAGGTGGTGGTAAACAATCTGCTCGGTGGACATAGTGGAGACGACATCAACAAGGGTCATGCCAATGCCAATAAGGTGCTCAACCGTTTCCTTTGTACTGCTGCTGAGAAGTATGACCTCTATCTTTCATACATCGAGGGAGGAAACAAGCATAATGCTATCCCTCGTGAGGCTATGGCTATCTGTGCAGTGCCCTGGAAGGACAAGGAGAGCGTGCGTGTAGACTTCAACGTGTTTGCCGCTGAGGTGGAGGCCGAGTATGCTGCTATCGAAACCAAGGCTCATTTTACAATGGAGTCGACCGATGCGGTAGCTACTGCTATGGACAAGGCTACCATGACCAACCTCTTGCGTGCGTTGCATGGCGTGTTCAACGGTGTGTTTGCCATGAGCAACGATGTGCCGGGTTTGGTAGAGACCTCAAGCAACCTTGCTTCGGTGCGTATGGCCGATGGCGAGGTGAAGATTGTGCTCTCACAGAGAAGCTCAGCTGCTTCGGGCAAGAAGGATGTGGCCGATACCGTACGTGCCGTATTTGAGTTGGCAGGTGCTGAGGTTGAGGTAGGTGAGGGTTATCCCGGATGGAAGCCCAATGCGAAGTCTGAAATCCTTCAGATTGCCATCGCTACCTACAAGCAGCTCTTCGACAAGGAACCCAAGGTGAAGGCTATCCATGCAGGTCTCGAGTGTGGACTCTTCTTGGAGAAATATCCTCACCTCGATATGATTTCGTTTGGCCCCACCATGCGTGGTGTACACTCACCCGATGAGCGCTTGCTTATCCCTACCGTAGAGTTGTGGTGGAAGCATCTCGTAGCTGTGCTCGAGAACGCACCCGGTAAATGATATGTGTAATCACGATTGATAAAAGCCAGCCTTGCGAGGTTGGCTTTTTGTTTATTGGTAAGTGGCAAAAAAGAAGATAAAATCTATTGTCGCTTTTATTTGGCTATTTGTCGTTTTTTGGTTAGTTTTGCAACCGTTTTTAGGTGATAAAGCATATTAAAAGATTAACGAATAAATACAGATACGACTATGATGAATAAGTGGTTTGAATGCAAGGTGAAATACGTAAAGATGATGGAGAATGGCCTCGAGAAGAAGGTGACTGAGCCCTATCTCGTGGATGCCATTTCGTTCACCGAAGCAGAGAAACGTTTTATCGAAGAGATACGTCCCTTTATGACTGGTGAGTTTGAGGTGTCAGACATTAAGCGCGTTAACTATAGTGAGGTGTTCTTCTGCGATGCCGAGAGTGCCGATCGTTGGTTTAAGTGTAAACTCTCATTTATCACACTTGATGAGAAGAGTGGTGCCGAGAAGAAGAGCAACTCGTATGCCTTGGTGCAGGCCGCTGACTTGCGTGAGGCCATCAAGTATCTTGACGAGCAGATGAAGGGTACCATCATGGATTATCAGATTGCTTCGGTAACTGAAACCATGATTATGGATGTATATCCCTACGATGCAGGCTTGGAGGTAAAATAAAGCTTAAATAGAAGTATATCATGTATATTGCTGAACAGATAACCAGACTTCGTGATGAATTGCCAGAGGGCGTAAACCTATTGGCCATATCGAAGTATCAGCCCATCGAGGCCTTGCAAGAGGCTTATGATGCAGGGCAACGTATGTTTGGCGAGAATCATATACAGGAGATGGCTGCTAAGGCCAGCGCACTCCCCAAGGATATAGCGTGGCACTTTACAGGACATGTACAGACGAATAAAATCAAGTATATGGCCTCGTTTGTAAGCCTAATACATGCCGTAGATTCATTTCGTCTGTTGCGCGAGATCAATAAGCATGCTGCTAAGCATGAGCGCGTGATAGATTGTCTGCTTCAGATACACATAGCCCAAGAGGAGACGAAGTATGGACTTACGATAGAGGAATGTCGTGAGCTATTGGCTACTGAGCCTTGGCGCGAATTGGCAAATGTACGTATCGTAGGCCTTATGGCGATGGGAAGCAATACGGATGACATGGAGCAGGTGCGTGGGGAGTTCCGTCAGATGAAGCAATTGTTTGACGAGCTGAAGGAGACCTACTTTGCCGACGAACCTTCGTTTTGTCATCTTTCGGAGGGCATGACCGACGACTATCCGATAGCTATCGAAGAGGGAAGCACTATCGTTCGCATCGGTTCGATGATATTTGGCGATAGGGTATATCCTTGATGAGAGATTAGGATTGTAATATAAGAAAATACTTGATAACAATAATCCCCCGATACGAGCGTATCGGGGGATTATGCGTTTATAGACGTTCGAGGGTTTACTTCATCAAGTAACGGTCTCCTGTCTCCTTAGAGATACGACGGTTGTAGTGCTCGGGATATCCCTTACGCACGGGTGATACACCTTCGCCAGTCTCAGTGCGCTTGAATACACCGTTCTCCTCGGGCTTGAGAACCATGTCGTTATGCTTCACGATAAGGAACTTTGCAAGATTACCCCATGCGGCCATGGTAGACATAGCTGTTTCAGCGGTATACTTGGTGAGCATAGCTACTGCCTTGGGAGGATTATCTTGGTGGAGAGTCATAGCCTTAGCCTCGATAGCGGGTTGGTTAGCGGCAAAGGTCTCTTCGCATTTCTCCTGTGCCTTCTTGAGGTCGCCAATGAGTGCTGAATAACGAGGATATACCATGTTTGATACCATGTTGAAGAGCCAGAAAGCAGACTTCTCAGAGAATGTTACGGGGTCGGCCATCTCGCGCTTGTAGCACTCGGGTACTTCATTGGTGCAACAATATACGGGAGTAAATACAGCCATGTTGGCATCATCAGTACCAAACCAAAGTACACCACCGATAGAGTTGGGCAACCAATCACGCATCTGAGAAACGAAGGTGAATGCAGTTTGCTGAGTAGAGATAGGACGCTCGTTGAAATAGCTCTTGTCGTCAACCTTGAAGCTCAAGGGTGAAGGACGATAGGGCATTGACCAAGGACCAGCACCAACATCGCCAGTGATATCAAACGGAGTACCCTCATAGTGGTCGCGCATAGCGTTTTGCACGTCACGTACAGATACCTTCTGCTTGGGCTTTACGCAAAGGGGCATAGGAGTTGCAGAGGTGTCGCCCATTGCCCAAGGGAGATACTGGTTCATGTCGAGGTCAGCAAACATATTGAAATAGCTCCATACACGAGCATCGCAATAGCGCAAGCCACCAAAGTCTGCAGGGCAATATGCTGCGGCAAAGTCGAAATCCTGGTCCTTGCCATCGAAGAAGCCCATTTCGCGAGCAAACTTGATAACGTCCTTTGAGTAGAGGCAATTATCCTTGTCCTTGAGAGGGAACTGGCGGATACGTGCCTGATTGGCATGAGCAGCAATGCAATCATCGGGAACGCGTACAGCTACCCATACGGCACCTTTACGGCCAGGACCTTTACCTACCATCTCCATAATCCATGCTTCATTGGGGTCAGCTACGGTGAAGCTTTCGCCACTACTCTTATAGCCATACTCCTCAACGAGTGTAGTCATCACATTGATTGCCTCGCGAGCGGTCTTTGAACGTTGCAAAGCAAGGTAGATGAGGCTTCCGTAATCGATAATACCTTCGGGGTTTACCAACTCTTCGCGACCTCCGAAGGTGGTCTCAGCGATAGTTACCTGAAACTCGTTGATGTTACCAATCACATTGTAGGTTTGAGGAGCTTCGGGAATACGTCCCCAATAAGTACCTGACTCCCAATCGTAGATCTCGCGCATGGTACCCTCGGCATGAACAGCTGCTGGATAGTGGCAGAGATAACCATACATGCCGTACGAGTCGGCCGAATAACTCACGATGACAGAACCGTCGGCTGATGCAGCCTTACCTACGATGAGGTTTGTACAAGCCATTGTGCCAGTTATAGAAGCAAGGATTGTAGCTACGGTCATTGCTAATCTTCTTTTCATTTTGTTGTTTGTTTTATTATTGGTTATTGTTTTGGATTATTGTCGTTTCTCTTAATCTCTCTATAGGTGTTATAAATCACACTCCATAGTCAAATTCTTCTTATTCCCTCTCATATCAGTTACCACAATCTCTACCTTGTGTTTACCAGGTTTGATGCCCTCGGCTTTGAGGTCACAAGTGAGTTGGGCGTTTTTACTGCTATATCTGAAGAGTACCCAACGGCCATCTATGCTACCACGATAGTCGCGTATGCCCGTTTCTCCATCAGAGATGCGCAATATCACTTTCCTGCTATTACGCCATATAGCGCTATTTATAGGGGTAATCCTTGGTGCTATGGTATCGGCACATACGGTATAGGTGCCCAGCTCTGTAATGTTTGCCGTGATATGTCCATAGCGATAGGTACCTCCACAATAGGTGCGACGTTTGCCGTTGACACGAGCTACATAGAGTTTGGAACCGTCGATAGACCACTCTTTGTGGGTGGGGATAGTGATTTCGGCAGTTCGTCTTAGCGGTATTGTTGCATTAGACAGGCGATAGTGATGTGCTTGATCTATGTCTGAGGGGATTACCTCATAGTCGAGCTCCACATCATCAAACAAGGTGCCTTGGGGCATCCATAGTTCAAAGCCTTGTGTGTAGAGTCGACTATTGCGTGAAGCATCCATGTAATAGTTATAGTTGGGCATCCGTCGGGGGAGCTCCATGCGTTTTCCGCGTACTACAAAGCGGTATGTTGAGCGGTTTCCATAGAGGTCTTCCAATTCATAACGGAAATGATAGTCACGCTCCTCGTTGATGGTTATCCATCCATCTTGCTCGTCGGCACTGAGCATACGCAAATTATTGTTCTCGGCAATGGGTGAACACATATACCAACGTCCCGAACGCTTCTGTTCGGCATAATCAGTCCATGAGTTGATAAGACGATTCTCATCAAATGCAAAACGATTTACATCACTACTGCTCACAAGACGATTGTCGACATAAAGTCTCACGTAACGCACTCCATAGTTGTTGCTTGTGCCGTCCATATAATCGTTGGCCGAGATGCCGGTAGCGATACGTCCCCAAGCATTTATGCAATTGAGGGTCAAAAGTTGAGTGTTGAAAATTATTTTTCCATCTACATTCTTTGCTCCCTTCGGGTTTCCTGCAAGTGATACCTTACCTCTATCCTTTGCTCCATATACCATAAAATGTGTGGCACGTGGGGCAATATGATCGGCTATCTTATCTTTGTAGAAGGGTAGTGGGTCGATGGGTTCGTTGGTGTCGGTGGTGCGTATCTCCATATGCAGGTGCGGGCCAAACGAGTATCCCGTATTGCCGGCATACGCAACTACATCTCCCTGACGTACTCGGAAATCGTTAGAACCAAACTCGAGAGTAACGACAAATGATTGCTCCTTATACTGACGTTCACGTATGAGACGGGCTATCTCGGGCAAGAAACGATCAAGGTGTCCATGTACTGAGGTATAGCCATTGTCGTGAGTGATGTAGAGTGCATTTCCGTAGCCACCTGCGGTTACGGTCACTTTAGAGATATATCCATCAGCAATGGCTAGGAGTGGCTTGCCCACGACACCTTGCGTCTTGAAGTCGAGTCCGCCATGAAAGTGATTTGAGCGCAACTCACCAAAGTTTCCACTCAGGAGAAGCGGAAAATCAAATGGAACGCCAAACTTTGGCTCGGCAACTTGAGCCTTCAGTGGCATAGCTCCGACAATCAAGCAAAATGTATATATAAGGAATAAAAGCTTTTTTCTCATGCTACAACATTACTGCCACAAAGATACGCATAAGCGAGCGAAAAGATATCAAGTTTACTTGAATATTTTTCCCAGCGAGCAAAAGTATCTTCGCGATTTATCACAAAGATACGAATAAACGAGCGAGAAATATCAAGCTTACTTGAATATTTTTCAACGCGAGTGAAAGTATCTAAGAGATTTATCTCAAAGGGAATACTTTTGCCCATATCTGCCAAGTCCTTTTAGTAGATTCTCTATAGGAATGGGTATAGCATAAGTGTTACTTATCCACCTTCTTCCGACAAAGTGCGGTAAACTTGCAATATTTGCAGGCATCTTTGTTGGTGGTGGGGGTATAGGGAATGTCGCTATTGAAAATTTCGTTGATGGTTTGGGTCAACAATTCAGCAAACTCTTCGCTATAACGACTATAATCCGTCACCTTTACTTGATTGATTGTAATGTCGGGCTCAAATTCGTTGTTTGCGGTTTGGCGAACGAAAAGGAGCGAAGGAGCTATACGGGTATATTCGTGTTGAAGCAAGTGGGCATAGTAGAATGCCTGGAATACGTAAGGATCTCGGTTAGTATTGCTTTCGAAAAGCTCGCTGATTGCGTTTATCTTCTTTTGTGAACCTCCTGTTTTATAATCGATGATGCGCGTGATGTCCTCTTTCGCATCAATACGGTCAACAGTACCTCCCAAGAGTATGGTCAAGAGAGTGCCGTGGCTATCGATCGTGAGTGGGTAGCGCACCTGCTTTTCGCTTTCGATATAGGTAAATGGAGCTCGATGGGCGTCAATGGCAAGGAGCT
>JAEIGA010013910.1_pt1 | contig 12232 bp, 6 predicted proteins | sample 9270691 | NCBI WGS metagenome assembly JAEIGA01 (sample SAMN17057246, study PRJNA624740) | gut metagenome | biome: biome; isolation source: fecal sample | host: Bos grunniens | place: China: Xizang | collected 2019
ACACCATCTCCATTTTGTTTTACTTCACCGTAATCATGCTCCAATTTATCGAAAGTAATCTCAGCTTGAGAAGTTACTTCTGTTGGAGTTTGAGTTTTTGTTTGTTGTGCATTAGCACCTAACATTAAAGCGAATACAAAAATCGCTGATAAAAGAAATCTTTTCATTGTTTTATTGTTTTAAAATTATTATTCCTCATACGTTGCAACAACATTACCGGTCAGCATCAAAAGAATTCTCTCTTGTTTCTTGTCATTAGTATTAACGACAATGCTACGCTTTATAGTACCTATGATATTAGTATTATATTTCACAATTATTTCAGAAGATTGCTCAGGAAGAATGGGGTCTTTTGTCCATTCCACCAATGTACATCCGCAAGAAACCTTAATATCCTCTATAATAAGTGGCGATTCTCCCCTATTTGTTAAGGTAAATACAGCCTCCGTTTCCTTTCCCTGCAAAACATTTCCAAAATCGTAAGACACCATATCAAATTCCGCAATAGGGTCATTACTTCTCCTTGTTTGAGAATTAGCTGTTTCGCAAAACAAAAATGCTACAACTACAATAACTAATCTTAATATTGTCTTCAAAAATTTCATTTGTACAAATATAATAGGCAAAGTTACAACAATAATTTGTAATACAAAACAAAAAAATCATTTTCAAACATAGGATTTTCAGAAAACATAGAAAATATGTATGATATATGTGTATGCAAAATTAAAATTAAGAAATAATTTTTTAATCCTTAGGAATAATTTTTTAAGTCTAAGGAATATTTTGCTAATCCTTAGACTTATTTTTCCCAACCAAAACTACTTGTCATTTTATCAATTAAAACTTGATATTTTATCATAGAATATATAACAACAAAGAAGATAAAAAGAAGGAAAATTAAAAATAAGAAAAACAAAGCGCCACACCTTAAAAATAAAACAAGAGTTAGAGATTGTAAAAGTCCGATTTTTTTTTAGATTTTCAAGCTTTGTCTATTGTTTTTTTGTATCTTTGCCAATTACTTATTATTTTAGTATGAAAAAGATATTAGTCGTTTACACCGGTGGCACAATCGGTATGGTAAAGGATAAGAAGACTGGGGCTTTGTACCCTTTTGATATGAAGAAAATTTACGAGGCGTTGCCTGTTTTAAAGGAATTGGATTGTGTGATTGACACTATTCAGTTTAATCCTATTATTGATTCTTCTGATATGCGTTCTGATGTATGGATTAGATTGGCAGATTTGATTAAATCTCAGTATGAGGGATACGATGGCTTTGTTGTTTTACACGGTACTGACACTATGAGTTATACTGCTTCGGCTTTGAGTTTCCTTTTAGAGAATTTGTCCAAGCCTGTCATAATTACTGGTAGCCAATTGCCATTGGGAATGATTAGGACTGATGGTAGAGAAAATATTATTTCGGCTGTGGAAATTGCAGCTAATGAAAATGTTAATATTCCTGAGGTTTGTATTTTCTTTGAAAACAAATTGTTTAGAGGAAACCGTACTACAAAGATAAATGCTGAGCATTTCGAAGCGTTTTATTCTGGAAATTATCCTTCTTTGGCAAAGGTTGGTATCAATATTAGCTATAAGGAACATTTAATTCACAAAAGTGATAATAAGGCTTTGAAGGTATATAATAAAATGTGTGAAGATGTTGCTATAATTAAGGTTCATCCTTCTTTACAAAAGGAACATTTAGAGATTTTCTTATCTATGCCTTCTCTAAAAGGTGTTATATTGGAAACTTATGGTAGCGGAAATGCCCCAACAAGCAAATGGTTTATTGATTCTATTAAGAAGGCTATAAGCAATGGCGTATATGTTTTGAACGTTACGCAATGTAAGGCTGGTTCTGTCGTAATGGGACATTACGAAGCTTCGACTGCCTTGTTGGAAATGGGAGTTATTTCTGGTGGAGACATAACTACCGAAGCGGCTCTTGCAAAAATGATGTTTGTTTTGGGCAATTATCATGATGATAGTGAAATTAAACAAATGTTAAAGTCTAATTTAAGGGGAGAAATCTCTGCTTAGCAATTAATGACTATGGATTTTGTAAAGATATTTGATAGGTTCAAATCTTTGAATGTTCTCATCATAGGCGACGTTATGATAGATGCTTATTGGTGGGGCGGAGTTAATAGAATTTCTCCCGAAGCTCCTGTACCTGTTTGTGCTGTTCATAAGAAGGAAAACAGATTGGGCGGAGCGGCTAACGTTGCTCTTAATATATCTGCGATGGGTGCTAATCCTATTCTTTGTTCTGTTGTGGGGAATGACATACAAGGACACGAACTTTGTAGGTTAATGCAAACGCAAGACATGGATACTGACGGAATTGTGTTTTCTGATTTACGCCCTACAACAGTTAAAACTCGTATCATAGGGAATAAAACACAGATGCTTAGAATTGATGAGGAGACTGACGCAAATATTTCAGCAGAGGAAGAGAAAGTATTTTTTGAAAAGATTGAACAGATTATCAATACTAAGAAAATAAATGCTATAATATTTCAAGATTATGACAAAGGTGTGCTTACAGAAAATATTATTTCTCAAACTATCAATTTAGCTAAAAAATATAATATTCCTACTACGGTTGATCCTAAGAAAAGAAACTTTACTGCTTATAGAAATGTAGATTTGTTTAAGCCAAATTTAAAAGAATTAAAAGAGGGTTTAAAGATTGATTTTGAGGATGCGGATAAGGATATTCTTATTGAGGCAGCTTTGTTATTGCATCATAAACAAAAAATAGATAAGGTGTTTATTACTCTCAGCGAAAGAGGTGTATTTATGATGGATTTCGCAGAAAAGGAAGCGAAGGTAACAATGTTGCCTGCTTGTTTAAGAAAAATTGCGGATGTTTCTGGGGCTGGCGATACTGTTATTAGTCTTGCTAGTCTTTGTTTGGCACTTCGTTTGGATAGTGAAACGATTGCTACTATCAGCAACTTCGCTGGCGGTCTTGTTTGCGAGAGTGTGGGAGTTGTTCCTATTGATAAGAATAAATTATTAGTTGAATTATTAAGAAAAGAGTAAAATCTATATGAGAAAGATATTATTTTTATTGGTTGTAATGGTGTGTTTTATGAGCAAAGCCTTTTCTCAATTAGTTCCTCCTAACATACCTCATTATGACGGAAAGATTGCGCACTTCGGTATTTCTTTCGGGTATAATCAATTCTACTCTAATATGATTGAGAAGGAGTTTCGTCCTTTTCAAGACACAATTATGGGTTTTGATTCTGACAGAAATAGCGGATTTCAACTAATGTTTGTTACTGATTTGCGTTTATCAAGTTTTCTTAATTTGAGATTTACACCAGGTGTAACGTTTGGCGATAGAAGATTAAACTTTTACGAGTATAGAAACGAGGAATTCCTCACTAAAAGCACATCATTAGAGGCTATCTATGTTGAAGTGCCTTTGGAATTAAAGATTCGTTCGAAACGTTGGAACAATATGCGTCCTTATCTTATTGCTGGAGGAAAATATACCTATGACTTAGGTTCTATAAAACGTAAAAAGGCTAATCCAGATGAAGTAATGCTGAAAATAGATAACTCAGAATTTTTCTATACTTTGGGGGCTGGTTTTGATTTTTATTTGCCTTATTTCAAGTTTGGAATAGAATTAAAAACTTCTTACGGGCTTACAAATATTCTTATCCCAGAACATCATTCTATGTACTCAGATGTATTGGATAAAATAAGGACTCAGGTATTTTATATTAACCTTACTTTTGAATAATCAGTGGAAAAAATAATAGAGACATCTTGTCCTTGTAATATTTTCTTTGTTGAAGAAGAGTTTAGAAAATATATAGCTTCTTCTTGTGGTATAAAACCTCAAAACTTATACTATAAGATTATCAAAAAGAGTATCGACGCAAGGAAACGACCTGTTTTTCGTTTGAAGATGTTGATTAGCGATAAACCTATACCAAAAACAAATATTGAACGCAAGTATAAAGATGTTAGTAATGCGGAAAGGGTTATTGTTGTTGGCGCTGGGCCTTGCGGATTGTTTGCTGCATTGAAATTGATTGAAGAGGGCTTTAAGCCTATCATTGTAGAAAGAGGCAAACCTGTAAGTGAAAGAAAACGAGATATTGCCCTTATTGCTCGTAATCAAGAGTTGAACGAAGAATCTAATTGGTGCTTTGGAGAAGGTGGTGCTGGGACGTTTTCTGATGGAAAGTTATTTACTCGTTCTACAAAGAAGGGTAATATAAATGACGTTTTAGAAACTTTCGTTTTTCACGGTGCTGACGAGAATATATTGAGTGAATCTCACCCTCACATAGGAACAGATAAGCTTTCGCGAATTATCAAAAATATTCGTAAGACTATTCTTGATAATGGCGGAGAATATTTTTTCAATACTAAGGTTTGTGATTTTATAGTTAAGAATAATAAAATCCATGGCGTGAAAACTTCTGCACAAACTACGATAGAAGGCAAGGCTGTTATACTTGCAACTGGACATTCTGCAAGGGATATTTATCAATTATTTGCAAAAAATAATTGGGCAATAGAAGCTAAGCCTTTTGCTATGGGTGTGAGAGTGGAACATAAACAAGATTTGATAAATGCTTCACAATATAATGATAAAAACTTGGCAAATCTATTGCCTTCTGCTTCTTATTCTTTGGTACACAATGTAAAAAACAGAGGAGTCTTTTCTTTTTGTATGTGTCCCGGAGGAATGATAATACCAGCTTCGACAGAAAGAAATGCTCTTGTGGTAAATGGTATGAGTTCTTCTAATAGAGGTTCTGCTTTTGCAAATAGCGGAATTGTAGTGAGTGTTACTCCACAAGATGTTAAAGAATATAGCAAACAACCTGCTCTTTCTTTGATGAAATTTCAAGAGGAGTGTGAACGAAAGATGTATATACAAAATCAAATTGCTCCTGCGCAAAGAATAAGTGATTTTATTGGTAATAAATCTTCGCATAATATCGGTGCAACTTCTTACCCGAGTGGTTTGTATGCTTGTAATATGAATGATTATTTACCTAAATTTGTTGCTGAGACTTTAAGAGAAGGTTTTAAAGTATTTGATAGACGTATCAAAGGCTTTATTAGTAATCAGGCAACAATGATTGGATTAGAATCTCGTACATCATCTCCTGTTAGAATATTGAGAGATAAAGATAGCCTACAACATCCTCAAATTGCAATGCTTTTTCCTTGCGGCGAGGGTGCAGGATATGCCGGCGGAATTACTTCTTCTGCCATAGACGGCATAAATGCAGCAGAAAAAATCGCACAGTTATTAAAATAATTCCCCTTTAAACATCTATTATTCTGCAAAAAGCAGTATTTTTGCAACTTCGTTTTTCAAAAAAAATTAACAAACCAAATTATAAATTTATAAATGAAAATGAAGAAAAGATTTCTCTTAGTGATTATGGCACTATGTGTTGCCGTAGGGCTTAAAGCCCAAGAAGCATCTTTGAGAGATACTGTGGCGTATCCTAATACGAATCAATCAACAGCATTGATTAGCACAACGTATAACTACGCTTACTCTCAAAGTATTTACCTTTCATCAGAAGTATCGCAAGGTATTCTTTCAAACATTGGATGGTATTTGACAGGAAACTCTGCTGGTACAAGAACTATTCAAATTGAAATATTTATTGGCGAAACTTCTGAATCCGCTTTTACAAGTGAAACATTATTGCCAACAGCAAATTTAACAAGTGTTTATTCTGGTCCTTTTACAATTGAAAGTTCAGGATGGCATAATGTAGATTTTCAAATTCCTTACGTTTATACAGGAATAAACAACCTTGTTGTAGCAGTAAAATCTACAATGGGAGATTGGTTCTATGGTCCTACATGGGGAATGGGTGGAGAATTTAGCATCCCTGCAATACGTACTTTATATGCTGCAAGGGATTTAAGAGCAGTTACACCAGAAGACCCAGCAGGAGTCTTGACAACTACATTAGTACCGTCTGCTGTATTCACAAGATTACCAGAAGGGTCTTCTATTTGTTTACCTGTTGACGATATAACCTTCTCTAATACTGACCAAATTTCAACAACAATTGCTTGGTCTAACCCTAACGGAGAAGGAACTACATTTTCAGTTTCTTACAGACCAGAAGGAGGAGAATTTATTCAAGCAGGAACAACAAATGATACAACTTTTCAATTAACAGGCTTAACTTCTTCATCAGTTTATGAAGTACAAATTCTTGCAAATTGTGGAGAACAACAATCTTTCCCTACATTAGCAACTTTCAATACTGCTTGTTCACCAGTGGAATCGTTCCCTTGGACAGAAGACTTTGCAACTAACTTCGTACAAGGCACAATTGGTAGTACAGTTCCTAATCATTGCTGGATAAACATCAATGGTGGTAGTTCAACTTATCGTTGGGGAGGCTCAGCTACAAGAGGTGCTCTTTGGGGATACTTCTCTTCTGATGAAACTTCTACAAATAGCGATTGGTTAACATTCCCTGCAATGGAATTTACAGGAATGGAAGCAGTAAAATTTTCTATTGATAAAACAGAAGGCGACAATATTGAATTTGATATTTATGTTTTAGACGTAACTAATGGAGATATTACATCAGAAGCAGACACTGCAAACTTTACTTATGTTGCAACTGTAACAAGTGATGCAAATACTCCATCAGGTGAAACATTCCAAGTTTTATTATCTGAAATAGAAAACACAAGTAGATTGGCTTTTGTAAACAAAAAGCCCAATCCTTATTTCTATATCCCAGAAGTAGTTGTTGAACAAGTAGATTGTCCTAATGTTTACGGATTTAATGCAATAGTTTCTAACGTTGATGCAATCCAAGTAAACTTAAACACTTTAAATCACGAAGGTAGTGGTTGGGTTATTGCTTATGGAACAGCAGATTCATTAGAAGCATTCAACCCTGCAACAGCATCAACTATTACAGTAAACGATGCAGCTGATTTTCCTTACCTAATTCAAGGTTTAACAGCAGGAACAACATATTATGTTAGTGCAAAACAAAACTGTGGTGGAGAATTTACTGCTCCAAAAGCATTAACTTTACCTCAACTTGGCACAGTAGCAATAGTTCCTTATACTCAAAATTTTGATAGTTCAGATAGCATTCCTGAAATTCAATTTACAAATGCAACATCTAATGCTTGGGTACTTGGAACAGCAACAAACAATCCTTCAAGCACAGAAGGCAGAGCTATTTACATTAGTAACGATAACGGAATCACTAATGCTTATACCTTAACCACTGAATCAAGAAACTATTTCTCGACTCTTGTAGCATTTCCAACAGACGGCTCTGTCGCTTTTCGCATTAAATTTGATTGGAAGTGTAATGGAGAAGGAAGTTACGACTATTTACAAGCCTTTTTAGTCCCTGCCGATTATGAATTATCACATTCAAATGCTCCTGCAAACAGATATAAAATTTCAGATCAATTATCAAATTCTTCTGTGTGGAATACAAAAGAAGCAATCTTAGATGCTGCTGGATTATTAGGCACTATGCAAAAATTAGTGTTTATGTGGAGAAATGACGATGCTGTAGGGAACATACCTCCTGCTGCTGTGGATAACATAGTAATAAGTTCATTATCTTGTATTGCGCCAGCAAGTGTTGCTTACGAAAGAACAGAAAATGCTTCTGAAATGATAATAAACATTACTTCATCAAACCCTTCTGAAACTACTTATCAAATAGAATACAAACCTGTATCAGCAGAAGCATGGGCAAGTGTAACAACAACAGAATTAACAACTACTTTATCAGACCTTGAATTAGGAACAGAATATGAATACAAAGTTGCTGCTTTATGTGATGGTGAATTGACTAACTATGTAAATGGAACTTTTGTAACAATGTGTGCGCCTGTTCAAGATTTACCTTACACAAACACATTCTCTGGAATATTTGCAAGTACAGGAATAGGGATAAACGGACCTCTTTGTTGGATAAACCTATCTTCTGAATCTAATTTCAGATGGTCTACTTACTCACAAACTGTTAGCGAACCTTCATTAGATGGTACTGAAAACGTATTAGCATATAATGGAGATTCTTATGCAGATAGCAGACCTATCGTTAGCGAATGGTTATTTACTCCTGCATTTGACTTTGATGGAGAACAAAGATTACAATTTGAAGCTCGTTTACATTACGAAACAGAAAGAGAAGTTACATTAGATATATTCGCATTAAACGTTTCTGAAAATGATTTAACATCAGTAGCAGACACAGCAAACGCAACATATATTACAAGTGTTAATATCGCAGGTAATACTTGGAGAAATAAAGAAGTTTTATTAGCAAACGTAAATACAACTTCACGTTTAGCATTTGCAGTACGTCATAACGCAGCTAAATTCTATATTGACAATCTTAGAATCAATCAAGCTCCTCCTTGTCCTGATGTTCAAGGATTAACAGCTACTACTCCTGACGGTTCTTCATTAGTAGTAAATTTTGATACTATTGGTGCTCCAAACGGATGGATAGTAGCATATACTCAAACATCAGCATCAACTTCATCTTCTTTTGATCCAGAAACTGCAACACAAATTACAATTCCTGCGGGTGCATCATTCCCATTCACAATTGCAACAAATGTGAATGGAGGTAATTACACTATTGCAGTAAAACAAAACTGCGATGGAGCATATTGGACATATCCTGTAAATGTATTCGTACCAATAGTAAACCAAATCCCATATTCAGAAAATTTTGATAACGCTGAGTCAATAGATGAGTGGTCTGTAACAGCACCAAACCCTAACTACGCAAGCTCAGACAATAAATGGTGTTATGGAACTGCCGTAAACAATACAACAGATGAAGCAGGTAATTTAACAACTGGCGGAGCTTATTATGTAAGTAACGACAATGGAGTTACAAATAATTACAGTGCATCATATACAATATCAACTCTTAGCACTTATTTAACATTTGGAGATGATTTGTCTTGGGAATTATCTTTCGATTGGAAATGTAAAGGTGAAAATGGTTATGATTATATGGAAGTATATTTGTTACCACTTGGAGAAAGCTTACCTACAACATACAATTCTTTCTATAAGATAGGTCAAAACCAATATAACCGTAACGAAGAATGGCTAAGAGAATCTATTATCTTAGGAGAAGAATATGCTAATGGTGTTTATCAGTTAGTATTCTTCTGGATAAATGACTCTTATGTTTACGACCCAGCAGCGGCAGTAGATAATATCGAGGTTAATGTACGTTCTTGCTTCGAAATATCAAACCTTACAGCAGTTGCATCAGAGGGTAACGACGGAATGCAAGCAGTTATCAGCTTCAATGACACAATCAATCAAGGAGCATCATACTTATTAGAATACAAATTAAGCGATGCTTCAACATGGTCATCAGTTAGTGGAATAACAAACCCTTATACATTAACAGGTCTTCAACCAGGCGCAGAATATTATGTAAGAGTTAAAACAATTTGTTCAGAAACTGCATCATCTCAATTCGTTAGCACATCGTTCAACACACCTTGTGCAAATCTTACTGCACCTTGGGCAGAAGGATTCGAAACAGGAGCTTACAATACATCAGATTGTTGGTATTATGCTAACGGAGTATTAGCTGAAAGCTCAAATCTTCAATACATAACTGACAACACATGGGGATTAAACAACGAATACATTGACTATAATGGTACTAGCAAAATGTATTACAACCTATGGGGAAGCAATAAACACAAATGGGTTATTACTCCTACAATAGATTTAGGAGAAACTAACACTCAACTTTATGAATTCTCGTTTGATATTGCAGCAATAGACTGGCAACCAACTGGTGCTGCTACATTTGAGGATGATGACAAAATTGCAGTAGTTGTTTCTACTGATAACGGATTGACTTGGTCAAGTACAAATGCTCTAATCTTTGCAAACGCAGATGAAGACACTGAACACAATCTTACAGACATTACAACTTCATTCTCAAGAAAAACAATGTTATTACAAGATGCGTCAGGAGCTCCATTATCTGGTTTAATCAAAATTGGAATTTATGCCGCAACAGAATATGGTAATAGCGACTTGAAAATTTTCTTAGATAACTTTGAAGTAAACTTAGCAGGAACAACAAATCCTTGCGTTCAACCAACAGCATTGTTAGTAGAAGAAAATAATATCACTGCAAATACAGCAGTATTATCATGGACTGCTGGTGCAAATGAATGTGGTTGGGAAGTAAGACTTGGGGAAAATGGCACAATAGAAAATGCAACAATTCCATTTGTTACATTCTACGATTTAACTCCAAACACTACTTACACAGCTTACGTTAGAGCAGTATGTAATGCAACAAACAGATCGGAATGGGATTCAATCCAATTCACAACTCTTGAATTTATTCCTTGTGATGCACCAACAGAATTAACAGCAAACAACGTTACTGCAACAACAGCAGAAGTTACTTGGAATGGAACAGCGGAATCTTACGAATTAAGAGTAAATGCTCAATTTATAGGAACAATTACTGAAACAAATAAAACAATAACAAACTTAAATCCTAACTCATCTTATACAGTAGATGTAAGAGCAATATGTGGAGAACAAACTTCTGAATGGGTAAGTGTAAGTTTCATAACTCCAATATCTGTTTGCGATGCTCCAACAGACCTTTCAGCAAGTAATATCACAGAAACATCAGCTGAAATCATTTGGAACGGAACAGCAGAATCTTATGAAATAAGAGTAAACGGCGAAGAGGCTGAAACGGTTACCACAACAAGCAAATCGTTATCGGATTTAACTCCTGCAACTGCTTACACTGTTGAAGTAAGAGCTATATGTGGAGAACAAACTTCTGAATGGGTTTCAACAAACTTCACAACTCTTGAAGAGCAAGTAGTAATTGTTTTAGGAGAAGTTACAACTCAATCTGCAACTAACGTAGGTAACACTTCTGCAACATTGAATGGAGCCTTTGTAAATGCAGGAAATTCTGAAAACTACACAGTAGGATTTGCGTTAGCTACAACAGCGGACTTTACATTAGAAACAGCAGGAGTAGAAAACGTAGTTGCTACACTTACAGATAACGCATTCAGCCAAGATGTAACAGACTTAGCAGAAGGACAAACATACTTCTTCCGTGCTTACATAACAAACGAAGCTGGTACAGCGTACGGAGCAGTAGAAACCTTCACTTTATCAAGTTTAGCTGATGCAATGGCTAACGCATTACAAGTAAGCGTATATCCAAACCCAGCAACAACACAAGCAACCTTGAAATTAGCAGGATTACAATCAAATGCTAAGATAGTAATCAGCGACCTTCAAGGAAGAATATTAAGACAAGACGAAATAAGTGCAAGCACAACAACTTACACAATCGACTTAAATAATATTGCGAGTGGAGTTTACTACATCAGAGTAGTGTCTGACAATGCTATCAGCACACAAAAATTGATAGTTGAATAACAACCAAATATCAAGTCATAAAAATAGCGACTCAAATCAAAGAGTCGCTATTTTTTTTCTTAGGTTTAAAAAAATAAACCTAAGACTTATTTTAAATAAGAAGCCATTTCTTCTTGAAGTTCTTTTGCTTTGATTTCAGCTACTTTTGCAAAGTTTTCTGTTGTGTCTGCAAAGATGATTCCTCTCGAAGAATTAACTAACAATCCACATTCTTCGTTAAGTCCATATTTACATACTTCTTGTAAAGACCCGCCTTGCGCTCCTACTCCCGGTACAAGAAGGAAGTGTTTTGGTGCTATTTCTCTTATTCTTGCAAACATCTCAGCTTGGGTTGCGCCACATACAAACATAAGGTTTTCTTCTGTTCCCCATTCTTGCGCTTTGCCTAATACAGTTTCAAATAATGGTTTTCCATTTTCATCTTTTATGAATTGGAAATCGTTAGCTCCTTTATTTGATGTTAGAGCTAAAAGTATAACCCATTTTTCTGGATAAACAGTGAATGGTTTTACGCTGTCTTCTCCCATATACGGAGCAATAGTCATAGAATCGAATTTAAAATCTCCTTCTTCTGACAAAAAGGCTTTTGCATATTGTTCTGAGGTATTGCCAATATCTCCACGTTTTGCGTCAGCTATTGTGAAGCACTCGCCTTTGAATTGATTTAAGTAATCCATAGTTTTCTTTAAGCTAATCAATCCTTCTATACCTCTTGATTCGTAAAAGGCTAAGTTTGGTTTGTATGCTACGGTATAT
>JAEIGA010013911.1_pt1 | contig 12231 bp, 11 predicted proteins | sample 9270691 | NCBI WGS metagenome assembly JAEIGA01 (sample SAMN17057246, study PRJNA624740) | gut metagenome | biome: biome; isolation source: fecal sample | host: Bos grunniens | place: China: Xizang | collected 2019
AATTTTCAGCATTTGATAAATCGGAAGTGAATGTTACTGTAACGGTTTAGGCATATACAAAAAATATTTGACTAAAATATTTATCTGATTAAAATAACTTTCTGCGGTGATTAACCGCTCTATTCGGCGAATAATTTTACCCGTGACCCTTGGCTTGGGAAGCCAAGGGATGCAGGTTGAATAAATGTTGAAAGATATACCCCTCCGCCTGCGGCACCTCCCCTAAGGTAGGGGAGGAGTATAATTTGCCGATATCGGCAAGAAATTCCCTAAAAAACGGCTTTTTCTGTCAAAACTTGCCGATATCGGCAAGAAAATGCTATATTTGCATTGTTTTAATAAGTAAACTTGCCGATAGTATGGATTATATTTCTGTTGCTGAATTTGCCAAAAGGTATGGTGTTGCGGAGCGCACTGTGCGCAATTATTGTTCCAACGGTAAAATACCGGGGGCTGTGCTTGTTGGCAAGACATGGAGTGTGCCTTGTGATGCTGTGCTGCCACAGCGTGGAGCGGCGAAGCGCAAACTGATGCCTTTGCTTGTGGCGTTGAAAGAGCAAAAGGAAGCGAGGTTAAAGGGTGGAATATATCATCGCACTCAGGTTGACCTTACATATAATTCGAACCACATTGAGGGCAGTCGCCTGACGCACGAGCAGACGCGTTTTATCTTTGAGACAAACACTATTGGAGTTGAGAATGGTGCTGTGCGAGTCGATGACATCATTGAGACTACAAACCATTTCCGTTGCATTGATTTTATCATTGACAATGCCGAGGCGCGTTTGAACGAGGGTATTATAAAGAGGCTTCATGCTTTGCTGAAGTCGGGTACTACTGACAGCAACAAGGATTGGTTTGCTGTGGGGGAGTACAAGCGTTTGCCAAACGAGGTGGGTGGCAATGAGACTGTTGCGCCCGAGGGTGTTCAACAGGCTATGCAAGCGTTGCTAAAGGAGTACAACTCAATAAAGAAAAAGTCGTTTGAGGATATTGTTGATTTTCATCAGCGCTTTGAGACTATACATCCGTTCCAGGATGGCAATGGCCGTGTGGGGCGTTTGATTATGTTCAAGGAGTGCCTGGCCTGTGGCTTTGTGCCGTTCATTATTACCGATGAACTGAAATTCTTCTATTATCGTGGCTTGCAGCAGTGGAAGAGTGTTCGCGGTTATCTGCTTTATACTTGCCTCACCGCCCAAGATAATTATAAGGCCTTGCTTGATTATTTCAGGATTGAATATTGAGGATAGGCACAAATGGCTAATGCGTTTTGCCTGTTTGTCCTGGCCTTTTTAATAAATTCAAGCACTTTCTTGCGCTAAATGCTCTAATTGTTTGTAAAAATCGCTATATTAGCATTCGTTAAACCAAAAGCGTGACAAAATATGATTATAGCAGTAGATTTTGACGGTACTATAGTTGAACATAAATATCCTGCCATCGGTAATGAGTTGCCGTTTGCGACATCGACGCTGCGCATGCTTGCAAGCCAGAAGCATCGTCTTATATTGTGGACAGTGCGCCGTGGCAAGCTTTTGGAAGAGGCGGTAGAGTGGTGCCGCAAGCATGGTGTTGAGTTCTATGCTGTGAACAAGAACTTCCCCGAGGAGATCCTGGACAGCGAAAATTGCTATGGAAAAATCAATGCCGATATCTTTATTGATGACTGTAACCTTGGCGGAATTCCTGATTGGGGTGTAATTTATAGTATGATTACTGAAAATAAACAGTGGAGTGACATCTATAAAAAAAATGCAGTCACGGATAAACCCGAGAAGAAGAAAAAAGGGTGGTTCTGGTGATAATTATGGCTTTTGATAATGGTGCTGGTTTTCAGCGATTTGCATTTTAGGGGCGAAAAAATTGTAAAAAAATCGCTTGGATAATTGCTATTTCAAATAAAAGTCGTACCTTTGCAACGCATTAAGGAAATGCGCTGTTAGCTCAGTTGGTAGAGCAATTGACTCTTAATCAATGGGTCCAGGGTTCGAGTCCCTGACGGCGTACGAAAGTGAAGAAAGTCGCAAGATTTTCTTCACTTTTATTTTTTTTACGATTATTTGAAAATTTTTGTTTTGAAAGTTTGCTATTTCAAATAATTGTTGTACTTTTGCAACGCGTTAAGGCAATGCGCTGTTAGCTCAGTTGGTAGAGCAATTGACTCTTAATCAATGGGTCCAGGGTTCGAGTCCCTGACGGCGTACGAAAGACAGTTACTCAGGTAGCTGTCTTTTTTGTTTTATATCATTCTGGTTACTGCCCGTGGCCCTGTTGCCGGGGTTACAGTGTCACTTGACTGTAACCTCCGGTATATCACTCCACAGGGTGGTGTAGTGGGGCGATTGGTTCTCGCTTGATGTCTTTATCCTTCCACTGCCCTGCACGGCGAATTTTATGGTGCTTTTGCCGAATGCTCTGTTCACGGCATCGACAACCGATGTGAGCCTCTGCTCCTTTTCAATTGATTCCTTGTCGTCGAACAGGGAGTGCATGCGGTTCTGCACGGGGATAATCTTTGTCGCAATTACGCCGGCTTTCTTGTAGCCCACGCCACGGCGGTACAGTTCCCTGGTGGCGGCAACGGCATTGGCGACAATGGTTCTCTGGTCGTTTGTGCCCGATTCAAACTGTATCAGCTGGTTGCCATAGACCTGTGGCTCGTTCTCTTTGAAGCGGTTGGTATAGGCAAAGACGCATACCTCGCACGCAACGCTGTTCTGCTTGCGTAGCTTCTCGGCCAGGCTCGATGCAAAGTTCGCTATCTGCTCTTCCAGTTCCTTGACATCGTATATCTCGGACGAGAAACTGCGCGACACGCATATCGATTGCTTTGCCTCAAAACCATCCTCGAATTCTATGCATGGAATGCCTTGCAGTTCCTTCCATGTTCTCACGCCTGTGATGCCCGACATGTTGCGCACGGCCTCCTCGCTCAGTTGTGTGTAGTCGAATGTCGTTTTCACGCCCATTGCCTTTAGTCTTGGTGCCGACCTGCGTCCAATGCCCCATACATCCTCAATAGGGTAGTTGCGCAGCACCTTTTCAATGTCTTGGGGGCGGTGCATGTAGCAGCCACCATTGAGCCTGGGATACTGCTTGCATAGCTTCGATGCAATCTTTGCAAGTGTCTTTGTGGGGGCGATGCCGACCGATACTGGAATAGAGGTCATCTTCCAGCAGCGTTGCGAGATTGTCTTTGCGTACCTGTCAAAATCTATCCCTTGCATGCCTCGCAGGTCCAGAAATGCTTCGTCAATTGAATATACCTCAATGGATGGGGCAAACTCCTCGAGCACCCAGCGCACGCGCTGTGACATGTCGCCATAGAGTGCCATGTTGCCCGAGAAAACGGCAACATTATGTTTTGCCACTATGTGGCGTATCTTGAAAAACGGGTCGCCCATCTTTATGCCCAGTGCCTTGGCCTCGTTGCTGCGCGCGACGGCGCAACCGTCATTGCTTGAGAGGACAATTACGGGCTTGCCTTGCAGGTCGGGACGGAATACCCGTTCGCACGAGGCAAAGAAGTTGTTGCAGTCGGCAAGGGCAAACATGGGGCTTACATCTTCTTGATTACATAGGTGACCACTCCCCAAATCATGAAGTTATTCTCGGCTGTAACCTCTATTGGCTTGTAGGCTTGGTTCTGCTCGTTGGCAGGCATGAGGCGCACCTTGCCACCGCCCATCTCCACGCGCTTGACGGTGTATTCGCCGTCGATGTAGCACACTGCCTTGCAGTTGTTGTATGGGTCAATGGCGCGGTCGACAATGATTATGTCTCCCTCGTCCATTGCTGCGTCAACCATTGACACGCCGCTGACGCGGAAGAAGAATGTCGATGCCTTGTGCTTGACAAGCAACTTCACAAGGTCGAGTTTCTCGCGCAAGTCCTCGGCCGGCGATGGAAACCCTGCCTTTACATCGCCCATGAGATTGCTCTCATACGACGCCTCGCTCTCAATTCTATGTGGTACTAACTTTTCCATATTCACAAAGATAGTGCAATCGAGTGGAAGGTTTGGTTAATAATGATGAAAAGTTTTAGATGTCTTGACATAGATTGTATTTATAAGAACTGTTGCATTTAACTGAAAAATACTAATGTCCTTTCTTTTGTTGTTTTTATAGAATTCTTTGATTATTTTTGCAATGTTCTTGGGGCGTGGCTCTTTGAACAGACATAATTTTAGGGACGTTTCCCATTTATCCTTCATTTGAATCTGGACAATTCACTGTTGCGAGGGTAGTGAGCAAAGCGTCCACCTCAATGGTATATATCACCTTCGGGTTTGTTATATCATTGGGCGTGGGTGTTGCTTATTATTCGCAGCAGGCAGTCCAGAGCCCAAATGAGATAATGAGTTAATTCCCACGTCCTTTCTTTTTAATCTTCTTTCATCTGGGAATTGTGGAGGTCTTAATGGACTCTTTGCTTTATGAATTCTCTCTGGAATAAAATTTTCGGTAGCAGAAATGCTAAAAAGGAAAAGAAACAGGATTGTTGCCGTTTTATGCAGTTTGTTCTACTGCCGAAATTGGCAGATGCTATCCGTCGTGGAAAACTGGACGAGGAGGAATTACCGGATTTAAATCTTTACAGGTTGACGGCGCAAGAGATGTATGGAGACGAGTTTAATTTTAACTGGAGCAAGTTCAAGTGTCGTGATTATCCCTTAGGCGAAACACATGTTGCATATCTGTATGAATTTCCCAAACCAAAGCAAGTCGCGGATGTCCGTTATAGCGCAGTAGTTGTTAATGTAAAAACCGGAAACGCAGCCTATTACACATTGGAACGCGCTCTTGGCGGCGGTTATGTGGTATGTCAAGCAACGGTTAATGAGCATTATAATTTAGGAACTCTTGACCGTTTTAAAGTTCCTTTGGTACTACGCTTCGTATGTTGGCTTTTCAAGCAGTCGAAGAGTCTTTAAATAAAATCCTTGAACAATATCGCCGCCCCGACAGTCATGCAGCCGGCAACGGCAACCGAAAGGCTCGCCATTGCACCCTCTACCTTTCCAATCTCCATAGCCTTTGATGTTCCCATCACATGCGTTGCCGTGCCTATGGCAATGCCTTTTGCTATGGGGTTCTTGATGCCCAACAGGCGGCAGAGCTGAGCACCGGCAATGTTGCCGAACAGGCCCGTAATCATGATTGCCGATACAGTTATGGGCACAATGCCGTCGAGCTCGGCCGACAGGTCCATGCCGATTGCAGTGGTAATGGATTTAGGCAGCAAGGTCACATACTCTATGTGCCCAAGCTTGAACAGCAATGCCATGGCAAATATTGTGATTCCGCTTGTGAGCACTCCCGATGCTATGCCGACGAGTATTGCCGTCGGGTTCTTCTTGAGTATAGTTACCTGCTCATAGAGCGGGACGGCAAGTGCCACTGTAGCCGGGGTGAGCAGGTAGCTCAGGTACTTTGCCCCGTTGTAATACTCATGGTATTCAATGCCCGTGACAAGCAGGGTGGCAATGGTGAGTATGATAGCCAACAGCAATGGGTTGAAGAGGAAAAAGTTTACTCTTTTCTTTATGGCAACGCCAAGCAGGTATGTTCCCACGCTGATGCCCATGCCAAAGAATAGTGATGTCGCAAGTATGTCTCTCATTGCTTTTTCCTCCTTTGTTTATGATTGATTATGTGCTGTGTCGTGTGTCCCGAGACAAAGATGACAACTATTGTCGAGACAAGCGAGATTACGATTATTGCCGTTAGGAAACTTTGCATCTCATCCCATTTCTCAAGCAGTCCTACTGTTGCAGGGATGAACATCATTGGCAACATCTGTACAAGGAAATGACCGGTCTCCTTCACTGCCGACAACTTTATGGCACCGGTGCACAATGCTGTGAAAAGTATTACCATGCCATATATGCTTGCCGGCACGGGCAGGGGTATAAGGCGGTTGAGCAGTTCGCCGACGAACGAAATGGCCAATATGATTGCGAATTGGTTTATGTATTTCATTGTAAGATTTTAAATGTATGAAAAGCGACCGGTTGGGTAAAGTCGTTTCCCCTTCTCTTTACATTCAAGAGGGTGACTAATCAGCCACCCTCTTGAAATTTATTGAATTCTTATTCTCTCTCTGCTTGTGACAGGAACAGGCTCAGGTCAAAATATACGCAGCGTTCATGGAATTTGTCCGATGGTACCACTGTAATGATGTTGCACATGGTCTCGGTGTCAAGCTCTTTTGAAATGACATCGTCAATCTGCAACTTGCCATATACAATGTAGTCCTGGTCATCGGGGGTGATGATGCGGAACGCGCTCTCGCTGCTCTTGCCGTCGCCATAGTAGCATATCATGTCAATGATGCTCTGGTATTTTTTCAGGTAAGAGATGCACTCCTCGTCGCTCTTGTAAAGTTCCTTTGATGCGATGTACAGGCAGAACAAGGCATTGAGGCTTACAGTGTTGTACTCCAGGATTTTCTTTCCTACATTGTACACCCCGGCATTGTTCTTCTCATCGTAAAGCCTCTTCAACTCCTTCTCGTTCTCGTCCTTGCCTGGGCGGTACTCTGCCTTGAATGCCTGGCCATAGTACAGGAGCGCAATGTCGTCTGTGCGCAACATGGGGTCGTCGTTCCTGTATAGTTCGGTTATCTCGTCAAAATAGGCACGCTCGTTCTTCACGATGTCCTCAATCATGTCGTTGTAGAGTATCACTTGGCTGTTTGCTGTGATACAAGTAACGAAAAATGCTATAAGTAACAAATATCTCTTCATGTTCAAATGTCAAATTTAATGATTACTCCGCTGTTGGCCGGGATGGTGACCGCAACCTTGTCATATGGGTTGAGAGGCGATTTTATCTTCTCGCCGGTCAATAGTTCAACAGCATTCTGTGTGCCATTGTTGTATGTTACTCCAAAATATGCAAACGCCTCCTCGGGGATAGTGATGCCACACAGCTTCTCGCTGTCGCTGAAGTTGGTTGCAATGAGTACCAGTTCCTTCTCTGTGCCTCTCAAATATGAGAAGATGTGATGACTGTCATACTGTTCACTCTGTGGGTTGGCATACTGCAGGCCGTAGAACTGTCCGCTGCACAATGCCTCGTTGCTGTTACACAGGTTCAGCAAGCGTGCATAGAATGCCTGCAGTGCCTTCTCCTCGGCTGTCAGCTCGGTGCCCTTATAGTCGCCATTGCCTTTCCAGCGTCGCAGTGTGTCAACGCTCCAGTAGTCGAAGATTGTGGTGCGTCCGTCAACGCCACTGTAGCCCTCCTTGTCCATTCCGCGCTCACCGAGTTCCTGTCCGGCATAGAGCATGAATGGCTGTGTTCCTATGGTTGTTGAGACAATGAGTGCCGCAAGTGCGCGCTCTGCCTTTGCCGCAAAGAAATCGGATGCAATGCGCTGCTCGTCATGGTTCTCAAGGAATGTCAGCATATTGTGGCGAATGTCGGCTGTGCTCTGAAGCGGATAGCTGATGTCATTGGCCGATGTCTGGCCGTTCATTACCGCGCGCAAGGTGTCATAGAGACCAACCTTGTCATAGAGGTAGTCGAAATGTCCCTCTTTGATGAACGAACGGTAGATGTGTGGCTGGTAAATCTCGCCAATGAAAAGCATGCCGGGGAACTCATCCTTTATCTTGGGCACAGCCCAGTTCCAGAACTCCACGGGAGTCATTTCCACCATGTCGCAACGGAAACCGTCAACGCCCAGTGCTGCCCAATATCGCAGAATCTTGAGCATTTTTACCCATGTGTTGGGCACTGGTGAGAACTGGCGGTTGCCTGTGCGGTAGTCAATGCCATAGTTCAGTTTCACGGTGTCGTACCAGTCGTTGCGGCCGGGTGAACCGAAACAGTCGTTGCCTGTTGCACGCAATGGAGTCTCGCTGTACTCCTCGTCGGCGCAGTCTTTTGCATCGATGTTGCAGCCGTATGAGTGGTCGCCCAGGTAGTAGAAGTTGTTGTGTCCTACAAAGAAGGCGTTCTTGTCATCGTGCTCGCCAAAGCTGTATGTACCGCTTGGTGTGTTGTCGCTGCAGTAGTGGCGCGCTACATGGTTTGGGATGAAGTCCATGATGACCTTCATGCCAGCCTTGTGGGTGCGCTCGATGAGTGCCTTGAACTCCTCGCGGCGTTTCTCGACGCACACTGCCAGGTCGGGGTCGTTGTCATAGTAGTCCTTAATGGCATAGGGCGAACCAGCCTCACCTTTTACAATTGCAGGGTGGTCGGGGGTAATGCCATGCTTGCTGTAGTCGGTGCGGGTGGTGTGCTCAATTACACCTGTGTACCACACATGGGTGGCGCCCAGTTCGCGTATCGCTTTCAGCGCCTTTGGTGTTATATCGTTGAACTTGCCGCAGCCGTTCTGTTCGATAGTGCCGCCTTTTACACAATTCTCGTTGCTGTTGCCAAAGAGGCGTGGCAGCATCTGGTAAATTATAATTCGTGACATCCTTGTGTTCTTTATCATTTGTTGTTATACGCCGGCAGCAGCCATGATTTTCTTTATGAGTCCCTGCTGTACATTGCCCGGGCCGCACTCGATGAATTCGCTTGCGCCGTCGGCAATCATCTGCTGTATTGTCTTTGTCCAGCGCACCGGTGCAGTGAGCTGTGCAATGAGGTTTGCCTTGATCTCGGCAGGTGATGTGTAGGGCTTGCCGTCCACATTCTGGTACACTGGGCAACATGGTGTGTGGAACTCGGTTGCGTTGATGGCTGCCTCAAGTTCCTCTTTTGCGGGCTGCATGAAAGGGGAGTGGAATGCACCGCTCACGCTCAATGGGAGTGCGCGCTTGGCACCGGCCTCCTTCAGCTTCTCGCAGGCGATGTTTACACCCTCGACGCTGCCCGAGATTACTACCTGTCCTGGACAGTTGTAGTTCGCGGCCAATACAATCTCGCCGCTGTTGCTTATCTCGTTGCAGATATTCTCGACAACCTCGTCGTCGAGTCCAAGAATGGCGGCCATTGTCGACTGCTGCATCTCGCATGCCTTCTGCATGGCAAGTGCGCGTGTGTAAACGAGTTTCAAGCCATCCTCAAATGTGAGTGCACCGGCTGCTGTTAGTGCCGAGAATTCGCCGAGTGAGTGGCCGGCAACCATTGTCGGTTGGAACTCCTCGCCTTGTGCTATGGCAGAGATTACCGAGTGGAGGAAAACTGCAGGCTGTGTAACCTTTGTCTGTCTCAACTCCTCGTCGCTGCCGTTGAACATTATATCTGTTATGCGGAAGCCCAATATCTCGTTCGCTCTCTCGAAATACTCCTTCGCAATGGGGCTTGTCTCATATAAATCCTTACCCATACCGCTGAACTGGGCACCCTGTCCTGTGAATACGAATGCTTTCATAAATATCAATTGTCTTGTTCTATTCCCATGCCGTTCCGGCAGGGATTGAATCCATTTGTTACTGTTTATAAATGATGAGTCTCAAAGGCTTGTCTGTTATGCACCTTTGGCTCGGTCTTTAAAGCGCAAATATAATGTTTTTTTTTGTGTTATCGGTGTGTGTGGCAATATATTGAGGATTTATTATACAAAAATCATAGAATAAATGCCGTTTTACGAAAAAAGGACACGCATGCGTGTCCTTTTAATCAAATTTTGTCAGCAGAATCAATATATCAGATCCCTCAACAACAACAGTTCCTTTTCGTTTATGCCACGGGCTGTGAGTGCCTCCTTGTCGCGCATGATCTGCTCGGCAACCTTATCGGCGCTTCTGCAAACCTCCTTTGCCTTTCCATAAAACTCCAGCGCAGCGGCGTTGTTGTGGTTCACCCACTCGACATGCCCGGCGTTGAGATAGTCCTCGTAGCTGGGTGACGGCATCTCGTGCAGGCGCTTGTAGTAGGCGCGTGCCTGCTCGTCCTTGCCAGTGATGAATGAGCACCATGCAATGGCGCGTGTGGCGCGCAGTGAACCCGGCTTCAAGAACTCAACCTTGTAGAAGCGTGCAAATGCCTCCTCGTATCGTTTCATTGTTGCAAAGCTCTCGCCGGTCTGCAGCAGCAGTGAGATGTTCTCGGGTGCAAGTTCCTCGGCCATCTGGTAATATCCCAGTGCGTTGTCGAACTCGCCCTGCATGCGGTAGCACTGGGCTATGTGGCGCAGTGTCCACAGTGTGTCGGGCTTTACGATGTCGGCCTTGGTGTAGTAGTCGATTGCCTCTCTGTAACGGCACTCCTTCTGCAGGCAGTAGCCCATCTCCTGGAAGAACTGTGCATCGCAATCGCCACTCTTCTCAAAGAGCTTTCCGGCATTGTAGGCCTCGCTGTAGTATTCCTTCTCCACCAGGTAGCGGAATGTGCGCAAAACGGCATTGTTGTCGCTTACAAGCGGTGCAAGTGCCTTGCTCTCGAGCAGGTTGAGCTGCATTGTGAACGGGTCCTTGAACTCACCACGGAAATTCGAGAGCTTGAAGAAACGGTAGAGGTCCTGTATGTACTGGTTGCTCTGGGTCTCGGCCATCTTCTCCTTGTCGGCAAGAGCGTGTGTCTCGGCATCCTGCATAGCCTCTCTCCCCTCGCCACCAAGCTGTCCCATAAGCATTTCGCGTTGGTCCTGTGGAACACGCTGTATGGTGAAGCAGAACGAGTACTTGTCACTGTTGCAGAAGACCGGTGACTTGCATATCGCGCCAAGGAGGGTATTTGTGCTATTTGCATTGCCCGGGAGAAGTTCGCTGATGCCGGGTGCATTGGTGTCGAACGGACGGAACCAGTTGCACATCTCGCTGAAGAAAGAGAAATTCTTGAGCTGTGAGAAAGTACTCATGTATAGATCGGCACCCTCAATCTGCCATTTGGCCATCTCCTCAATCTTGCTCTTAATACCGTCGTTCTCAATCCATTTCTTCCATTCGGGGTTCTTGTCCTCGTCATCCTCAATCTCCTTGAGGATGTCGATGCTCAGTTTGCCCTTTGCCAACTGTGAACTCTTTATCATTGCCGGTATAATCTCCTCGCGCATCTTGCGGTCAATTTTCTGTGTCTCGCGGCAACGCAACAGCTGTATCTGTATTGTCTGTATGTGGCGCATTATTGCGGCATTATCGCGCAATGCATCGAGCGCAGCCTTGAGCGCGGGGTAGTGTGCAATGCGCTGCTCATACTCAAAGAGTGCTATGACAAGGCCTGTTGCAGCGCGCACTGCAAGAGTGTTACGGCCGTTTGCGGCTATAGTGCATAATGTCTCTATTTTTATGGGCTCGAAACACTTGAGCGTGCTAAGCATCACTGCACTCACGATTGTGGCACGGTCATTGATGTTAATCTCCTCGTCGCCAATGATGTCCACGATGATTTCAGCTTCGCCCTTGCTCCAGCCAGTGCTGCTCCAGATGGTGCCGAAGAGCTCTGGTAACAGCCTTTCGTGCTCCTGTAACAACTGCTCACGCACTCCCTTGCACTCGTTTGCCGGGAGACTTTCTGTTATGGCAAAGTTGGCTGCGTTTTCTTTCAGCCTCTCATATATGTTGCCAAGCCCGGTGAGGTTCTTGTATTTGCGTCGCATCTGGCAATAGACCTTTGTGGAGCGCTCGCTGAGCCTTGCAATGGCAATTTGGTCGTTGATGATGTAGCAACGTCCAATGAGCTCGGCATGCAGGCGTTCCCTGTCCGGGTCGGGCATGCCCTGGCGCAGATACTCGAGCATGTACTTGTATGCCGTCTGCATCTCTGTGAAGCGTGTGCGCAACTCCCAGTCCTGTAGCTCCTCAATCCCTTCGCCAAGTGTGTCAATCGCTTGCTTCAGTCTGCCGTCGGCAAGCAGATTAGCCACTTTTTGCTGTGTTTCAGTTATAACTTTTTCTTCCATAATTAATCGAGCGGAAATGTGAAAGGTGAAATCGGAAAACCGAAAAGGCTGAATGTGAAAACTGAAATGTGAAAACGGAAATCTGAAAGATGATAGGTTTCCACTTTTCTGTTTCTTTTTTTTACTGTTTGTTTTGTTTTGCAGTTTTTATGCTGCTTGTTATTATTGCAATGATTTCTTTAAGGTCATTGTTCAATGAACAGAAGATATTTTCGTCTATGATTTCGCTTTCATAGAGTAGTTCTAACCAGTATTGTGTTTCGTCAGCTTCTTTTAATGCTATTGATAGTTTGTTGATGAAATCGGCTTTGCTTTGTGAGTTTTTCCTCTCCCTGGCATTCGCACCGATACTTGTTCCGCTTCTGAGAATTTGCTTGGAAAGAATGAATTCTTTATCAACCTCCTTTAGTTGCTTGTATA
>JAEIGA010013912.1_pt1 | contig 12231 bp, 11 predicted proteins | sample 9270691 | NCBI WGS metagenome assembly JAEIGA01 (sample SAMN17057246, study PRJNA624740) | gut metagenome | biome: biome; isolation source: fecal sample | host: Bos grunniens | place: China: Xizang | collected 2019
AAAACGGTAGCCATCAAGAGTGCCGCCTTCAATCTCGGAGCAAAAACCAGCGGAAACGGTCATCTGACCTACAAGAGTTCGAAAACTTCCGTGGCATCCGTAAACTCTGCCGGAAAGATCACCGTCAAGGATTACGGCAAGGCTGTCATCACGATAACCGCCTCCGCAACGTCATCCTACGAAAGTGCCGTGAAGAAGATCACCGTCCTGGTTGTCCCCAAAAAGATGACCATCAAATCGGTGAAATCTCCCGGCAAGGGGAAACTGAAGGTGACCTGGACAAAGAACAAGGCAGCGAGCGGGTATCAGGTCCAGTTCAGCAGAGACAGCAAATTTAAGACCGGTGACGTCTATCAGAAGAATTTTTCCAAAAAATATACGACGACGAAGAAACCTGTGACCGGTCTCAGCAGTAAAAAGAAATATTATGTACGTGTCCGTGCTTTCAAGAAAAAGGATGGAATGACCCTCTACGGTATATGGAGCTACGGACGCATGATCAAAATAAAGTAAAAAGTGAGGAATGCAGGATGGTCTATCAAGCATATGCCGTAACTCACGGCGGAAAGATAAGATCCAACAATGAGGATAATTTTTATCTGAATGGTGATTATCGGACTGACAACAGTCTGTTCACCTTTGAAGCTGCTTCCCGGTCGGAACAGCTGGTGAAAGCCGCAGTATTCGACGGGATCGGCGGAGCCGAGAACGGAGAAGTCGCCTCCTATATTGCAGCCGGGACCATGGATGAGACAAAAAAGAGCCTGTTTGGTGATGAACTTATGTCCTATATCAATAAGGCCAACCGGCGGATTCTGGAAGCCGGAAAGGGAAAGGCCATGGGATCCACCTGTGTGATCCTGAGTATCTCCAATGACATGTGCTGGTTCAGCAATGTCGGAGACAGCAGGGGCTATCTGTTGAGAAACCATACCCTGAAGAAGATGACCAAAGACCATAATCTGGTTACAGAGCTCTACGAACAGGGGCTTTTTACCAGAGAGCAGGCCATGAAACATCCTGACCGCCATGCCATTTACCAGTATCTGGGAATGAAGGATGAGGATGATGTCATGGTGGAACCATATGAACATACGGTGTTCGCGGCCAGGGAAGGTGACTGGTACCTTCTCTGCAGTGACGGACTTACGGATATGGTGGAAGAGGACAGGATCCGGGAGATCCTGGACGAGGAGGATATACCTGTTCCGGGAAGAGAAGCGGAATTTCTGGCAAAACGTCTGGTCGATGAAGCCCTGGCCCGGGGAGGAAGGGATAATGTGACCGTTGTACTGATAAGAGCAGAAGGCGCGCAAGGAGTATCTGATGCAGTTTGAAGAAATGCAAAAGGAATTGAATTCAATATGGAGCGGCTGGGTCATCAAGGAAAAACTCGGTAAAGGTTCCTTTGGTTCCGTATATCGGATAGAACGTCAGGAATTCGGCCGGGTCTATGAATCTGCCCTTAAAGTCATCCGGATCCCTACGGATGAATCCGAGATTCAGGTACTTCAGAATGAGGGTATGGATGACGCGAGCATAAAAACCTATCTGGGAAGTGTGGTCGAGGATATCGTTAATGAGGTTGCCCTTATGTATAAATTGAGGGGCAATTCGAATATCGTGAGTTATGAAGACCACTCGGTAGTTGAACATAAGGACGGGATCGGCTGGAATATCTATATCCGTATGGAGCTGCTTACGCCCTTGTTTGATTATACCAGACACAGAAAACTGACGGTCCGTGACGTGATCCGCATGGGACTGGATATGTGCAGTGCCCTGGAAGTCTGCCAGAAATACAATATCGTTCACCGGGATATCAAACCCGAGAATATGTTTGTATCAGATCTGGGGGTATTCAAGCTTGGTGACTTTGGCATTGCCAGGCAGGTGGAGAGGACACATACCAACCTTTCCAAAAAAGGAACCTACACTTATATGGCACCTGAACTCTATAAGGGGGAGGAGTGCAATTCCTCAGTGGACATCTACTCTCTGGGAATCGTACTCTACCGCTTTCTTAACAATAACAGGACGCCTTTTCTTCCTCCTTATCCCCAGCCTATCAGGATCTCTGACAAAGAGAAAGCAAATGTACTGCGCCTGAGCGGAAAACCGATGCCGAATCCCTGCAATGCCAGGGGCAGGCTGGCGGAGATTGTCCTTAAAGCCTGTGCATATGATCCCAGGGACCGGTATGAGAGTGCAACCCTGATGAAGGAAGCCCTGGAGCTTGTTTTATACGATGAACAGGAAGCCGATCTGATCTATCCGGAAGGGGATCAGGTAAACAAGGATCACGAATTCAGCGATTCGGAGGTAAAAAGTCCTGATGTCCTGCCCGGTACAAGGACAGTGTCTGTGTCTGAGGATGTCCCTGAAGACCCTGATCAGGAAGAGAGTCTGTTCTATCTTTTCAGGACCGAGGTCAGTGATATAAAGGACAGGCAGGAGCTGATCCATAAGGCAGGACCTGAGGCCGAAACAAACAGTACCGGAGCGGAAAATAATGCGACAGATGAACCTGCGAATACGCCGGTAAACATCACAGAGAATAATAGCGTATTCTATAAAGAGACAGATAACAAAGATATTATAGAAGATAAAGAAGATAAAGAAGAAAAAGAGGATAAGGCGGACAAGCCTGATCTTCCCGAAGAGGAGGACCGGGGCCCCGTATCCGCAGATACCGATCCGGATCGGGCGAAGAAGGCCGTTGATAAACCGGTACCGAAAAAGAAGGGGACTTCCGGAGGCAAGATGGCTGCAGCTGTTCTTATCCTTGCCCTCCTGGGAGGAGGAGCCTACGGAGGATATACTTACTATCAGAAAACCCTGGAAAGAGAGGTGCCTGTCCTCACGAATATGACCCTGGAATCCGCGGAGATCAAAGCATCGGGGGAGGACGAATCCCTGCAGGTGATAAAGGAAGGGGAGGAATACTCCCAGACGGTGGATAAAGGGAATATCATATCCCAGGATATCGAACCGGGAACCATTGTGAAAAAAGGGGATGAGATCCACGTAGTGATCAGTAAAGGGGGCCTCTCGGAGGTTCCGGATGTCACGGGAAGCAAGTCCTCCAGCGCAGAGGAAATGATCAGCAAAGCCAATCTGACCTATGAGGTATCTGCGAAAAAATATTCGGACGACGTGGCCAAAGGGAAGGTAATCTCCCAGGAACCGCAGGCCGGATCGACCGTAGAGGAATATGAGACGGTTTCCGTGGTGATCAGCAAAGGAATCGAGCAGGTTTCCGTACCCGCTCTTGCAGGCAAAACCCTGGACAAGGCTAAGGAAGCATTAAAAAAAGCCAAACTGAAATTCGGCGCATCTTCGGAAGAGTACAGTTCTTCCGTGGACAGCGGCAAGGTGATCAGGCAGAGTATTGATGAGGGAACGACAGTAGATAAAAATAAGAAGATCGACCTGGTGGTCAGCAAAGGTCCGGAACCGGAACCTGAACCGACCTACAGCAGCTCTTCATCTTCTTCCCGAAGCTCTTCAAGCTCTTCGTCCAGAAAAAAATCTTCATCCAGGAAAAAATCCTCCAAGAAGAAATCTTCGGGGGGAGGCGACAGTATCAGTAACTGGGATCTGGTTAATTAAGGGGGAAACATGAACTGGCAGGTTATTTTAACATCTGATATGGCGATCATCTGTTATGAGATCATCGTATTGATCCTGATTGTTTTTCTGATCATCAGGCTGAGAAAGAAAAACAGGGATTATAGTGAAAAAAATGAAAAGGCTGAGTTTGAAAGGCAGAGGGAGGGGCTGGATAACCGGCTCTCCAACGAAAAGAGGAGGTAGACAGATATGAGTATTATCCTTTCCGTATACTCGAAGAAGTCATTCAGGGAATACATCTTACCTTCCATCAATAATGCCGATTATGAGATCACTTTTTCAAGTGATCATTTCAAGCTTGCTCAGGATATCGTATTGAAGCTGGAGATTCTGGATGAAACCTGGAGGATCTGTGCCCACCATGATTATCTCGTCCAGAAAGACAGCAGAAATTATGCCGGTCAGGTGCTGAAAGATAAAGATATCATTTATATCCGCACCAAAAAAGAAGAGAGACTGACCATTATCGTTAAAGAGCAGAAATTTATCTTCCACAGTTATGATAAATTTCTTCTGCCGTTAATTGGAGAGATCACTATCGGCAGTGATCCCTCCAATCATATTGTCTATAATTATCTCAAGACAGTGTCAAAAAAACATGCGGTCATCAGAAAAGATGAAAACGGATGCGTCGTCATTAATTACAGCAGAAACGGCACATATGTGAATTCCAAGAAGGTGGAGACACAGCAGACATTGAGATTCGGTGATTATATCAATGTTATGGGTCTCCATATCATTTACCTTGATACCATCATGGCCATTGACAGGGTGGGAAAGGAAATCTCTCTGGACCAGGATGTGATCAAGCCTTTTACTGAGTCGGAAGAGACATTTATGCTTCCGGAACATTCCTGGAGTGAGGGAGGGAAAACGATTTATCACCGTGCTCCCCGAAATTACGAAAAGCTGGAAGAACAGGTGATAGAGATTGAGAGTCCTCCGGAGAAGGTCAGGGCAAAGAAGAGCTCTCTCATCTCCACCATCGGACCGTCTGTGACCATGGCACTTCCAATGCTGCTGGGATGTATGATGATGGTTTATGCCTCTCAGATTGAAGGCGGAGGAAGCTCTCTCTACATGTATTCCGGGCTTGTTATGTCCCTGTCTTCGGCGGTCATCGGTGTCGCCTGGGGGATAGCCAACTCCAGGAGGGAACGCAAGGAGGCCAAGGAACAGGAAGCGTACCGTTTCAAAGCCTACAGCGAATATCTGGTGGAGCAGACGGATACCATACGAAACCTGTATGAGGACACCATAAAACAATTGGGTGAACTGTATCCCGATGCCATGACCTGCATCACCGGAAAGACTGAGGGAGGAAATCTCTGGGGAAGGAATCACAATCATGATGATTTCCTGTCCCATCGGCTTGGACTCGGTGACATACCTTTCCAGATCAAGATCGAGATCCCCAAGAAACGTTTTCAGCTGTACAAGGATGACCTGTCGGATAAACCGGCATTTATCAAACAGAATTATGAGAAACTTTACAATGTCCCGGTCAGGGTTGACCTTCTGAAAAATAAACTGATCGGTATCGTCGGGGGTGACGCCAAATCCGGGGCCAATGATGTGGCCCAGGTTCTCAGTGCCCAGCTTGCCGCCAACAACTGCTACACGGACCTGAAGCTTGGCTATATCTACAACAGGAATGATGAGAGGCAGAAGAATGCCTGGAGTTTCGCCAGATGGCTTCCCCACACCTGGTCAGAGGATAAAAAAACACGTTTTATTGCTTCTACCAAGGAGGAGGCCAGTGAGGTATTCTACGAGCTGACCAGGGTCTTCCGGGCGAGATGTGAAGAGAAGGAAAAAGAGGGTGAGATCCCGAAACCCTATTATATTATTTTTATTTCCGATCTTTCCATGCTGGAGGGAGAGCTGTTCTCCAAGTATGTCTTCGAAAAAGATGCCCGATGCGGGCTGACCACCATCCTTTTGTCCGAGCGTTATGAGGAGCTTCCCAACAGCTGTGAATATATCATCAAAAATGATGAAGAATTCCGTGGGATGTATGATATCCACGACCGGATTGCCGAAAGGACAAAGATTGATTTCGACAAAGTGGACCAGAATGCCATCGAGACATTTGCCAGGACTTTGTCAGGCTACCAGGTACTGGAGATGGAAGAAGGAGGGGAGATCCCCTCATCGATCACCTTCTTTGAGATGCTTGGGGTGAACAGTCTGGAAGAACTCATGGTCAAAGATCAATGGGCCAAAAACAGGGTTTATGACAATATCAAAGGAATGATCGGACAGAAAGCGGGGGGATCTCCCTGCTATCTGGATGTTCATGAGAAATATCACGGGCCTCACGGTCTCGTGGCGGGTACTACCGGGTCCGGTAAATCAGAGACATTACAGACATACATGCTGTCCCTCGCCGTAAACTACAGCCCTGATGATATCGGATTTTTCATTATCGACTATAAGGGCGGAGGCATGGCCAATCTGTTTAACGGCCTTCCACATCTGATCGGACAGATCTCCAACCTCTCCGGAAATCAGGTCAAAAGGGCCATGATCTCCATAAAGAGTGAGAATAAACGCCGCCAGAGAGTTTTCAATGAAAACGGTGTAAACAATATCAATGCCTATACAAAGATGTATAAAAACGGCGAGGCTACCCTTCCGGTTCCACACCTCTTTATCATTATCGACGAGTTTGCGGAGCTGAAGAGGGAAGAACCGGAGTTTATGAAAGAGCTGATCAGTGTGGCTCAGGTAGGACGAAGCCTCGGTGTACACCTTATCCTTGCCACACAGAAACCGTCGGGAACGGTGGATGATAATATCTGGAGCAACTCCAAATTCCGTCTGTGTCTGCGGGTTCAGGACAGGCAGGACAGCAACGATATGCTGCACAAACCGGACGCGGCCTACATCACTCAGGCCGGACGTTGTTACCTTCAGGTAGGTAATGATGAGGTCTACGAATTATTCCAGTCCGGTTACAGCGGGGCCGTCTACGATAAAGACGCAGGGTCATGGAATACGGAGATCGCCACCATGGTTGCCCTCAACGGAAAAGTTGAGATGACCGGAAATAAAGCCAAAGCTTCCAGGAAGAAGAAGACACAATATCTGTGGATCGAAGAACTGATATCCTATCTGCAGAGGGCCCTAAGTGAGACCGGGCAGACTGTGGAAGGAATCCTGGATACGAAGCTGTATATGGATCTTATCACCAACTCGATCTATTCCTATATGGAAGAGGACGGGATCGATTACGGCAGGACTGATTTCAACACGGAGAGACTGGAGAACTTTATCCGTCTTTACAGTAAGATCGGGACTGATGCCGGAGATATGCCTGAGCAGATCATGCTCCTTTCCATGGAAAAGAAACTGAGGCTGCCTGAGGCGAAGGAAAAGACACAGCTTGAAGCTGTCAAGGAATATCTGGCGAAAATCGCCAATGAAAACGGATACAACTATGAATTACAACTCTGGATGCCTGTTCTTCCCAAACAGCTCTATCTGGAAGACTTTGAAGAGTTCAGGAACAATTCCTGGTCCGACGGAAGCTGGAGCAGAAAACAGGATGAATGGAATCTCGAGATCCTTGTCGGGAAGCTGGATGACCCCGAAAACCAGGCACAGATGCCTCTGCTGCTGGATTTTGCCAGGAGTGGGCATGTGGCCGTTTGCGGAAGCATAGTCACCGGTAAATCCACAATGATGCAGACGATGATCTACTCCCTCATCCAGAAATTCAGTCCGGAGTATGTCAACATCTACTGCCTGGATTTCAGCGCCAAAATGCTGGCTGCTTTTGAGGAAGCCCCCCATGTCGGCGGAATCATGTACGAGAGTGATATCGATAAAGTCGGTAAATTCTTCAATATGATGGAATCCATCCTCCAGGAACGTAAGAATCTTTTCCGTGGAGGAAATTACAGCCAGTATATTCAGGTTAACGGCGTTGTCCTTCCCGCAATACTCATTTTTGTTGACAATTATGCTGCCTTGAAAGAGAAGACGGAAGAGAAATTTGAGGATGCCCTGATCCGACTCTCCAAAGAAGGCGTCAACCACGGTATTTACCTGGTTATGTCCGGTACAGGGTTTGGCATGAATGATATCACCCAGAGGGTGGGGGACAATGTGGGAACAGTTCTTTGTCTGAACCTTCCCGATAAATACGCTTATGCCGATCTTCTCCACACGAATCAGTTTGATGTTCTTCCGGAGAACGAGAGAGGCCGCGGACTTGCCATGATCGACGACCGTATACTGGAATATCAGACCGCCCTTGCTCTCCCGGCCGAAAATGATTATGAACGACTGGAGAAGATAAAGGGATGCTGCAGGGAGATGGCGGAGAACTATCACGGCAAACGGGCCAGAAAGATTCCTGAGATCCCGGGCAAACCGGTATGGTCCCTGTTTGAGCAGCTGGAAGAGTTTGAAATTCAGGCTGCCTCTCCGGAGTGCCTGCCCATCGGATATGATGCCGATAATGCATCCGTATACAGTATCCCCCTGCGGTCCACATACTGTTATACCATCTGGGGAGGATCCAGGACAGGGAAGAGCAACCTTCTTAAGGTCTGTGTCCAGTCAGCTTTGAAGAAAGGCGCAAATATCTGTATCATAGACGATCCGAAGAAGACTCTGCGTGCATTCGAACATGAAAGCGCAATAACTTATGTCACTGATGAGGATAGTCTTTTTGAGTATCTCACTGCTCTTCTTCCGGAGTTTAAACGCAGAAACAAAATGAAGCAGGAGCTGATCGCCAAAGAGATGGAAGAGGATGAAATCTTCGATGTAATGTCTAAGGAAGTTCCGTATTTCATCTTCATCTCCGAATTGAGCTGGTTTGTTCCCTTCGTCTATAATGCGGAGAAAGATATGAAAGGCTTTCTGGAAAACATTATCGCCAAAGGCTTTCTCCACAATATCTATTTTATCGGAGACATCAGTCTGGACAAGAGGGAAATGGTTTCCGGATACGCTCTCTATGAGAGTTTTATCGGCCACAAACAGGGTATACATCTCGGCGGAAAAGTCGCGGATAATCCTGTCCTGAATTTTGAATACATTCCTTTCCTGGAACAGACCAAATCCGAGAAAGCGGGTATCGGACAGATCCCCGCAGTGACTGATGAACAGGAAACACAAAAAGTTGTGATTCCTCTGGCAAGGAGATAATCCATGATTACGATGCTGATGTTTAATACAAATGAAAAGGAAGGGAGACTGCTGGAGGAACAGTCGCGTTTTGCAGTCTCCCGCCAGTCAGATGACCAGCTTGTGGTATCCTCATTCAGCAGGGCTGACCGGGCCAGGGAAGAGATGGATAAAGGTCAGCTGATGGATGCTGCATTTCTGGATGTGACTGCCCCCGGAGGACTGGGGCTCAGCAAAGATATACGCCGGGATAACGAACTGGTCCAGATGCTTCTGATCGCGGACGGGACTGTCTCCCCCATGTCGTATCTGACACCGGATATCCGGGCTGCATCCCTTTTGCTCAGACCTTTCCGGACAGATATCAGCAAACAGACCATATCCCAGTTCTTCCAGGCTATATTCCGTGACCGGGATACCGGGGATGAGGAGAGGAGAATGGTGATCGAAAACCGGGAGGGACAGATTTCCATTCCCTATTCCAAGATCTACTATATTGAGGTCAGGGGAAAGAAGATCTATGTACGTCTTAAGGAAAAAGAGTACAGCAAATACGAAACGATGGATAATATCATCAGACAGCTGCCGGAGGATTTCATCCGCTGCCACAGAAGCTTTGTCGTAAATAAAGCATACATTACCAAAGTCAGACTTTCCGAAAACATGATCTTTCTGGAAGATGACATCATGGTTCCGCTGGCCCGCAGCTATAAACCTGACCTGAAAGAATATATGAAATCATTGAAGGAGTGATATCTGTGGTTGATGAGAGATATTACATAGGTGAGGAGGAATTCTATCTTCTTCTTGCCGGCAAGGGAATTGAACGTTGGTACGGGATGTCGTCAGACGAGAAGGGAATTGCCCCGGAGGGTATGTCTGCCACAGACATATACCGTATTCTGGCAGGGCTTTATCAAAAGGGTCTGGTCAGCTGGGAAGGAGATTCTGTCCGGCTTGAAGGTATCGCTTCGGAGATGATGAAGATCCTTCTTCCCTCCAGGTGCTGCATGCGGCTGGAGAAACCCGGCTCAGGAGAAGAGGTTATCTTTTATTTTAACGGCAGCCGGGCAGTTATGCTTGAACTGAGCAGAAGGGAAAATAAAACTTTCCGGATCTCCATCCTGTCACAGAACGATGTGCTGGATGTACTGACGGAAGCATCCGTTTTCCCCGAAGAACAGCTGTTTTATGACGCGGAGGAAGAAACCCCGGAGCAGCCTCAGCTGAATGATCCTCCACTGGCGACCCTGATCTTTCTCCACCCGAGAGAAGGAAGGGAACTGGAGAAAATCCGGATTAGGGAGAGAGGAATCGATATCTTTATGGATATCGAACGTGAGATGACCCGTAGGATTGTCCGTTTTACCCCGGAAACATGGCAGGAAGAGCTTCTTGAAATGTGTTCTGCCCATGATATTCCGGAGGATAGGAGAGAATTATGATATTGGTGGAATTGGTCGTTCCTGCAATGGATGAGACATTTGATTTTATGCTTGATGAAAACGCAGTCATCGAGCAGGTGATCGGTGAGATAGAAGAGATGATGACGAAAAAACTGAAGCAGCCTCCGGCTCAGGAGGGCAGCCGTTTTCTGCTTTGTTCCCTGGATTATGACAGGATACTTCCCAGGCGAAGCACCCTGACTGATGAAGGTCTGAAGGACGGGAGCAGGATCATGTTGATCTGATTCTGGTCAAGCAGGGAGAAAAACCTGCATTTCGTGGAATTAATGCACATTTATCTGATGTTTGCATATATACTGGGGCCATGAAAGGAAGAGAGCCTATGTACACAGAAATCAATCTGACAAAGATAAGACAAATCATACAGGAGTTAAAGCATAGTGAGCATACACTGATGAAGCAGTACTACGACCTTGCTGATGTTATCCTCAGTCTGAAAAGGATACAGGAGGAAGGGATCCGGATCACCTGCAGAAAGCTGAATGCCCAGAAGACTGACCTGTACACATTGATCCGCAGAGTTCAGACAATGCGTTTTACTTTGGAGAGAATTATCCAGTTGTACCAGAACTGCGAGGAGACCATTTCCGAATATGAGGATTGGCTTGGCGGATTCACAAAAGGACTGGTTAATCCGGGTTGGTTTAACGTGGTCTTAAAAGATCTGGGACAGGCACTTCAGGATGCCGGCATCAGATTTGTGTAGGACATGAGGACAGGGAGGAAAACCGATGGTGAATAAGATCAAGATCAATACCACGAGGCTGAATATGGATGCCAATGAAGTGGCGGCCCGCATCGCATCCCTGAGGAAAGAGATGGATGCGATGAAAGTGAGTGTCGACCAGCTTAACAAAATGTGGACGGGGGAAGCAAAAGCAGCATTCACTGCAGCGTTTAATGATGACATCAATGCCTTGAACGCCATCATCAGCAGTATTGATTCCATCCACAAGTACGAAACGAACGCAAAAACGAAATATGAGAAATGTGAGAAGCAGGTGGAGCAGCTTGTTTCCGGCATCAAATGTTAACAGGGGGGAAGAGGTATGGCAGGAATTCAACTTAAAGTAACCCCTGAGGTGCTGAAAGCCAAAGCTCAGGAGATTACAACACAGATCAACAAAATCCAGGCTGACTGGAATAAGGTATCCACTCTCGTTGAGAACTCCAAATCTTACTGGGAGGGCGAGGCCAGCGAAGTACACAGAAAATTAAAGAAGGAAATGGATGATGATGTCGTAAGGATCATTAAAAGGCTGAAAGAACATCCCGATGATCTTCTTAAGATGGCAGATATCTATCTCGATGTGGACAGGAAAGTCACACAGGTCATAAGCAGCCTGCCGGATGATGTCATCATATAGGTGGAGGTTTGATCTATGGCAAAATCAGCAAATCAGTTATGGATGGATTTTAAAAATGCTTCGAATCAGGCAAACCGGCTGGAGGAGATTGCAGGCAAGATTGAGAATACTTCCCGAAGGGAACTCACCGGCAACCTGAATCAGCTGTCTTCCTGCTGGAAGAGCGATTCATCCACAGCTTTCAGAAAAAAAGGACAGAACACTTCCGATAACCTCCTGTCAGTTGCGAAGAATCTTCGTGAGGCGGCAGCGGTTATACGAACCGCCGCGAAAAACACCTACGATGCGGAGATGGAGGCTGTCAGGCTGGCGAATGCAAGAAGTTATAAATAACAAGATCAGGAAAACGTACATATTTTAAAGGATTAAGAACCGGAAAGGAGCTAAATATGGCACATCAGATTACAGTAAGCACAGCACAGATGAAGAACAAAGCAGCAGAGTTAAAGAACCTGAACACAAGATTTAAAAGAGAGATCGAATCCTTACGCAGGGCAGAGGGCAGCTTAAACGGCATGTGGGACGGCCAGGCAAGAGATGCTTTCCACAAAGCATTCATTGGAGATACGGTTCAGATGGACAATTTCTACAATGCCATCGAGCAGTACGTACATAAACTGACC
>JAEIGA010013913.1_pt1 | contig 12231 bp, 15 predicted proteins | sample 9270691 | NCBI WGS metagenome assembly JAEIGA01 (sample SAMN17057246, study PRJNA624740) | gut metagenome | biome: biome; isolation source: fecal sample | host: Bos grunniens | place: China: Xizang | collected 2019
GAATGACCACATGGATCCGATCCTGGTAAATGAAGTCGCGATTCTCGGGAAGGTGTTTGGGGTATTCCGGTTCTTCTAAATAATATTGATATTGCAAATTTGGTTGAAACACGTTTTGTTAAATCCTGTCGGGTTTGTGTAATCATTTGTTAGACTTTTACGGGTTTGTGTAGCCACTTGTTAAACTCTAACGACTTTGCGACAATTATTGGCAAAAAAACACGGGTATGCATCGCATACCCGTTACTTTTTAACAGTTACCCTCGCAAAGCCGTCATTCTCTAACAGTTACCCTCGCAAAGTCGTCATTCTCTAACAGTTATCCTCGCAAAGCCGTCATTCTCTAACAGTTGGCCTCGGAAAACTAACACATGTCTCCTACAGTTCTTCCGGATCGATCATCTTTCCGTCTTTCCAGATCCGTTCCAGATCATAAAAGAGTCTGTCTTCCTTTGAAAACAGATGTACAATGATGTCCTTATAGTCCATCAGCACCCAGCTTGACTTTTGATTTCCCTCTTTGCTGCACTCTGTATATCCTGCTTTATAGAGTTCCTCATCTACAGCATCTACAAATGCCTGCATCTGATTGGTATTGTTCGCACTTGCGATCACAAAATAATCCGCGATCACTGAAATATCTCTGATGTCGATCACCTGTACATCTTCTGCTTTTTTCTCTGCCAGTGCATGGCACGCAAGTTTTGCCATCTCTCTGGATGTATCTGTCATATGTTTTCTCCTTGTTTCTATCAATTCTATTTTCTCAATCGCAGTCATCACAGGTACTGCTTATAGTAATCATATGCTTCCTGCGTGGTATCGTCAATCGTCCTGCCTTTTTTCTTCAAATAATCCAGCGTGTCCGACAAGATCAAAGCCGTCGTCCGGTCAAGGTCTGTTTCCGCAAGCGCCCGGAGCATTTCCAGGTTCGGCGCGTGTGTACGGTTTGGCTCTATATAATCTGCTACGAATATGATCTTATCCAAAAGGTTCATTTCCGGTTCACCGGTCGTATGAACACGGATCGCATGCAGGATTTCCTGATTTTCAATCCCGAACTCTTCTTCCGCCATGATCGCGCCGCATTTGGCATGTAGAAGTGTCAGATTGGTCCGCTCTGCGTCATTGACATCTACACCATGGGATTCGCAATAAGCCACGCGTTCTTCTTCCGGCATATACTTTGCACAGTCATGCAAAAGCGCGGCAATGGCCGCTTTCTCCTCATTATAATGGTGGATCTGTGCCAGATGTCTGGCCGCTGCGATCACACCCTGTGTATGGATATAGCGGCTTTTTTTCAGACTTGTCCTAAGCTTTCGCTCCATCTCCTCAAACTGCATCGCATGTGCATCCCGATACAGATTGTGGGATGCGATATACTCCGCGACTGCATCCGGCACAATGTAGCGGATGGAATGACCTTTTGCTGCCTGCTCCCGGATATATGTGCTTGAGATCGCAAAGCCCGGAATGCTCAAAAGGTCGATCTTTGCATGGTATTTATTCTCAAGATGACTGATCTGTTCGGAAAGCGCTTCCGTATCCTTGCTGCTTCTTAACGCAACCAGGATATGCGCTTCTTCGCAGATCCGTTCCGGATGCCGCCAGGTTTCAAAATCATACAGGGAATCTTCCCCGATCAAAAAATACAGCTCTGCCCCGGGATATTCTTCCCGGAAATGAAGTAGTGTCTCCCATGTATAGCTGACTTCCTCGCGTTCAAATTCATACGTAGACAGCGCAAATCCCGGGTTGTCCTGAATCGCACACAAAAGCAGCTCCTTGCGGACGGTCTGATCGTCCGTCCCGTGAAACGTTTTATGCGGAGCATGTCCGGTCGGCACAAAGATCAGCTGATCTAATGCATACTGGTCCCTTGCCGCTTCCGCGATCATCAGATGTGCTGTATGGATCGGATTAAACGATCCGCCGAATATCCCGATTCTTTTCTTGCCTTCTGTCTTCGTCATAACTGCTACCTCATTTTGGCAGTACGATCTTCGGATCCTTTGGATCCGCTTTATACAAAACGATCCTTTTTCCGATCACCTGCACCACCTGGGAACGGGTTCTGTCTGCAAGTGTATCGGCAAGATCATATGGCTCATCAAAACAGTTTTTCAACACCTGAATCTTGATCAGCTCGCGGTTGTTAAACGCTTCGTCAACCGCCATCACCAGCTCCGGTGTGATGCTGTCTTTCCCGATCCGGATCACGGGATCAAGATCATTTGCCAGTTTTCTTAAATATGCTCTTTGCTTACTTGTCATATATCATCATCCTATTTGTAATAATCAAATACCAATCCATACATTCTGACAGTATCGCCTTCCTGTATGCCTGCTTCTTCAAGCTTATCAAGGATTCCCTGATCCTTCAAGAAGTTCTGGAAAAACAAGAATCCTTTTTCTGAATCCAGATTGGTGTAACCAAGCATCTTCTCGATCCGTGGTCCTTCCACAACATATTCATCCTCTTTCGGATCATATTCAACCGTATACGGATCCTGTGCATAAGCCTGCATTTCCGGGAAAAACTCCTGCTCGTATACGATCGGTTCTTCATCCTGCTCCTTCAAAAGCGTATAGGCACGGTAAAGCAGCTCTTTTACGCCCTCTCCGGTAACGGCAGAGATCGGATGGATTTCCATCTGTTTCGAAGAAAACTCCTTGCGCAGTCTTTCCAAAACCGCTTCTTTTTCCTCTGCCGGCAGTACATCAAGCTTGTTTGCCGCGATCAGCATCGGTTTGGTCTCAAGCTCCGGATCATATTTTGCCAGTTCTTCTAAAATGGCATAAATATCGTCAACCGGGTCTCTGCCCTCAACAGAAGCCGCATCCACCAGATGCAGTAAAACCTTTGTCCGCTGAATATGCTTAAGGAATTCATGCCCCAGGCCGATGCCTTCTGCCGCGCCCTCGATCAGGCCAGGGATATCTGCCATAACAAAGCCTTCCCCGTCCCCGAGATCGACAACACCAAGGATCGGCTGAAGGGTTGTAAAATGATAATTTGCTACCTTCGGAGTGGCATTGGTCACACGGGAAAGAAGCGTGGATTTGCCGACATTCGGGAAACCAACGAGACCGACATCCGCGATCACCTTAAGCTCTAAAATGACTTCAAGCTCCATCCCCGGCTGTCCGGGCTGCGCATATTTTGGGATCTGCATCGTAGACGTCGCGTAATGCATATTTCCATTTCCGCCGCGGCCGCCTGATAAGATCACCTGACGTCTGTTGTCACCGGACATATCCGCGATCACTTTACCACTTTCAGCGTCTTTAATGATCGTACCTGCAGGGACCGGAAGGATCAGATCCTCTCCGTTCTTTCCGTGACATTTGCGTTTTTTGCCGTCCTCGCCGTTCGTCGCAGCATATTTTCTCCTGTGTCTGTAATCCGTCAGCGTATTCAGACCGTCCGACACCTCAAAAACAATATCGCCGCCCTTGCCGCCGTCACCGCCGTCCGGGCCGCCGTTTGCCACATATTTCTCCCGGCGGAAACTGACGTGACCGTCGCCGCCCTTGCCGGACGCAATTATGATGCGCGCTGTATCCGCAAAGCTCATCGTAACCTCCTATTTAGCACGTTAATACGCGAAGGTGCCAGGCACCTTAACACTTTAAAGCGTGAAGGTGCCTGGCACCTCACACGCATTAAAAAGGACCCGGCTGTAAAAGTCGGGTCCCTTTTGTTCTACTTATTCGTTGCTGGCAACCGGATAAACAGAAGCCTGTTTTTTATCTCTGCCTTTTCTTTCGAAACGCAGCACACCGTCAACTTTTGCATACAGTGTGTCGTCACCGCCCTTGCCGACATTCAAACCCGGATGGATTTTTGTCCCTCTCTGGCGATACAGGATATTTCCGGCTTTTACGAACTGACCGTCCGCACGTTTTGCGCCAAGTCTCTTAGACTCGGAATCGCGACCGTTCTTGGTAGAACCTACACCCTTTTTATGGGCAAAAAACTGAAGATTCATTTTCATCATAGCGATCATACCTCCTGAATAATCAGATCCAAATACCTGTCATGTTCCTCTTCAATGCTCTGCAGGCCCAGCAGCAATGACTGCATTAAAACCTGCGTATCATGGTTTTCGGGTTTCTCCGGAAAGAATCGGATCTCTCCGTCGTCTTCATTAAAAAACTCTTCTCCGGAATCCCCCGCAATGGTCTGGATCGAATTGATCGTATTGATCACCAGCACAGAAACCGCTGCACATACAACATCACTGCCGTATTCCCCTGCACCGGCATGTCCCTGACTGGAAAATCCCTTCAGGCATCCGGATGGATCCTGATAAACCGTAATCCTGACCATCGTCTCACCCCTGATCAGTACAATGTACTAAGCATTGATCTTATTGATCTTGACTTTGGTAAACATCTGTCTGTGTCCGTTTTTCTTATGATAGCCGGTTTTTCTCTTGTACTTGTAGACAATCACTTTTTTCGCACGGCCATTGGAAATAACGGAAGCTTCAACCGTAGCATTCTCTACAGTAGGATTACCTACTTTTAAAGAACCATCGCTTACGGCAAGAACCTGATCAAACGTCACGGTCTCTCCGACTTCGGAATCAAGCTTTTCAATGGTAATGACATCTCCTTCGGAAACTTTGTACTGTTTCCCGCCTGTCACAATAATTGCGTACATAAGGCACCTCCTATTATCATTACTCGCCAGTTGCGGTGCTGTCACCGGGACAGACTTATAGAACCTCACTGTGCGGCATACTCAAGGATAATAGCATATCTGTCGGCGATAAGTCAACTGTTTTACGCTATTTTTATCATGCTTTTTATAAAAAAATCAAACGGCACAAAAAAGCGGCACAAGCGCGTCTTTTTCACCCGTATACATTTCAAGCCGCCACCGTTCAAACGAATACGGGTCAAACGTTTCACCCGCAAAAGAAAAGAAATCCGCAAGTAAAAGTTCCGGTTTGATGTTTAAAACACTTCCTGCGGAAAGCTGCATGAAAAACCCCGGTTTTTCCGGGATCCACTCCATCCGGTAGATCGCGGGCCGAAGATCGATCTCCTGCTCACTCTTTTTCGTCTTCTTTGTTACGATGATCTCCGGCTGTGCAAGATACGCCGACAGCTTTTCCTGCCAGAACGCCTGCCTTGCCGCATCCGGAATATCCTCTTTCCAGATATAGCGGTAATCCGCTGCCGAAACAAGTGCCATTGACTTTTTCGCATCATCCGGCAGGATCACATATTCCGTCAGACAAACACCGTCTACCGAAGCCGCATTGCATACGCGGATGGCCTCATTCGGATCCAGTGTCGAATTCACCTCGACATCCAGATATTCACCCACACTCTCCATCCCGACGCCGAGCGGAGAAGCAAACGACATGATCGGATGCGGATTAAAGCCTTTTGAATAGCTGATATCCAGCCCTGCCCTGCGGAACATCTTCTGGAAAAAGCGCATCAGATCAAGATGACCGATATATTTGATATTCCCATGCTTTTCAAATTTAATCCTGATCTTCATAGCATACGCCTCCACCATACTGTCTCGCACCGCATCCTGCACACTGCTGTCTGCAGTTTGGCGTAACGGTCTCGCCGAGCGCCTGCTTCCACTCAGATAACAGGAAACGCTTGCTTACACCCGTATCGATGAAATCCCATGGGAACAGTTCATCATCCATACGTGCCCTGACCGTGTAAAAATCGGGATCGATGCCTGCCTCAGCAAAAGCCTGCATCCACATTTCCATCGAAAAATATTCCGTCCAGGCCGCAAAAATACCGCCTGCCTCATACACATTTACGATCGCTTCTGACAGCTTCCTGTCGCCGCGCGCCAGAACGCCTTCGATCATCGTCACATCCGGCTCATGCCAGTTGTAGCGGATGCTTTTCTGGTTTAACTGCGAACGGATCGCGCTCTTTACAAACGAAGCCTTCTCGCGGAATCCGTCTGCCGTGCTCATCTGTGCCCACTGAAACGGTGTAAACGGCTTTGGCACAAAAAACGATGTGCTGACCGTGATCTGACATTTGCCGTTTCGCTGGTCTTTCGGGATGTCATAATAGCATTCCGCAATATCTTCCGCCAGCGTCGCGATCGCCTCCATATCGTCTTCCGTTTCCGTCGGCTGTCCGAGCATGAAGTAGAGCTTTACCTTATTCCAGCCGCCCTGAAATGCAAGCGAAGAACCATTTAAGATGTCTTCCTTTGTCAGTCCCTTATTGATTACATCGCGCAGCCTCTGGCTGCCGGCTTCCGGCGCAAAGGTCAGGCTGCTTTTTTTGACATCCTGTACCTTGCTCATCACATCAAGAGAAAAAGCGTCGATTCGAAGGGACGGCAATGATATATTCACGCCCTTTTCCTTGAATCCGACCAGATAATCCAAAAGCTCTTTCAAATATCGGTAATCGCTGGAACTAAGCGAACTCAAAGAAATCTCATCCTGACCGGTCGCCTCAAGCATCGCCTTTGCCTTTTGCTTCAGATCCTCCAGGCTATGCTCACGTAGCGGTCTGTAGATCATCCCTGCCTGGCAGAAACGGCATCCTCTGATGCAGCCACGCTGAATCTCCAAAACCACCCTGTCCTGCGTCGTCTGTAAATACGGCACCAGCGGTTTTTCCGGGTACGGTGCCTCATCCATTTCTACGACAACCTGCTTTTTGATTGTCTCCGGGATCCCTTCCCTGACCGGCGCAAAATCGGCAACTGTTCCGTCCTCGTGATAGGTCACTTCATACAGTGACGGCACGTAGAGTCCCGGGATTGAAGCGGCACGGAATAAAAACTCCGCTCTGCTCATCCCTGCTGCCTGTTTTTCACGGTACAGCGAAAACAGCTCATCGTATACCGTTTCCCCTTCCCCGATGTAAAAGATGTCAAAAAAGTCCGCCAGCGGTTCCGGATTATACGTGCAGGGACCGCCGCCGATCACGATTGGATCGTCTTCTGCCCTGTCCTTTGCATAAAACGGGATCCCTGACAGGTCAAGGATCTGCAGAACATTCGGATAACACATCTCATACTGCAGTGTCATACCAAGGAAATCAAAGTCCTTTACGGGATCCTGGCTTTCCAGCGCAAAAAGAGGGATCTTCTCTTCCTTCATGATCTGGTGCAGGTCCGGCCACGGAGAATACACCCGCTCACAGAAGATATCTTCCCTCTGATTGAACATATCATATAAAATCTGAATCCCAAGATGTGACATACCGATCTCGTAAACATCCGGGAAACAGATCGCAAAGCGGATCGCCATATCCTCCGGGTTTTTCCGGATCATGTTCACCTCCCCGCCGATGTAACGGGCCGGTTTTTCAATCCGCATCAGGATGCGCTCAGAAAGCGCAAGTTTATTCTTCATCATATTCATCACTCGATCATATCGTCTTCTTTTCGATAGAGTTCTTGAAAGAAACAGCTCCGGCTTCCGGTATGACACGCTGCACCGATCTGCTCAACCTTTGCAAGGATCGTGTCATTATCACAATCCAGGTATAGCGATTTGACATGCTGGTAATGTCCGGAGGTATCCCCTTTCACCCACAGCTCCTGCCGGCTTCTGCTCCAGTAGGTCATCAGTCCGGTTTCGAGCGTCTTTTCGTAAGATTCTTTGTTCATATAGCCAAGCATCAGGACTTCCCCGTTTTCATAATCCTGTACGATCGCAGGGATCAGTCCGTCCGCATTCAGTTTAAAATCTTCAAACCCCATCATTATCTCCTAAAGGCTGCCCTTTGTCGAAAGAACGCCTTCGATACGCGGATCCGCGGAAACCGCTTCATCGAGTGCCTTCGCAAACGCCTTAAACATACCCTCGATCACATGGTGATTGTTGCCTGCGCGAAGGACCACAAAATGCAGGTTCATCCCTGCCGCATAAGAGATCGCATAGAAAAACTCCTTCACCATCTCCGTCTCCATCTCGCCGACCTTTGCTACCGTAAACTCGTGATCCATTACAAAATACGGCCGTCCTGACAGATCGATCGCGCAAAGAACCAGACTCTCATCCATCGGCAGCGTGCGGTCTCCGTATCTGCGGATCCCGAACTTGTCTCCGAGTGCCTGTGCGATCGCGTTTCCAAGCACAATGCCGGTGTCCTCGATCGTGTGGTGTGTATCCACCTGAAGATCTCCGGAAACGGTCAGATCCATGTCAAAAAAACCATGTCTGCAGAAGCCTTCCAGCATATGGTCAAAAAATCCGATGCCGGTATTGATATTTGCCTTTCCGGTCCCGTCAAGATCAAGCTTTAACGTGATCTTCGTCTCGGAAGTGTTTCTCGTAATCTCTGCAATCCGTTTTTCCATACGGCCTCTCCTTTAAAAAACTGTATGCATTCCTCTATGATTCAAAGCGAACCCGGATCGAATTCGCATGCGCCGTCAGCTGTTCACACTCCGCAAACTGGACGATATCGGGATAGATCTCTTCCAGTGCTTCTCTCGAATAGGAAATGATGCTGGACTTCTTGATAAAATCATCCACGGAAAGCGCCGAAAAGAACTTCGCTGTCCCGTTTGTCGGAAGCACATGGTTCGGACCCGCAAAATAATCTCCGAGCGGTTCACTGCTGTATGCTCCCAAAAAGATCGCGCCGGCGTTTTTGACTTTTGTCATCACCTCAAACGGATCTTTTGTAACGATCTCAAGATGTTCAGACGCGATCTCGTTGACGGTCTCGATCGCTGTCTCCATATTTGGTGCCAGTAAAATATATCCGTAATTATCAAGGGATTTTTCAATGATCTCATGTCTGGAGAGCACCTTTAAAAATCCTTCGATCTCCACCTTCACCTGATCAGCGAGCGCCTCACTCGTTGTGATCAGGATCGCGGATGCAAGCTCATCATGCTCTGCCTGTGACAAAAGGTCTGCTGCCACATATTTCGGATCGGCAGTCTCGTCCGCAAGCACTAAGATCTCACTCGGACCTGCGATCGAATCGATGCTGACATATCCAAACACTGCCTTCTTTGCAAGTGCGACATAGATATTGCCCGGGCCGACGATCTTATCCACCTTCGGGATCGATGCCGTACCAAACGCCATTGCCGCGATCGCCTGTGCGCCGCCGATCTTAAAGATGCGGTCTGCGCCTGCTTCCTTGGCGGCAACGAGTGTCGCCGGGCTGACCTTACCCTCCTTATTACAGGGTGTCGTCATGATGATCTCGGGAACGCCCGCGACCTTCGCCGGAAGCACATTCATCATAACAGAGGACGGATACACCGCCTTCCCACCCGGCACATAGACGCCGGCTCTGCCAATCGGCGTTACCTTCTGCCCGAGGATCGTTCCTTTTTCGGTACTGTCAAACCAGCTGTACTGGCGCTGTTTCTCGTGATAGGTGCGAATGTTTTCTTTTGCCTTTTTCATCACGGAAAGAAGCTTTTCATCGACAAGCGCATATGCCTCTTTGATCTCATCATCAGTCACTTCAACCGTCTCCGGTGTCAGCTTCGCGCCGTCAAATTTTTCTGTAAACGCAAAGACCGCTTCGTCTCCGCGGGCACGAACATCAGAGATGATCGCATTTACGCTTGATTCATATTCGGTATAGTGATTCGGACTGCGTTTTAACAGATCCTCTAAGATCTTCCCCGCAGTTTCCTTTGTCAGATTGTAAGTCCGCATCATGTCATTTCACCTCATCCGGCAGCGCCCGCAGGGCTTCGATGATCTTTGCGATCCGCTGCTGTTCCATCTTCATGCTCACCGGATTGACCACCATCCGCGCGGAAAGCGGACAAACCTCTTCCAAAACAGAAAGTCCGTTCTCACGAAGGGTGGATCCTGTTTCCACAATATCTACGATCACATCAGATAATCCTACGATCGGCGCAAGCTCGATCGAACCGTTTAACTTGATGATCTCGGCCGTCTGATGCTTTTTGTTGTCAAAATACGTACGGGCGATCTTCGGATACTTCGTCGCCACACGGATCTGCTCATGGTGCTGTAAAAGGTCTTTTGCGGATTCCGGTCCGCACACACACATCCTGCATTTCCCAAATCCCAGATCAAGGACTTCGTAAATATTTCGTCCCTCTTCTAAGATCGTATCCCTGCCGACAACACCGATGTCTGCCGCACCGTATTCTACATAGGTCGGCACATCCGGTCCTTTGGATAAAAAGAACTTAAGCTTCAGTTCTTCATTGACAAAGATCAGCTTCCGGCTGCTCTTATCCTTCATTTCTTCACAGCTGATGCCAATCTTCTCCAATCGGTTCATCGCTTCATTGGCAAGTCTGCCTTTCCCAAGGGCAAAGGTCAAATATCGCATAATAGAACTCCTGTCTAAATATAATAAATCAGATCCGTAATGCCGTTATTGGCGGCATAGGTCTCGAACTTTTCAATATCAGTTTCGTCATTGATCCGCATCAGAACGACTTCTTCCTTCTCTTCCCGAAGAACCATTGCGTCCTTTAACGCTTCCTCCCGATTCTTTTCTGAATAAAGGATCCACTTCGCTTTATTTTCACCGGAAACACGGATATGCTGGTGCTTTAACGCATCGTAAAGCTGATCCGTAATGATCGCAAAACCGATAGCCGGCGCGTCTTTTCCGAAATACTGCAAAAGCGTATCGTAACGACCGCCTGCAACGACTGCCTCGCCGCTTCCATAGGTATAACCTGCAAAAAGCACACCCGTATAATAATTGATTTCAGAAGTCAGTGCAAGCTCATAAGAAACATAACGGTCAACACCATAGATCGCAAGCAGCGCATCCAGCTCTTCCAATCGTTCCAGCGAAGCGACAATGCGCGGATAACGGGATGCTCTCTCCTTGAGTTCGGAAAGATCTTCCTTTTCCATCAGCGCATTTTTCAGCTGTCCGTAAAGCCAGGAAAGATCCGGATCGAGTCCAAGATCATCAATGTAATCCTCTACGCCATAAAAATTCCGGTTTAAGATCAGTTCCCGGATCTCATCAACAGATTCCTCATCAAGCCCGGATGCCTCAAAGAGCCCTTTTAAAAAGTCGGCATGTCCGATACTGATCTGAATATTTTCAAGTCCCGATGAAAGCAGGAGTCTTACAGAAAGCGCGATCATCTCCGCATCCGCATCCACCGATCCGTCACCGATCAGCTCGGCACCGGACTGGGTCCGCTCCATCAGGCGGCCCTGATAACGGGTGTTGTTGATAAACGTCTTTCCGTTGTAACAAAAACGAAGCGGAACGGCTTCCTCAAGGAAGTACGTCGCCGCGCACCGTGCGATCGACGGTGTAATATCCGGACGCAGGACAAGCGTATTTCCCTCCCTGTCAAAAAACTTATACAGTTTTCTCGAAGATGTTGTCCCGAACTCCTGGTTAAATACATCAAAAAATTCAAAGGAAGGCGTGTCGATCATGCGATATCCGCATATCTTCATCTCCTTTACCAAGGTCTGTTCCAATGCCATTTTCTGTTCACACTGGTCTCTGTATAGATCACGGACACCCTCCGGTGTCTGCAGCAATCGGTTTTTCATAATGTCCTCCAACACTTTAGTGTGCTACCATGCTACTACACGAAATTATTGCCATTATAAGAGATTCCCGGGCAAATGTCAATCATCCCGTTCATCCAGATCTGTCTGCAGCGGCTTTAAATACGGTACCATCAGCATACCGCTCCGTTCAAAGTAATATCCTTCGTCAAGCTCTTCTCTTCGAAAACTCTTTCGCCCGCCTTCTTCCATCCGTTTCCAGAATGCATAGAGTGCGCGGAACGGAAGATAATAAAAACGGTCCAGATGCGTAAAGTATATGATGATAAAAGAAATGCCGCCCTGTTCCTCAAAATGCTTCATAAAAAGCACCTGATGCTCATGTACATTCTGCAACGGAAATGTATCCACATGACACTCCTTTGCATCAAAACAGATTGGAATCCCCTGCACTGCCCCGATATAATCGACCGTTGACTTCTGATCAAAATATGCCAGCGTGATATGCCGTGTCTTCTGATCGATCTCGATCGGCGTGATCGGAGTCGGAATCTTCTGTACCAGCGCCAGACCCTCGTCCCGATACTTATCATTTGTCAGATTGATCATTTCTTCGAGCGTCGATCCACGAAGCCCTCTAGAATTCCAGGTAGCCATCCACTCTCCTTAATCCATCGTCTGTAACAAATCACAAACCCGCCGGTAATCCTCAGGAAGCGGTGCTTCCATACACCGGCCATCCGGCAGTTCTAATCTTGCAGCATGCAAA
>JAEIGA010013914.1_pt1 | contig 12231 bp, 8 predicted proteins | sample 9270691 | NCBI WGS metagenome assembly JAEIGA01 (sample SAMN17057246, study PRJNA624740) | gut metagenome | biome: biome; isolation source: fecal sample | host: Bos grunniens | place: China: Xizang | collected 2019
AGTTAGTAGTTCCAAGCGAACCGAATTCATTTCCATCAGGACATACTTCATCAATATTCAGTATTGCGACTATTTTAATTCATGAATTCTGGAAAAATAAAGCCCTAGTAATAGTTTTAGTAATTTTTAGTTTAATGATTCCATTTTCAAGGGTTTACTGTGGAGTTCATTATCCTGGCGATGTTTTGGTTGGGATGATGGTTGGTATCCTAAGCGGATTTATCGTTTTGAAATTAAAAATATAAATCAGACGGATGTCCGATATATTCAAAATCATCCTTATTATCAAGGTATTTTACACCTATAACCTTTCCATCGGGGAATTTGGTTACGACACTCATGCCATCATTAACATCAATAACTATTACTTTTGTATTGTTTTCACCCTCAGCTTGAATCTTGACAATATCATCATTTTGAATTAATTGTGCCTCTTCAAAATCATTACTAATGTCTGTGGAATACCAATGTTGAGGTAATTTTAGTCTTAATCCTAAATCGTCCAATAAATCTTTTACATGCATCTTGAAATCTCCTTGTATCCTTAATTATAATTAACAATGAAATCTATTTAAAGATTTTGTCACTTCTAAAGGGTTAAATGTAGTTAAACAAGAAAATGAATCTTGGATTTATCCAATTCAGACAATGAGTGAGGTTTCGGAATGTCATCTGAATGGCCCAACGCCAAAATGCCGACAATCCTATAGTGATCATCAATTTTTAGGATATTTCTAACAATCCCTTCTGAGTCTTCACCATCTTTATTCCTCAGGTGCACCTGAACCCAGCAGCTACCCAGATTCAATTCTGTTGCCATCAGATGCATATGAGTCAATGCGATTGATGAATCTTCAATCCAAGTATCAGCAATTAATGTATCTGCAATAACTACAATAACTTTATCTGCACCTTCAATTAAATTTGCCCCATGGTCTTTGCACTCAGACAATTTCTTTAAAACTTCTCTTCTTTCAACAACCATAAAGCTGCATGGCTTTCTGTTCATGCTTGTTGGCGCAAGAAGTGCTGCCTCCAATATTTTTTCAAGCTCATCTTTGGTTATCGGATTATTATTAAATTTTCGAGTGCTTCTTCTTTTAAGCATTAAATCAGTTAACATCATATTTAAAAATAAGGATTTCATGATATAAAAAGATTAAAGAGATTAGATTAATAGTAATTATCAATCTTTTTGATTTCATCCAAAACGCGTTTGCAGTTATTCTTATCAGTGTATTCAAAGAAATCATCAACACGGGATTTATACAAATCATCCATTTGACATTCGTTATCAACCAAATCGATGATATGGCTCTTTAGGTCATAAGGAGTTTGAACAATCGGGCCGAACCCCATAGTGTCATATTTGAAATATGCCTCATCCAAGTCAAAATGAAACTCGTCAATGTCATAATGATAGTAAATCAATGGTTTTTTAAGATATGCAAAGTCAAATGCAACAGATGAGAAATCTGTTATTAACATAGAAGAATGGTTAAAAATATCCGCATAGGTTTTGTCACTGAATTCAACCAGAGGATGCCTATCAAAGCTATCAATGAATTTTATTAAGTTAGGATGAGGCTTGAATACCAATTTGTAACCTTTTGAATCCAGGTAATTAATCAATTCCTCATCGTTTAAAAGAGTATTGAAGCTTTCAAACAATTCTGATTTTACGAATTCGTCTTCACCCACCATATTGTATTTACGCCTCCAGGTTGGCATGATTACAATTTCCTTTTTATCCTCCAATCTTTCCAGATAATCAAACCTTGGAAAACCACATAATTTAATAATATCTTCTGAATAACCATAATTGGATTGTAAAAATGATCCATATTCCTTTTTGGAAACAGTAACCAACATTGCTAAGTTTTTGTCAAATTTATTAAGCCAAAATGAAACATCATGCAAAGTCACCCCATGTTGAAGGAATACTGTTTTTGACCTTACAAGACCTGCCAAATGCCCGAAATTACCCCAGAACGGGTAAATAATCGGATTATCCGGATGGGATGAGATAATCAGTTCAGCATATAAAGAATAAAACCTATGCTTTATGGAACCATATGGAATGACCGGTCCTGCTTTTTCAACTTTGAGATATTCTGAATTTGGCTTATCCAAACCGAATAATACCTTAAATTTTTCAAAACCCGAAAGTTGGAGATAATTATTGTGAGATTTTTTAACGACAAAATACTTCTCCACATCTTCCTCAAAATTCAAGGCATATTGGAAAAACTTGAATCCGTTGTCATCTGCGCTGTCCGGCAAATCACCAAAAATCCATATCCTCTTATTAATAAAAAATGGATATGAAACAAAATACAATAGCCTTAAAAGCACACCTGTCCTCCAACCCCTATTTCTTCCACTCAACATTGTTTTTAAAATTTTTAATTCATTTTTTAAAACATTGAAAAATGTTTTATTGGTAACTTCAATATGGTCTTCACAGTCCAATGCTATATAATCCCTGGATAACTTATATTTTGAAAACTTGGAAATTCTGGAAGGAGGATTGTAACCCATAATCAAATCCTTTTCATTTGTTTTGAAAGATATCTTATTAGAAACAGGAATTGTGACTTCAAAACAATGATTATGACCATAGTAATAATCAAGGGAAGATGAATCCCTTTGAGGGTACTCTATTTCAGAAACTGGAATCAATTCCTTGTCATCCAAAATAACATAAAGATCAGATTCTTGAGGCAATAAAGATTTGTAAATACCTGAAATATATATTTCATTTTTATTCTTAAATTCGAAGATATCCAAACGAACTTGATTTAAAACAAAATTTTCCAGAAGTTCCTCCCTTAAATGTCCTTCTAGTCTGAAATTTGAAAATTCATAATTTAGGTAATCTTCCTTGAAATGTTTAATAAGCAGCATGTGTGCCTTAAGAAAATCAACTCCAAATCTCATGTTATAAATAACATCATCATCAACGTATGATAAAATTTTGACCAATTTACTGTATAATACCTTAAGTTCATCCTCATCCAACAAATCACCAATAGATTGAACATTGACAAGCCAATATAAGTCATATGCTACCAGATGTTGAATGAATTTAGGAACTTCTCCACAAACTTCCAAAGCGTCATTTATAATTTTTAAAAAGTAATTGTCTATCCTTGAAGTGAAATAAGATTTTTTATATACTGATGATGAAATTAAAGAACTTTGCTGATTGTTTTTCCTATAATTATAGCGACCTTCCCTAATAAAACCCATTTTCGGATTTTTTAAAAGCAACTGATTGATGAATAATGGATCTTCTGAAACCTCCAATTCGGTTGAAAACCTATGATTTTTAATTTTAGATGCTCTAAAAAAAGATGATGCGCCTGAAAGTTGAATATAATCCGGATTTTTCAATAAATCAACAATTTGAGTTTTTTCATATTTATAATTTAAGACATGTTCTCCTTGCCTATCTCCAAAAAAGTAAATTGGGATAGAGACAATATCGACATCTTCATGTTCGGTTAAAAAATCATAAACCGTTTTAAAAGTATTTTTGGAGATGGTGTCATCACTGTCCAAAAAATTAACATATTCACCCTGAACTTCGGATAACCCAACATTCCTAGTACCTGCTGCACCTTGATTAGACTCATTATTGATTAAAATAATATTCTGAGGATATTCCTCACAGTATTTTTGTACAACATCCTTTGTACCATCTTTACTTGCATCATTCACTACAATAATTTGGATATTATCCTTAAAATCAAGACTCTGATTAATTATTGAATCTAAAGCTTCTGCAATGTCATTTTCAGAATTATATGCTGCCATCACAACAGAAAATTTAAATCCCAATTAATATGACCCCCATAATTTAAGATATAACCACAACATAAATACATTATCAGAAATTTTCTTCAAACTAAAGATTATCAAATAAAAAAATAAATTACTTTTAAGTGAATTAAAAGTATTATAATGAATTAATTATTGCATTTAAAGCTTTAGCATCATAATCTCCTCTAAAATAGATATGATACGATTTAGAATTTTTATCAAAGAACAAATGCGTAATTTTGGTCTGGTTAGTTGAATTATCTTTTAATACAAATTTATATACAGTAATTCCTGCAATTTCTTCTGTAGTGTTCTTTAACAAATCGCCTTTATGTTTTTTAGCATACTCTTTAACAGAATCTTGAGTAGAATTCACATTTTCATAAACGGTTATTTTGTTTTCACCTTTAGCGAATATTCCTCCATGTTCAGATTGCTGTAAGATAGTGTAACCTTCAGGTATTTCAACTACACTAGACCCAACTTTTATATTTTTAGCTGGCATCTGGGTATAAATCAGCGCACCTGCCACAATTACTAGACATAAAACAATTAACAACAAATATTTTCTAGACATTTTATGCACCTAATATAAGTGTATTCCTAATGATATTTAATTATATTGTATAAATTCCCTTGAAAAATATGTAATCAGCCAATTAGTTCGCAAATTTTATCCGCAATTTTAAACATTGCCCAATCAATATAATGAGACTCATCTACAGATATGAGATCATAGTCTTCTTCATCAAAGAGTTCTGTTTGATGTAATAATTTAGTATTTTCACCACGTTCTACAGCTTTCTCATAAACTTCAATAACATGTTTATCTAATTTTTTATAGAAGTATTTCTTATTATATGATGTAGAAGTCATGAGCACTATTGTCTTGTCAGGATGATACATGCGAATTCTTTTATAAAATGGTTCGTACATCTTTTTAAATTCGCTTAAAGAAGCAGCATTTCTAGTATAATCAATAATAATACTATGACAATTGATTTTACCAATCGTATCGGCAATATTTTCATTTCCTCTGCACCCTGAAGAAACAGACAGATTAATCATATCCCTATTCAGTTTCTTACTTACAACATTAGGAAATGCATTTGAACTTCTAGAAGCCGCAGCCCCCTGAGTTACAGAGTTTCCATAAAACAAAACAGGCAATCTTTTCTCGACAGGATAATCGAAGGTTTCTAAGGATGAACCTTTTTCCAGACCCAATAATAATTTTTGAATTGTATTATAGTTAGGTAAGAAAATGCAGACTTGACCATTATTTGGGACTTTAATTCTCTCCGCAAATACATTTTCTCCATCTTTTGGACCGAAAACTCCTGCATGAGTGTATTTCCCATCATCACTTACTTCATAAATATCAAAACCCATTGCATTCCAGTTAACTAGTTTTTTATATCCCCATTTTCTGCGCAATTGAACTTTGAAAATAATCCATTTGGAATTGGTTTTAAAACGTAATCTAGTTCCTGAAGCACCATTATAAAAATCACCCATTTCTTTAACAGCAGAACCTCCAAATTCTTCCATTTCCATCTGGGATTTTTTAGGGAATTTTGAAAAGTCTATTCTGGATGCAGCGAAATTGATAGTTCCATAAACATATTCTGGATGGTCAAAAAAATCTATATACTCAATAGAATCCTCGTTAATTTTTTCCAATTTATCATGAACTGATGCTAGATATTCCATACTACACCAACCATTTACTTAATTTTTTATAAATCATTACATTTGCCGTGTCATTAATAAATCTATTACTATAAGCGCACATATCGACATATTCCTCACTAAAAATACATGATATGTCTTCAATTATGATTTCATCTTCATAATCCTTCAATAATTCCTTAATTAGAGGCTTTTTTGATTCACTTTCTGGTGGCAAAGCAAACCAGCAGATTAATTTTTCACAGCGTGATTTGAATATGTCAACAACATCCCATAAATATTTTTCAAGATCCACTTTAGACTGTGCATATGAATCGATTTCTAAGATGCCAATGTCATGCATCGGCACTTTTCTATTTCCTTCAACATAAACTGCATGATACTCCTTAAGGAAAGAGTTATTATTTAAAGCGTAATTATTCACAATGGAATTAGTTTTTCTACCAATTATGCTTGAAAATAACATGCTTGTTGTTGTGCATCCAATACCAAAACTATTGACCCCTCCTGCAATCACAATCTTATCAATTTCATTTTCCTGAATGCTTATAATGGGACATCCCTCAGGAATATCAAGATATAATTCTGAAAATGTTGCCAACATAGGGCCATAAATCAATATGTCATAGACTTCATCCTTATTGACTAGAGGTTTCATGCTAATTGTTACTGGAGACTTACGAGAATAGGCATTTATAACCATCCAAGACTTATCCGTAGGCCGTTTAAACATTACTAAAAGCCCTTCTCTTGCAGTAACACCCACATGAGGAAATGTGCCTTTTTTCACATGTTCAAGTTCATAAAAAATTTTAAAAGTTTCTGCGTTTGTTCTTAACCTATATACAAATGGACTTCTAATGTTAAGTGCTTTCTGAAGAATATCCACTCTCATCTCAAATTCCCCCTTATTAAGAGCTATAAAGACCAATATACAACATCATCTTTATTCTCAAATTCTTCGCGAACAGTTTCTTTTAAATCGAATAAAATTATTTTATCTTTGGATATACTCTTAAAATCATTAACAGTTAAATTTTCATATTCAGAATGAGCTACACCAATAACAATTGCATCAAATTTGGTATCATACTTTTCAGATAAATTCAAATTATGTATTCTTTCTAATTCTTCAGGTATTGCATTTGGATCATTCAATACGATGTTTGCGCCACTTTCTTTTAATTTTTTAATTATTTCAATTATTTTACTATTTCGGATATCATTACAGTTTTCTTTAAAAGTAACACCACACACTAAAATATCCGCATCATTAATGTCAACATCATTTTGGGCCAATATGCCTACAATATTATCGTGAACATAATATACCATGGATTCATTAACTTGCCTACTTGTTTTCATCAAATTCGCAACACAACCCAACTTGTCTGATTGATAAATTAAATAGTAAGGGTCAATTCCTATACAATGCCCTCCGACAAGACCCGGTTGGTATTTAACAAAATTCCATTTAGTCCCTGCAGTTTCTATCACATCATTAATATTAATACCCATTGTATTATAAATTTTTGAAAGTTCATTGACTAATGCAATATTAACATCTCTTTGAATATTTTCAGTGATTTTAGCAGCTTCAGCAATTTTAATTGATTTGGCTTTAAATATTCCATTATTTAAAACAGAATCATATACATTAGCAATAATATCTAAAGACTCATCATCCATTCCGGATACAACTTTAGTGATTTCTTCTATTCTTTTATTATTTTTACCCGGGACTGCTCTTTCAGGAGAATATCCTACTTTAAAATCTTCACCACACTTAAATCCAGAACCTTCTTCAAGAATTGGAATACATATATCTTCAGTGACTCCAGGATAAACAGTAGATTCATAAACAACAATGGAATCCTTTGGCATATTTCTGGCAACTGTTTCAGTAGATGATTCGATGAAAGTTAAATCAGGCACATTATCATCAGTGATTGGTGTTGGAACTGTAACAATTATGAAATTGGCATTAGCCAACTCTTTTTCATCACTAGTAAAAAGAATATCGAATTCATCAAGTGAATCTCCTTCAATTATATCAATTCCATTTTTATAGCTTTCTATCTTAAATTCACTAATATCAAAACCAATTACATCAAATTTTGTAGATAATAATTTAGCTAACGGAAGTCCTACATACCCTAAACCAACAACAGCAATTTTCTTTTTTTTATTTAATAAATCACGGAACATATAAACCCCAATAAGATAATTATTTTTAATAATACAACTAATGGTTGTTAATCCAATTATAAACTCTTTCACAATTATTCTGATCGATATTATCGAAGAAATTATTAATCCTATCTTCATAGATTTTTTCAATTTTACAATCTGATTCAATATAATATTTAATTTTAGACTTCAAATCTAATAAGTTTTTAGTAACCTCACCAAAACCCATGGTTTCATAATCGAAATATCCTCCACTAAAGGTATGGTCATCATTAGGTTGATAATATATAATAGGTTTCTTCAAATATCCAAAATCGAAAAATACTGATGAGAAATCTGTTATCATAAGAGCAGATTCTCTAAATAGTTTTTGATAGTCTCCTTCACGGGAAATCCTTATCTTGTCATGAATATCAAATAAATCAATGAAACGTTCATCAGTATCTTTAATTACCTTTTCCAAATTAGGGTGCGGTTTAAATACAATTTCATAACCTTGTTTTTCAGCCATATTAACAAATTCATCATCATTTAATAAGTCATTTAAACACTTGAAATAGTCAGATTCTAAAAATTTAAATTTATTACCTGCCAAATAGTTCCTCCAAGTCGGAATGATAAGAATCTGTTTTTTGACATTATCGTTTCTCAAATTATCGAATCTTGGAAGCCCCAATACTTCAATTCTATCCTCCTTATAACCGTAACCAGAATCCAAAAATGAATTTCTTTCAATTGTTGAGGAAGTCAATAATAATGATAAATTCTTGTCATATTTCCTTAACCAATTGGACATGTTCCCCTGAGTAACACCATGCCTAATATAATATTTCGGAACCTTAATGGAATTAGAGAACGGCAATATTTCACCAGAAACATCAAATGGGTTTACAACACCATCTTCAGGGTTTGATGAAATAACCTTGTCCGCATATAAGAATAACAATTTATGTTTTAATGAAGCAAACTTGACAACATTCTTTAATTCTTTATTCAAACGATAATAATCATCACAATCCGGAGAAATGGAATAATACTTATTAATATCATCTTTTTGATTGATAGCATATCTATACAAATGTTCTGCATTGTCATCCGCCTTATCAACACGATCCATAAATAAATAAGTTTGTTTACCTTTATTCTTATATTTGAAAATCGGATATAGCAATATCGCCAAACATCTAATAAATACAATATTCTTGAAATTAGGTAGTTTCGCCCCCTTAATTGTTTTCAAGGTACCCATTTCATGATGAATTACATCAGAATACTTATAATTTTTAACATAAAATTTATTATCTCTAAATGAAACAATTCTGGAATCTTTTACAAAATAATTGCAATATTTTGAAATTGCTGAATGCCTTCTGAAACCTATGTTTAAGAAAAAGGACAATACATTTCCTTTTTTAAACTCATTTATGTTCCCATTTTTATAAAAAATCACTTTAATCCCAATTTGATAATCTATTGCTTCATCTAATGGAATGGAAAGGTCAAAATTATTTTTATATTGCATTGTTTCAGAGAAAAAAGTGATGTTTTTCCTGGCAGCATACTCCACTGTTTTTGAACCATAAATAAGAGTATTATTGTTTCTATCTTTCCTAACAGCTTTAATTGCAATATATTTCGGATGGAAAAATGAATTTAAGGAACCTGATATGTTAAGATGATTATCCTTGAGTTCAACTATATCTATCCACAATTGGTGATTGCCCAATCTATCGAACTGTCTTTTTTTACTTCGGACATATACATCATTCTTTTTTAAATCAAAATCAATATGCAGGTCTTTATTATGTTTTGAAATTAGATAATTCCTAAGAGCAGCACTTTTAATTAATTTTTTAGAAGTTAAAGCATCAATAGACAAATAACTTAAAACTTTATTAAAATAATAGAAGAATTCATTAGCTTCTTCTTCAGAATCAAACGGAGGAAACCCCGGAGTGACCATCCATTGTATGTTATATGCCAAGGTATATTCTAAAAATTTAGGAATTCTACCTTCTTTATCTAAGGAATATTCTATTAAATCCATGAAATGATACTTTAACCTATCTGTAAAATATCCTTTTTTAGTTAAACTAGTATCAATAGATGAAGAACTATCAATACGTTTCCTATAATAATAAGTAGGCTCTTTTAATACACCATAGGATTTTTTATTTAATAATATCCTATTAATAAAATTAGAATCTTCAGAACTTACTAGATTTGTTTTGAATCTCTGCCCATTAATTGCAGATTTTTTAATGAATGCACTTGAAACAGATAACTGAGGATTCTTTGGCTCTTTTTCCAAATCAATAATGCGATCAGACTCGAACCTAAAATTTAATGGGTGAGGATTATTACTTCTTTCGAACTCCATAATTTTAATAGCAACCACATCAATTGCATCCAAATTCTCTGAGAACAGATTATTTACTTCTTCCAATGTAGTTTCAGATAAGTAGTCATCACTATCTAAAAAATTTACATATTTTCCCCTAACATAATCTAGACCATTGTTACGGGCACTGGCTTGACCTTGATTTTCTTGAGATATAACGATAATATTGTCAGGAAATTTCTTTTGATAATCCAAAGCAATATCTAAGGAATTATCCAAACTCCCATCATTAACAAGTATCAATTGAGTATTCTCTTTAAAATCTAAAGTCTGATTAATAATCGAATCAATAGTTTCATTTAAATAATGACCCGTATTATAAATTGCGATTACTATTGAAAAAATAAAAGAGTCCTCATTGTTCATATAAATTTAATATAATTAACATAATATAAATAAATATGTACAATGTTGTTTTTAAAATAATAAAGACAAATCAATAGATTTTAGGAAAAACAATGAAAATTCATCGAATATAGAATAAAAACAATGAAAAACCGTGAAAAAAATAATAAATGATTAAAAACATGCGAAAAACAATAAAATCAACATTAGTGTTATTAAAATATACTTTAAAAAAAATAAAAAAATATTCAATTAATGATTATCTAAATTGAATATTTCTTAATTGTTCCTTGCTTGCTTTTTCAGAGTCTTTGAGATAATGGTTACATACCTCATTCACATCACCAATCTCTCTGATTTCACCCTTGTCTATCCAAATAGCCCTATCACATAATGATCTTATTTGAGGAATAGAATGTGAAACAAGAACAACAGTGGTTTTACCATCCATTAAAGATCTGATTTTATCGCTACTTTTTCTTTTAAAGTTCACATCACCTACAGATAAAATTTCATCAATTATTAGGATATCTGGATTAACCATGGTTGCAATTGAAAAACCAAGTTTTGCAATCATACCTGAAGAGTAGTTCCTTATTGGAAAGTCAATGAAATCCCCTAACTCTGAAAATTCAATGATTTCCTTCTCTTTTTCTTGTAAGAATTTCTTACTATATCCAAGAACAGCCCCATTCAGATAAATATTTTTTCGTCCGGAGTAATTACGGTCAAAACCCGCACCTAATGAAAGTAATGGTGAAATATTACCCCTAGTTATGACCTTACCCTCATCCGGAGGATAAATTCCAGTAATAACTTTTAATAAAGTTGATTTACCTGCACCATTATAACCTATAATACCTACCTTTTCGCCTTGGTAAATCTTAAAAGAAATATCTTTTAATGCTTGGAATTTAATTTTTTTATGTTTTGTTCTTTTAATTGTACGGATAACAGATTCTTTTAGAGTGTCAATTCTATCAGTAGCAACATCAAAGCTCAAATCAACATTTTCAACTTCAATTGAAACATTTGTTTGATATTCCGGTATGATGTCTGAAACTAAAGAATCAACAGCAGATTGATTTTTGACTACATCACCCTTTTCCAAAGGTTTATTTTTATATAAAGAATCGACAACATCCTCTTTACCATCACCTTCCTCAACCTTATCCAAAGATTTAGGTTTAGAACCAACATTAGAGATAATTTTCTTCAAAGAACCCAATTTACTTTTATTTTCAACACCATCATCTTTTTTCACGGATTTTGGCTTAGATACATTATCATCAATAAACTCATCCTTAAAAGAAACATCTTCATCACCAGAATCAACAAGATTATCCTTCAAAGAAACAGACTCATCAGAGCCTAATTTATCAGGTTCTTCTGAAATTTCTGGAATAATGTCGCTTATTTTTCTTGAATCTGAAACATTATTTTTTCCTTTATCTTCCTGTTTTTCCCTATCCAAAACATGTTGAGGAATGATTACATCCACATCATCATGCTGATTTAATTTTTGTAAATTAGATTCTTTCACAGTTTTCTTGGTTGGTTTAATAGTACCTTCAGACTTTTGGTTAACTTTAGCATTATCGCTAACTTGATTATTATCTGCTGCAGGCTTCTTAACAGCCTTAGCCTTAGAATCCTCTTTAACCTTACCACTATCAGCTACATCCTTCTTAACAGCCTTAGCCTTAGAATCCTCTTTAACCTTACCACTATCAGCCGCAGCCTTCTTAACAGCCTTAGCCTTAGAATCCTCTTTAACC
>JAEIGA010013915.1_pt1 | contig 12231 bp, 8 predicted proteins | sample 9270691 | NCBI WGS metagenome assembly JAEIGA01 (sample SAMN17057246, study PRJNA624740) | gut metagenome | biome: biome; isolation source: fecal sample | host: Bos grunniens | place: China: Xizang | collected 2019
CCCTCGAGCTCTGGCTTGGTCTCCTCTGCGAAGAGAACCTCGTAAGATGGGTTGTGAAGAATTTCCTTCACGTCGGTAATACCGTACTTGGTCAAATCAAGTGTGCTCATAATTTTTAAAAAATATATTAAGGTTTAACTCTTTCTTTTGTAACCACGCAAAATTAAACTTTTTTTGCGAAATGACAAGCAGCCGCGATGAGAATTTTGCTAAATTTGTCACGCCCAATCTGCCATGCTCAAATATATGGTATAATTGCAGGAAATATATTTCTGTTTGGACTTGATTGAGCATATATATATGCATATAGATATATTGTATATATATGTAGGGGTGGAATTTTAATATATGTCTGAGATTCAGGATGTTATAATGGCGAAGCCAGTCGAAATATTAAAGGAATACTGGGGGTACGACTCCTTCAGGCCGATGCAGGAGGATATTGTGCAGGCGGCTTTGGAGGGGCGTGATGTGCTCGCTATTCTGCCGACCGGTGGAGGTAAGTCGGTGTGCTTCCAGGTGCCGGCGATGATGCGTCCTGGTATCGCCATTGTGGTGACTCCTTTGATTGCCCTGATGAAGGACCAGGTGCAGAACCTGGCGGCGCGTGGAATCAAGGCTCTCTGTGTGAATGCCGGAATGTCCCGTCGTGAGGTGGATCTGGCTCTGAACAATGCCGCATACGGTGATTTCAAGTTCTTGTATGTGTCTCCGGAACGTCTTGGAACACAGCTTTTCAAGAACTATCTTGCGGAGATGAATGTGAGCTTTATCGTGGTGGACGAGGCGCATTGTATTTCGCAGTGGGGATATGATTTCAGGCCGGATTATCTGGAGATCGGAAAGCTTCGCGAACTGGTGGATGCGCCGGTGATTGCGCTGACTGCAACGGCCACTCCGCAGGCTGCCCAGGACATCATGGAGCGCCTCGGGTTCAAGGAAAAATGCCTTATCAAGAGCGGGTTTGAGCGCCCGAATCTTTCGTATATCGTCCGTCAGACTGAGGACAAGCTGGGGCAGTTGCTGAGCGTCTGTAACGGTGTTCCGGGCACTGGAATCGTATATGTCCGCAACCGTAAGAAGACTGAGGAACTCGCTGAGTTCCTGACTGCTAACGGAATATCCTCTTCGTTCTATCATGCCGGGCTGGGACAGGATTCCCGTTCGGACCGCCAGGCACGTTGGAAGTCGGGCCAGATCAGGGTGATGGTGTGCACGAATGCATTTGGTATGGGTATCGATAAGCCGGATGTGCGCTTTGTGGTGCATTTCGATGTGCCGGACTGCCCGGAGGCGTATTTTCAGGAGGCTGGCCGCGGGGGACGCGACGGCAAAAGGTCTTTTGCCGTGCTGCTGTGGAACAGCAGCGACGCGAAGCGTCTGCGTCAGATAGCCACGGTGTCGTTTCCAACTCTGGACTACATCGAGGACATCTACCACAAAGTTCATATTGCATACGATATCCCATACGATACCGGAGCGGGCCGCCAGCTGAAGTTCGAGCTGGATGAGTTCTGTCGCCGTTTTGGATTGCAGCGTGCATCTGCTTATTATTCAATAGTTTATCTTGAGCGAACAGGCCACTGGACATTGTCCGAAGATGTGGATATATCCACCAAGGTTCAGGTACGCGTGGACCGCAGCGAGCTTTATGACATCGACCTTCAGGATCCGAAGATGTCCCTGTTGCTGGAAACCCTGATGCGCAAGTACACAGGACTTTTCGCATACCCGGTCCCGATTGATGAGGACTACATTGCATCGTGTATCGGTGTGCAGGTGCCGATGCTCAGGCAGCTTCTCTACAAGCTTTCGCTCGAGCATATAATAAAGTATATACCTTCTGACCACGCTACAGTCCTGTACCTCCACCACGACCGTCTGCGCCCGAAGAATGTCAATCTGGATCCGGACCGTTATGCCTTCCTGAAAGAGGCAGGGCAGTCCCGTATGCAGAAGATGATTGACTATGTTTCGCAGGAGGATACCTGCCGCAGTGCATATCTGTTGGAGTACTTCGGCCAGTCAGACTCAGCCGACTGCGGCACCTGTGATGTCTGCCGCCGTGATGGAAAGCCGGGCCCATCAAAGCAACAAAATATCTCATCATCAGACATTAAGGATACTGAACACTCTTTGCAAAGTTCCCAGCTGTCTCGGCCCACTTCCCAGTTGTCTGCTATGGAATCCGATTTTGATGAGTTGGAATCAGAACTGATGAACTTTGTGAATAAAGAAAAGTCTGGTGTATATACCCTTGATGAAATCAAGTCCCGTTTCGTCTCAGCAAATCTCTGCTCTCCGGACTCTCTGATGACCCTCCTTCGCGAGCTGATTGATAGAGGAACAGTACCTCCACCGCAGCTCTAGCCCCAATTTTTATTGTAAATTTATTTGTCCTGCACTGGGTGTATAATCTACTCAATGACAAGTCCATCGTAGGCTGGGAGGACGTGGGTGTTGGCTTGAAGTTCTGCTTCCAGTTCGCTATGGCGGGGCAGCTGGTGGGAGAGGTGAGTGATCCAGGTGTGGCGGGCACCGACTCGTTTAGCTACTTCGAGAGCGCCTTCGAGGCTGAAGTGTGAGATATGACGGCCACGACGGACACAGTTGATGATGAAGTGGTCAAGGTCCTGCAACTTGGCGAATTCCTCATCGGCAATATGGTTCATGTCGGTGCAGTAGGCTATATTTCCGAAACGGTATCCAAGAACCGGCAGCTTGAAATGCCTGCCCCTGATTGGCACGATGTAGGCTTTCTTGTCTGACTCTGTTTTTGTGAAATCAGGAATGTCAAGGTCGTCTCCGGCGTTTTCGGCAACAGGTGTTTTTTCGTATCCTTTTCCATCCACCCAGTTCAGGATCTCATCGACCTTCCCGCATCCAATGCTGAAGGGCTGCTCATCAATCAGGTGGACGTTCCATTCCGGTGCACCAGGATATCGGTTCTCAGCAAAGGCATATGAATATTCCTGGCGGAGGGAATCCTCCACATATTTCTCGCAATATATCTGCGTCGGAGCCTTTTCAAGGTAATTGAATGCACGGACGTCGTCCAGGCCTCCAGTGTGGTCTTTATGGTTGTGGGTCAGGAGGATAGCATCCAGATGTGTCACCCCTGCACGAAGCATCTGCTGACGGAAATCAGGGCCAGCGTCCACCAGGATGCGTTTGCCTGCGTAGTCAACAAGCACGCTGGAGCGCAGCCTCTTGTCGCGCGGGTCCGCACTCCTGCACACTTCGCATGAGCAGCCGATCATCGGCACTCCCTGCGATGTTCCGGTTCCAAGAAATGTCAGCTTCGCTTTATTCATATATCAAACTCAGATTCCGGTATATCCGGACATACTATATATAGTTACTTCCTCTATCTTTATTAAATGGTTACCTCCACTATCTTTCCGATCTTATCCGCGTCAAACGGCTGAGATACACGGATATAGTTCTCGGTGTAGCCCTCCATCATTCCCTTGCGGTCTGTGCTCTCGAAGAGGACGTTTGCAGTCATTCCCTCGTGCTGCTTCATGAACTCCTCATGCAACTGCTGGCAGAGCTCCTCGAGTCGCTGGACACGCTGAGTCTTCACGGAATCCTGCACCTGATCCTTTCTGGCAGCTGCTGGCGTTCCTGCACGACGTGAGTACGGGAATATATGGATGAATGCCGGGCGCACCACATCACGAAGGAAGGTATATGTTTCCTCAAACAGTTCATCAGTCTCTCCAGGGAAGCCGACAATCACATCGATTCCGAAGAACACGCGCGGACCACCAGGCACTTCCGAGCGCTCACGGATATATTGGATCTTGTGCGCGAAGGCAGCGGTGTCGTAGCGGCGTCCCATCTCGCGGAGGAGGGTGTCGCAGCCGGACTGCAGAGGTATATGGTAGTGGGGGAGGAACTTGGTTCCTGATGTGATCCAGTCGATCATCTCCTCTGTCAGGAGGTTTGGCTCAATGGACGATATGCGGAATCTCTCGATGCCCTCGACATCGTTCAGCTGCCTGATCAGGTCAAAGAAGGATTCTCCAGTGCTTCTGCCGAAATCTCCGGTATTCACTCCGGTCAGCACAATCTCCTTAATGCCTTCAGCAGCAATGGCTTCTGCCTGCGGAATGATCTCGGAGATCGGAATATTCCTGCTTTCTCCGCGGGCATATGGTACCGTGCAGTAATGACACTTATAGTCGCATCCGTCCTGCACCTTCAGGAATGATCTGGTTCTCTCGCCGCTCGAATATGCCGGGAAGAATGTTCCCACGCCCTGGCCGCAGCACTCTGCACCGCGTACGTCAGCGAGGATGGTCGGCACGATGGCGCTTTTCTCGGTTGCACCGAACACGCGCTGTACGCCTTCGATCTCCTCATAATCAGCACGACGAAGCTGCGCCGAGCAGCCGGTCACATATATTTTTGCCTCAGGATTCTGGCGGTGCAGTTTCCTGATTATATTCCTGCTTTTCTTGTCGGAATGCTCTGTCACTGTGCAGGTGTTCACCACAAAGACATCTGCACCCTTGTTCCAGGAAACTGCTTCGAAGTCCTCCTTCAGCAGCTCTCTCTCATAGGTCGATGTCTCTGCATAGTTCAGCTTGCATCCCAATGTTATAAATGATATTCTCTTCATTCCTTGTTTCTTTAGTTTTTGGTCACCTAACGGCCCATATTCCTGGCTATTGGAACCATCTTTAATTTCTTTGTCCTTAAAACCGGACATTTTAAGGACAAAGGTCGGGCTTCAATCATCTCTGTCCTTGAAACCGGTCATTTTAAGGACAAAGGTCGGGTTTCAACCATCTCTGTCCTTGAAATCGGTCATTTTAAGGACAAGTACTATCTGTGAGGTTGTCCGGTCAATGGTATAGGGTGACACGTGACCACTGGGCAACGCCATCCACCGGAGGTCTCTTCTTGGAGACTCGCACCGAAAACGAAACCAGCTGTGGGAACTGTGTCTCGATGGCCTTCACGATGCGTCCTGCAACGTTTTCCAATAATTCCGATGGCACGGACATCTCATATGAAACGATGTCATATATTTCCGCATAGTTCAGAGTGTCATTCAGGTTGTCGCTCTCTGCAGCGGCTCTCAAGTCCAGCTCCCCACGGAAGTCCACCACGAATTCATTGCCGCGCACCTTCTCCTGCTCAAGGACACCATGGTATGCCTTGAACTCCATGCCTTCTAGCTCAATTAAACCTATTTTGTTCATAATAATTCCTTTTAATAATCCGACCAGTTCTCTATGATGGCTTCCTTGTGCAGAATCCGGTTATGCCAGAATCAGAAACACACACGGACGTTTGCCGATCACCAGGCCTTCCTTCTTCCACTGTGCAACCTTCATTGTCTTGATGTAGGCATCAGGCATGGTTATATTGCATGCTACGCAAACTCGGGTTGACGGAGCGCAGACAGCCAATATGTCCGCAAACAACGAATCATTTCTGTATGGAGTCTCGATCAGAATCTGAGTCTGACGCAGCTGTCCCGACACTTTTTCCAATGTCTTCAGACGAGCTCTCCTTTCATCTGTCTTGGCAGGAATATAGCCGCAGAATGCGAACGACTGGCCGTTGAGCCCGGATGCCATGAGCGAAAGCATGAGCGATGACGGTCCCACGAATGGAATCACCTCGATGCCGTTCTGGTGAGCCAGGGCGACGAGCTGCGCGCCGGGATCGGCTACAGCTGGAAGGCCGGCCTCGGAAATCAAAGCCACATTGTTGCCGTTCTCAAAGAGTTTCAGATAGCCCTCTATGACTGCCTGCTCAGTGTGCTCGTTGAGTTCAAAGAACTCCAACTCGCCAATCCTGCCGCGCAAGCCGGCGCGCGAAAGATAGCGGCGGGCAGTGCGCACTTCCTCCACGACGAAGGTCCTGAAGTGCTGGAGTGATTCCAATACCGGTGCAGGTATCACCTCAGCCGGATCATTTTCCCCGAGAGGGGAGGGTATGAGATATAATTTACCTTTTTGCATTTTTGTTCTTTTTCACGGGTTCGGTGAGCTCGATGGTTTCCTTACCGCCATCGATAATTGCCTGTTCCTCAGCCTGTTTTGCAGCCTGCCTCTTGGCCTTGCTGGTGAAGATTCCTTTGATGAACTGGCCGAAGCTGTTGAACTCGGTCTGGTAGGTGAGACCGACTCCGTTTCGCTGGGAGTTGTCGAGGAAGTTTGTATATGAGTCGGCTGAGTGCGAGAACAGGTTCAGTCGGAATGATCCGGATCTGTCGAGCTTGATCTCTATGTCGAGGTCGCCCACCACATCCTGGGTTCCGCCTGTGTTGTATTGCTTGTTGCCCACGCTGCCGTTCACGACCACCCTGTTGTTGAACAGCTGGGTGGAGACGGCGACGTCGAATATGTCATTTCCCTTTTCGTTCGGTTGGTAATTCAAACCGAGGTCGAGAGGGATGTCAAGCTTCTGGAATATATTACTAAGCTGGTTAGCAAGCATTTCCGTTACGTTTGAGTAAAGCATGGACGAGTTGTTCACAATGCCGGACTGCTCGTCAGGAAGGAAGCTGTTCGATAGGATGAGCGAGAGGAACTGCTTCTGAATCTTGTCCTCGGTGCTGAGTGCGCTTTCCACTCTCGACTTGATGGTCGGGTCCAGGTCCGGAATCTCGATCGAGAAACTCAGACGCGGATTGCGTATCTTGTCGCTGATACTGATTCCGCATTCTACTGTACGTCGGTTAGACACGGATGTCGTGTCGGCAATCAGTGCGGACAGTGATGCTTTTGTCTTGTATATCGCATTGATATCCAGCGTACTTTCAAGGATATCGCCATTGAATCTGACAGAACTTCCATCCTGGATCTCGAAGTCGCGGCTCACAAGTCCCATAGCCACGAACTTGTAGTTTCCGCCTGTGAGGGTGTAGTCGCCGTTGATCGAGAATGCTTCCGGTGTCACAGCAAGATCCAGCACACCGTTTCCTCTTCCGGACAGGACATTTCCGCTTGCTTTGTCGATCTCTACGAATGCCTCCACATCAGGCGATGTAGAAACCCTGACATTGACCGTGAGGTCGGCCTGATCTGCCTCCTCCTTCTTCTCAAGATTGGTCATCATCAGTTCGTATGGATCGATATATATATTTTCGTATTCCTTGAATTTCAATAGGTTGGTACCACGTCCTGCAGTCGCCGCATCTGTCACAGGAATATGGATCTGGCCTGTCTTTGCTGTGACGGCGTCGATGTTCAAGGTCACGGATTTTGACGGTCCGGTGATGGATACGTTTCCAGTTCCGAATATATTGCCGTAGAACACATCACCATCCCTTTCGCTGAGGTTGATGCCCTCGATTTCGTTCACTTTGATCGATGTGTCGAAACTGATGTCACGCAGGTTGTTCCAGTTGATGCTGCCGTAAACTGTGCCTGTGCCGTTATATCTGTCGCGGATGTCCACCTGGTCGAAATACACTCCCTTGTTGTCCAGGTGGAAGGTACCTTCTGCAAAATATGGCACCTTGGTGTAGTCGATAGTCAGAAGACCCTCGTCCAGCCTGCAGTCCACGCTGCTGATATTCAATGAGTCCAGATGTCCGTCCATCATTATGCTTCCGCTCAGGTAGCCGTCCATGTCGCTGAACACCTCCTTGAGAAGCGGCTTTGCATAGCTGATTCTCAGTCTGTTCATATTCAGCTGAGTCTGCATTCTTCTGTCACTCAGGAGGATGCTGCTCGTCGCATCCAGTGTCCTCTCTCCGAAGAAGTCATTGTATGCCTCAATGTCGAGGCTGTTCCTGCCACCGTCCCATGATCCTCCGATGTTGAGCACTCCAAGAGGCGCATCTGCGATATATGTCGAGTCACAGATCATATCCACATCCACTCCCTTTTTCTGGAAGGCAGAGGTGAGATTTGCTGTGCCGGTGAGAGCTCCCTTTATTCCGATTTCAGGAATGATGGAGTTGATCAGCGATATGTCAAAGCGCTGGAGAGCAAGTGTGAGTGTGTCGTTCTGCGTCTCAGAGGTGCGTCCGTTGACGGTGATGGCCTCATCTCCTGACACAAGTCCGAATGAATCCACAGATATGCTGCGTCCGAGGATGTTGATGTTTGACGGCTGCATGCTCCATTCCTTCGAGTTGATGTATATGGATGATGGAGAGATATTTACGCCCAGATTCAAACCAGTATGAACTCTGCTGATGTTACCGTGGACGACAAGCTGTCCGTGGTTCTCGATATCCGTGTCATTGTTGTATGAGAAGCCTGCTCCGATGCGGTTGTCCTTGGCGAACAATCCGAGTCTTCCGTCGTTGAACCTGATTGACGACACCTGGATCTCTTCGCTGGTTATAGCTCCGTTGAGATTCTCGTTCTTGTTGTCAAAGTTCGCATTCAAACCCTTGAGGTACTGTTTCTTATATGCCAGTCTTCCGGAGTTGAGCTCTGCGCTGAAATTTCCGTCTTCCCCGATCTGAGTTGTGAATGCCGTGCCGTCTTCAATATATAGTCCAGGCACTGCGAATGCCAGAATGTCCATCATGTTGTGGCACATCAGGTTCACGCTATAACTGTCGCCACTCCATGTATATGATGTGTCCTTGAACATCGCAGGGAGTTCCTGTTTGAGTGTAAGTCCCTGGAAATCATTGATAAAATGCTTTGGAGATGCAGTTCCGGCATATGTGATGTCGGCAAACGGCGCCACAAGGTTCATCTTATAATCCTTGTCCTTCTGGTCAGATGTCAGAGATATGTCACCGATGTTATATATGTCGTCATCGTTTTCCAGGATCAGGTTTTTGATCTGAGCATATCCGTTTATATGCTTGCCTTCGCTGACTGAGAATTCAGCTTCTGCTATCATGCTGACTTCGGATGTTCCTCGGTCGTCGATGTTCATGGCATAGAGGTCGGCTCTGGCTATGTCGGCGCTAATGCTATAGTTCGTCAGGCTGTCCTGCTTCGACTGGGCAGCGTTCAGGAAGAAGCTCATGTTAGGGTCATTGGATATGACCATACCTTCGAATGCCTCGGAATTATAGAATCCGTCTGCCTTGATGCCCGAGTATTCATATCCGTTGAGTGCCAGCCTGTCGATCACGAGTGAGTCAAGGGTTATGTCCGGTACTGTCAAGGTCCTTCCGAACTTGGCATCGAATCCTGCCTTGGCTGTGGTGTGGCGGAGAAGGTTATTCTTGATTATTGAGTTGACATCCAGATTGTTAGTCGATACGGAACCTGATATATTAAGTGGCTTGGCCGTGTTGAGAATCTGCTTCACCTTCAGACTTGCGCTGGCGCTTCCGACCATGGAACTGAGTGAGACATGGGTTCTGAGATTGTTCAAAGGTCCTTTTGCATATCCGTTGAGAGAGAACATTACGCCTCGGGCATATTCGCTGAGGTCAAGTTCGCCTTCCCTCATCCATGCGCTGATGAAATCTCCCATGCCTTCTGCTGTCACGAGGGTCTTGCTGAGTCTTGCGTCGATCCTAAGGTCTTCAACTTCAGGCAGGCCTGTGATTCTTCCGTCCAGTCTGCTCGAAAATCCGCCTTCCTTCACGGCGATGTTGATGTCTTCCACCTTGAAATCGCTCACATATCCGCTCATCTTGCCTGACACTCTTGTCTTGAGTCTGTTGCTGCTAAGCTGCGGAGCGAAATAATGCAGGGTTCTGAAGTCAAGTGAGCTCGGTGATATTTCCGCATCGATCTTGATGCGGTTGTTGAAGTCAATGAATTCCTTGGCATTCTTGTAGCTCATCATGAACACTGGAAGGGCGATGTCCGACCATTTGTCCTGGATGCGCATGTTGCTGATTATGGTCTTTCCGTTGCCTACCTTCGCTTCTCCGGAGATGGAGTTGCACACCCAGCCGCTCTTTTCGACGAATGAGACCTTGTCCACCACACCTGACATGATTCCGGCCTTGAAGCTGAGGTCCAAGGCGTTGATGTTGATGTTTTTGACGTCGAGGTCGTTCCAGTCGATGCCGCCGCGGAACGGAATCTTTTCTGATCTGTGGTTCTTCATGTTGAAGCCCATGTTGTGGATCTCCACCTTCTTGATCAGGAACAGGTCCTTCTCGCTTTTCTTCTTCTCCTTATATTTGTCTATGCCGAATATTCTCGTAAGGCTTTCTCCGTTTCTGCCCACAGGTGCATTTGCCGGGCCGTTTTCGAGCACAAGGTTCATCTGGGCATTGTTGATGAACACTTTGTCGAAACTCAGGCGCTCCTGGTTGAAAAGGCCGTCGAGGGTGAATTTGGCGATGATGTACTGGGCGCGGAAGAATGTGTCCACCTGGACTCCTGTGACGGTGTCGCGCACCGGATTCTTGTCCACGATGAGGACATTCTTGAGGACGAGTGTCGTGAATGGCTTGAAGTGGACTTTTTCGAAAGTTACTTCACCCTGGATCTTTTTGGAGAGATTGCTGACCACCTTGCCTGCTATCGCGGTCTGCACCTGTGGGAGCTGTATCGTGATTGATACCGCAAACACAAATGTCAGGATGGCGACAAGCGTCAGCCAGAATATTTTGAGTGCCCTTTTAATAACTTTTTCTTTTTATTACTCCAACTTGCAAATTTAGTAAAAATATCGGATAAAATCCGTATTTTTGTCGCCGGAAATGAATGTATCACCGTGCTTCTCTCATAATGACAATTTCGTATAAGTCATTGCGGGGGAAACGGTTTTTGGCGTGGTGGTCATTAAAGCAAAAAGAAAACCAAATTAAGTATGGCAGATATAATTTTAGGAATCGAGTCTTCGTGCGACGATACATCGGCTGCGGTCATCAAGGACGGCTATCTTTTGTCCAATGTTCTTGCAAGTCAGGATGTGCATAAGGCCTATGGTGGAGTGATCCCGGAACTGGCTTCACGAGCTCATCAGTTGAATATTGTACCCGTTGTCAGTGAGGCAATTACGCGTGCCGGCATCCAGGCTTCAGATATCACTGCAATTGCGTTTACACGTGGCCCGGGATTGTTGGGTTCGCTCCTTGTGGGCACTTCGTTCGCAAAGGGTCTGGCGATGGCTCTTGACAAGCCTCTTGTGGAGGTGAACCATCTTCAGGGACATATCCTTGCTAATTTTATAAAGCAGTATGACAGCGACAACCGTCAGCCTGAGTTCCCTTATCTCTGCCTTTTGGTTTCGGGTGGCAATTCGCAGATTGTGCGTGTGAACAGCCCGCTTGAATATGAGATTCTCGGCCAGACCATAGACGATGCTGTCGGAGAGGCATTTGACAAGTGCTCGAAGATGATGGGTCTGGGCTATCCTGGCGGTCCGATCGTTGACCGTCTTGCCAAGCAGGGCGACCCTTTGCGTTTCAAATTTTCCAAACCGCATATTCCTGGATTCGACTATAGCTTCAGCGGCATCAAGACGTCGTTGCTTTATTTTGTGCGTGACCAGATGGCCATCGATCCCGAGTTCATGGAAAAGAACAAGGAGGATATATGCGCGAGCTTCCAGAAGGCCCTTATCGACATCCTTATGGACAAGTTGATCAAGGCTGCCAAACACACTGGTATCAAGCAGATTACAATCGGCGGCGGTGTGTCGGCCAACAGTGGACTCCGTGCCCGTATCGAGGAGGAGGGACGCAAGCGTGGCTGGACTACATTCCTTCCGGAATTCAAGTTCACTACCGACAATGCGGCGATGATTGCCATTGCCGGCTGGTTCCACTACCAGAACGGTGAGCGTGCTTCGCTGGATGTCGCTCCAGTGAGCCGTCTTGCGGAATTTTAGTATATACCAGTCTGTTGATCAGATACCGTTTGCCCAAGAATGTTCATATTTTTGCTAGAACGGTATATGTTTTCCTCTCTTTCCCTCGTTTTTGACGATCGTTCGACCAAAATTTTCAAGATTTTTGCCCGAACTGTTCGGTCAGAACGGGAATGAGTGGATATGACGATAAGTAATTGATGTTATAGTAGTTTATATATGAAAGAAATAGAAGTAACCTGTAAACTGGGAAAGGAACTTTCAGTGGATGAAATCCAGGCAGCTGCCGTGAAAGCCCTTGGAGTTTCGCCTAAGATCAAGGATCAGTTGAAGTATAGAATCGTGCGCCGTTCGATCGATGCCCGTAACGATGTCCTTTATCGTTACCGCCTCGAGGTGTGCAAGCCTGAAGAGACTCTTGCGGAGTATGTTCTTGAGGAATACAAGGATGTTTCATCTGCTGAACCAGTGATAATTATCGGTTCCGGTCCTGCCGGAATGTTTGCTGCTCTCAAG
>JAEIGA010013916.1_pt1 | contig 12230 bp, 16 predicted proteins | sample 9270691 | NCBI WGS metagenome assembly JAEIGA01 (sample SAMN17057246, study PRJNA624740) | gut metagenome | biome: biome; isolation source: fecal sample | host: Bos grunniens | place: China: Xizang | collected 2019
CAGAAACGGACATTATCTGTTGGCATTTGGTTTGCAGTATGACGGTGATGTGATTTATGCCGACTTGCATGCGGGTGAATTATATGCAGTGAATGAGAACTATTTTAATAATTGCGACTATTTCACCATCGATGGCTTGTCTAGCGGTGGAAAAGATAGAATGATAGACTAAAATATATTATATAACTTATGAAAAGCGTACTCAGAAAGTTGTAATGAGTGCGCTTTTCTATTATTATAGGATTGATTTCGGGCACGGAAATTATATAGTTTTAATTGAGTTTGCTATATTTGTGGAGTAATATGGAAAAGATAAGAAATATAGTAGTATTAGTGATGCTAGTGTTGGCTTGCGGAAGGGTCAATGCGGTAATGGATTATGGAAAGTTAAGTGCAAAAGCCGACCGATTTGTCCATTTTCAAGAGTGGAATAGTGCAAATGCCATGTATATGTTGATGCTTGACCAGCGTCCTATGGAGTCACAACTGTATTCAAAAGCGATTGTGACAAGTGGGTTGATCAATGATGAAAAGCTTCAACTTGACTTGTTGGAACGCACGCAGAAAAACGGTATTCCTCTCGATTCGATATTTTCGAGGGTGCGCAATTTTTCGTTTGAAGTTGGCGAGTCGCAAGAATATGAGCAGTTTTTGAAATTGGTAAAGGTAAGTCATTCTTGGCTCTCGCGCCCAATAAATGTGCGATTGTTGGAGTTTTATGATTTTCGTAATGATGCCACAAATATGGTGTCGGTGGGAAAGGAACTACTTGTTGCAACCCCCGATGATATAGGGTATCTTGATGTGGTAGCGAGAGGTTATATGTTGATGGGTGATTTTGAAAATGGAGTAGGAGCTTATAATAAGATATTATCGATTGATGATGAAAATTATGATGCACTTATCGCAATGGGTAATTATTTCTATGTGATGTGGAAAGAGTCGGAAGGTACGCGTTCACAAATGACTTCTACAAAGGTGCAAGCGCAAGAGTATTTGCAAAAGGCCTATAATTTACGCCCTACGCCATTTGTTAAAGCAAAACTTACCGAATTGGAAGCCCAATAACCTTAATTACTCTTTACTGATAATGATATTTTCGATAACTTTAGGGTAGTGTTGATGTTCGAGAGTGTGAATCCTATTAGCCAGAGTTTCGGGAGTGTCTTCGGGTAATACATCGCAAGTAGCCTGAAAGAGTATTTCACCGCCGTCGATATTTTCGTCAAGATAATGAATGGTTATACCACTCTGTTTTTCACCTGCAGCGATGACTGCTTCGTGGATGTGATGTCCCCACATACCTTTACCACCATAGAGGGGTAGTAGTGATGGGTGAATATTGACGATACGCCCATTAAAGGCCGAAATTATAGGCTTTTCTATTTTTGCCAGGAAGCCTGCCAAAACGATAAAATCAATTTCTTCTTTACATAGAAAATCCACTATTTTGTGAGCATCATTCCATTCTTCTTTAGAAAAAGTATGAGATGGAATACCCAATGTTGCCATGCGTTGATGAACTGTGGCCGATTGTCTATTGGATAACACGCATTTTACGTTAACTTGTTTGTTTCCGGTGAAGTATTGGACAATCGCTTCGGCGTTTGAGCCGTTTCCTGATGCAAAAATTGCTATATTAATCATAATGGTTTATTTATTTTGAAGTATATGATAGATTGTGTAACTCCGCGCATAGCCAAGTAGGTGATAAAAGCAAGCCACAGTCGGTGGTTGTCGATTGTTCCGGGTAAAAGGAAAAATGTTCCGAAATAAGCGATTGATGCGCATATTATAGAAATAAGCATACCTCTGGTTGCAGTCATACCAATGAAAACTCCGTCCCATACAAATGCTGCTACTCCTGCAAAAGGAATAGCCAGGCACCACCATTTGTAGTCCATTGCTGTGGCTATTACGGCAGTGTCATTTGTAAGAAGATTGCAAAGATCAGGGAGTGCAGTGTTGTAAAGTACAGTGACAACGATTGAAATAGCGATTCCCCACCCGAAAAGTAGTCGTACACAGCGAGAACGATTGGCATAGTCACCGGCTCCGGTGTATTTACCCACTAAAGCTTCTCCGGCAAAGGCAAATCCATCCATGAAATAAGAAAACAAGATGAATAGTTGCATGATTATGGTGTTGGCGGCAAGTGTTAAATCACCGCTTCGTGCGCCTTGCGCTGTAAAAAACAGTGTTACAAGCATAAGACATACGCTACGCATAAAGATGTCACGATTAACATTGAAAAATTGACTCATGTTGCCGAGTTTCAATGATTTTGCCCAATTAATATGTCTTAAAATCGTTTTGTGTCGTTTTAAGACAAAAAAGACAGAGAAAAATAATCCTATGTAAGAGGCAATCAAAGTTCCAATGGCTATACCAACAAATCCCATGTCGCATATAAAAACGGCTGTTGCACTAGCTATGATATTTACAATATTGATACTTATTGAGATATACATGGGGCGTGTTGAATCTTGCATTCCCAAGAACCAACCATGTATTGCCATAGTGGTGAGAATGGCAGGTGCATTCCACACACATATGTAAAAATAAGTCCTAGCAAGGGCTTGAACTTCGAGGGAAGGTGCAATAAGGGAAAATGCAATCCATTGGATAGGATATTGCAAGATAATTATTGTGAAAGAAATAAACAATGATAGAAACACTGCACGTGCCAGAGTGGCTCCGGCAAGATGAAAATCCTCGCTACCATAAGCTTGAGCTGTGATACCGGAAGTTCCCATGCGAAGAAAACCAAAATTCCAATATATGAGATTGAATATCATAGTACCTACTGAAATAGCTCCAATATATTCGGTTTCCCCCAAATGTCCTGAGATTCCTGTGTCTATGAAGCCGAGCAAAGGCACTGTGATATTTGTGATGATAGCAGGGAGTGCAATATTTAAGATGTTTTTATTCATTTGGGTTGGGGCTCTAAAATGTTTAACTCAATAAGAGCATTCAAGATTCCGTTGTCATCTACCGATGTAGTGACATAATCGGCAGCAGCCTTAACCTCGTCACGAGCATTACCCATTGCCACACCTATACCGGCATGTTTTATCATGTCGATGTCGTTACCACCGTCGCCGAAAGCCATTGTTTCTTCGAGTTTAATTCCAAAGTGAGAGATGAATTTATCCATTCCTCCACTTTTTTTGCTTCCTTTGGGTATTACATCAAAGAAGCCGTCGCACCATCTCATCGATTCGCAGTTGGGCATGAAGCGTTCTATAATATTAGCTTTGGTTTCTTCTTCGGGTGATAGAAATATTCCTAATTGAAAAACTCCATTCCTAGAGCTGTCTTGCATGCTTACTACCGGCGGAACGGGTATGTTGACGTTTGCCCACAATTGTTCGACCGACTCATTTTTTTCAGTCATCGTTTCATAATCTTCATAGACAAATTCAACAGGGAATGGATGCGTTTTGTGAAATTCGGATAATTGCTCAAGGTCCTTTGGGGGGATATTGTTTCTGAAAATTACCTCACCTTTATCGGTCATACAGTAATTTCCATTAAGTAGGATATAACCATCAAATGCGGGTAATTGTTCTTGGCGCTTCATTTGATTAAGAGAGCGCCCTGTTGCTATGAAAATCTTAATCCCTTTTTGTCTAAGAGCATTAAGTGCAAACATTGTGGACTCTGGTATTTGGTGAGTGTTAAAAGACACCAAAGTTCCATCTATATCGAAAAAAACAGCCTTAATCATAATCAACATTAAAAGTTTTGGCAAAATTACGATAAAAACTCTATTAAAGCAATGTTGTGCGAATATAGACATATTGTGTTCCAAAAATCACTATTTTTTGTGAAAAAGGAAGCATGGCTGTTTCTGTTATCAAGGAGGTTCGTATCTTTGCACCCAAAATTAAAGGTTTATGCGTATAGGGAATATTGATTTGGGAGAAAAACCGGTTTTGTTGGCTCCAATGGAGGATGTCACCGATCCTTCGTTTCGTCTCATTTGCAGAGAGCAAGGAGCCGATATGGTATATACGGAGTTTGTGAGTGCCGATGCACTTATACGTAATATTAATGCTACAACACGAAAACTCACAATCAATAATGCTGAGCGCCCCGCTGCTATCCAGATTTATGGAAAGGAAGTCGGACCTATGGTTGAGGCTGCACGAATTGCCGAAGCTGCCGGTCCTGAAGTTTTGGATATAAATTTTGGATGTCCGGTTAAGAAGGTAGCTTCAAAGGGAGCCGGGTCGGGGATGTTACGTAATATTCCTTTGTTGCTTGAAATAACTCGAGCAGTGGTTGATGCTGTGAAAATTCCGGTTACGGTGAAAACTCGCTTGGGTTGGGATTGTAATAACAAAATAATAGTGGAACTTGCAGAACAACTGCAAGATTGTGGTATTCAGGCGCTTACTGTTCATGGACGTACCCGTAGCCAAATGTATACCGGGGAGGCCGATTGGACATTGATAGGGGAGGTAAAGAATAATCCTCGCATGAAAATTCCTATTATTGGGAACGGAGATATTACTACTCCCGAAAAACTTGCAGAGTACTATAATCGTTATGGAGTAGACGGAATAATGGTGGGGCGTGCGTCGATAGGTGCTCCTTGGATATTTAAGGAGATGAAACATTTCTTGACGCATGGAGAGGCAATAGAGCCTATCTCTGCTACTGAAAAATTGGACTTGTTGCGTCGTCAGATACGTGAGAGTATAGATCGTATAGATGAATATCGTGGTATATTACACATTCGTAGACATCTTGCGGCAACTCCGTTGTTTAAGGGTATCCCTAATTTTAGAGAAACGCGTATTGCGATGCTTAAAGCCAATACATTTGTCGAACTTGATGAAATATTAAATAGGATAGAAAAAGAAATATTTACACAAGATTAATATGTTAGGTATGAAAAATAAAGTGTTATTGTTGATGGTTTTATTTGCGACAGTATTTGCCGCAAAATCACAAGAAATTCAAGATTTTAAGGTGAAAGTTGGTGATTTTACTCAACTTACTGTGGTTGACAATATAAATGTTGTTTATGAGTGTAATCCCGATTTAACCGGATATGCCAAGTTCACCGCTGCAACGGCAATGGCCAATCAAATGATTTTTACCAATAATAAGAAAGGTAAATTGTCTATTTCGGTGGGTTCTGATAGTGTTTACAATGAGAATCTACCTACAATAACAGTATATTCAGCATTTTTACAGAGTGCCGAGAATCTTGGTGATAGTACTCTCCATGTAAAAAGTGTTGCTCCTGCACCGAAAGTGAAATTTAAGTTGGTAGATAACGGCTCTATTAAAATAGATAAAGTAGAAGCCACTACTTTATCAGTGGAAATACTTACCGGAAAAGGCGAAATTTCGGTTAATGGTAAATGTACCGATTTGAACATAAAGAATACCGGTAAAGGAACAGTGAAAGCTGAAGGTGTTGTTGCCGATAATGTAAATTGCCGCATTGTAGGTACAGGAAAAGTATATTGTCAAGTAAATGGTGGGGCGTTAACACTAAAAGGAACCGGGACTGGTAAACTGTATTACAAAGGAAAGCCTTCAAGTGTGAAACAACTACAGTTGGGTACGCTAAAAGCAATAAGTCTTGACGAAGCTAGCGAAAGTAAATAATACGAACAACATAACATAAAATAATTCCCTATAAACCAATGTGAGAGGTCTGCCGTGATGGCAAGCCTCTCACTCTATTTTAGGAGGAAAATAATTTCAGTATTGTTTTGTGATTATGGTTTCTGCAATTAACCAGTCGGTGGGTGTGTCGAGGTCGATTGAACGTTCGGCACTCATTTCATACATGCGGCGGCGAGTGAACTTGCCTAGTGGCATCTTGCGGAGTGATTCGACGTTTATGACATACACAGCTCCGTTGTATTCCCACACTTTGGGTGCGTCTTGTCGGCGGGTGTAATTTCCTTCCCCTTTAGATATGTGTAAAAAACCGTTATCATCAATTTCGAAAGCATTATAATAGGGATTGGTTGCCGCTTGCTTTACACTTACGACCATGTCGATATCATCGGAATAGAGTTCAATGCACGCTTTTACGTCATCGACTGTTCGGAATGGAGACGTGGGTTGAAGCAACACCATAGTGTCGTAGTGGACCCCTTTTGATTCATAAAAATCTAAGGCATGCAGTAACACCTCGTAGGTTCCGCTTTGGTCGGTAGATAGCTCGGCAGGGCGTACAAAAGGAACTTTAAGCCCGGTTCTTTCAACCGTCTCGATAATAGCGTTGTCATCGGTAGTGACACAGATGTCCTCGTCGTTGGCAAGTGCGCGTGCCACATCGATGCTATATTCAATAAGAGATTTGCCGGCAAGGGGCTTGATATTTTTGCCGGGAATGCCTTTGCTGCCTCCGCGTGCCGGAATTACGTACAATGTTTTCATTATTTGATGTCGTAAAATGGTTTCTGAATAATATTATCAAGAGGGAATGTGGCAACAATTTCCACTATTTTATTAAGGGTGTCGGGTTGTTCGTATGGATTTTGTATGTTTCTAGCCTTGTTGCGTTCTTCTTGTGACAGAACTTGAGAAAGTCCTGCACTTATTTCTTCAAGACTTACACCGCAATCTATAACAGAGGTTGCTCGTTGACGTCCTTTTTGGCGTATCCCGATGTTGAGTGTAGGGATGTGCATTGAGGGAACTTCAAGAATACCACTGGATGAATTGCCCACAACAGCTGCAACACAACGTAGTACCGAAAGATAGCGACGCGCGCCAAGCGATGGGAAAACAACGCTTCTTTCGGGGTGTTGTGCTACAAATTCTTCAATTAAATCAATGATAATCTGCCCGCTAGGGTCATTGTTGGGATAAGAGAACAGAACTTTTATTTCGGGTTGCAATTCCAGAGCTTTTAGTAGGTTCTTACATTGCTCGGCTGGCGATATTTCATCGAGGGTTGATGGGTGAAATGTCACAAAAATCGACTCTTCAGGAATTGTCGTACCTAAATTTTCTTCAAGCTCTTCACGTGGGATAAGATCGCAGTGATTTATGTTGTAAACGCCTATAGATCCGGTGTTGAAAACATGATCGGGGTTTTCACCGAGTTGGATAACTCTGTTTCTTGCCTCTTCGGTTGAGGTTAGGTGAAGATGGCTCATTTTTGTGATAGAATGGCGTATGCTTTCGTCGAAAGCTCCTTGTGTCACTTCTCCGCCATGCATGTGCGCCACCGGAATGCGGTAGATAAGTGCAGTGGCAGCTACAGTAAGCATTTCATATCTATCTCCAAGAATGAGTAACAAGTCGGGGCGCAACTCCTCAAAGGCTTGTGCCATGCCACTCATGCAATCGTTCATGGCTGTTATCGTACCTTTTGGGGTGTCGGTTTCTTGGAACATAGGCACTTTGCGATCTATTTTCAGCCCGTCACGTTCAATTTCCTGCCAAGTGTTTCCAAACTTTTCAGAAAGGTGCATATTCGTAGCAATGATTTGCAATGTTACATCGTTGTGCTTATTCAGTTCTTTTGCAATGCCACTAAGGAGTCCCCATTCGGCACGAGTGCTTGTTACTATGCAAATTTTACGTTTCATAATGAGCTTAAAGTTCTATAGGTTCATCAGGAGAAAAATTACGTATAGCGGTGGCCCCGATAACTTCGTTCCAGCGCATCGGTGAGATACCGTTTCCCGGACGTTTAACCGTCAGGTTGTTTTCAGTGAAAGTTTCTCCTTGCTTGATGTATTGTTTTGCTACTATGCTTTTGCGAGCAACGGCTTTGTTTGGTGTTTCGCTGGCCGAAGCACACTTTTCACCATTACCCATGGCCTTTTCGATATTGCGAATAGCCGAAACCATTGCTTTCAGCTCATCGGGTTCAAGAGATGCTTTATGGTCGGGACCTTCCATATTACGGTCGAGAGTGAAATGCTTCTCAATGACTTTAGCTCCGAGAGCAACGGCTGCTATGGGAACTTCAATACCGATAGTGTGGTCGCTATACCCTGTTGGCACGCCGAATGTGTCGGCAAGTGTTTTCATTGCGCTGAGGTTTACATCACACATTGGAGTGGGATATTGAGTGTTACAGTGAAGTAGAGTAATGTCTTGTCGGTTAGTTCCATTTTCACATAGAATGCGGATTGCATTTTCAATGTCTTGATTGTCGCACATACCTGTAGACATCACAATGGGTTGACCTAAACGTGCTATCTTAGCCAAATAAGGGTAGTTTGTGATTTCTCCACTGGGAATTTTCCAAAAATCGAGATTGAATTCAGACAACAAGTCGATACTGTCCAAATCAAAGGCTGTTGAAAGGAATTTTACACCCTTTTTGTTGCAGTACTCAATTAATTCAAGATGTTGCTCATAACTCAATTCGAGACGTTTGAGCATGGCAAATTGAGACGTTTCATTTGTTGCCTTCTGCTGATATTCAGCTGTTGGGGCATTGAATGAAACAAGGTTATCGGTCTTGAACGTTTGAAATTTAACATAATCAACGCCCGCTGTTGCAGCAGCGTCAATCAGTTTTCTCGCCGTTGCCATATCACCATTGTGATTCACTCCGGCTTCTGCTATAATCATTGTCTTTCCCATATCAATTACAAAATTAAGAAAATAATTGAAAATTCTTAACTTTTATTCCAGGAGGTGAGGAAGTCGGCATCGGTGATGTGGTCTCTGTATTTCCAATTGATTTCCCAGAACTTGTGGGCGTGGAATGTGTAACCGTCCTTTTCGGGCTCTTCCTGAGTGAGTTTGATTACACCCTGTGGCGTTACAATCATCTCACGATAAATATCCTCACCGATAAAATGAAAATAACACTCCTTTCCCTCAATCTCACGCTTCGTGTAGCTATTCACCCCTGCAATCGGTCGACGCTTGATAATGTCATAACACCAATTTGTTCCCCTGGAATAGCCATATTTTAACCTCTCTACAATGCTAGAATAATGCGTTACGGCTCCTTCTTCAATAATTTCGTAATATTCTGATGGCAGTATACCTATAGCGATTCTTTCACCATATATTTTCCAAATCGCCCAGTTTTCTATAGGATTAACTTTTGTAAGTTTAAAATACCCTTCCTCTGGAGGGACTCGAGTTGCTTTATAGTCGTGTACCGTCCCCCATAATACTTTACTTAAACCATCCAATCCCAATTCTTTGGATTTACCTACTTTATACCATGCACCATCTTCTATCCCAACACGCAATATTGTATGTTTATAAAAAAGAATTTCATCTTTCACAATGTCTTCTATTACCGGCTTATAGTCCATTGGATAACGAGTCTTAAAAGCTCTAATAACAGAACTCCCCAATTGAAAAACATCTTTTTCAATATATTGAAAAAAACATTTATACTCGTTGTCTATTTCAGCGCAAAACACATCTCCAACCTTTGTTACTATTCTCTTTGCCATAATATGAATTTAAGGTTTATAAGATTCTACAACGTATAAATCGATATTAGGATATTTCTTAGAAATGTATTCAATCTCTTTTTTAACATCATTCCAATCAAGTCCGCCTAATCCGGCTCCTATTGCAGGCAAAGCAATAGCTTTGACTTTTTTATTTTCAGCTTGTAACATCATATTTTCTAATGACATTCTTATAAATTCAATTTCAGCCTTTGTCCTCCAGTTTTTTTGTGTGCCTAAATTATATACATGCCCTTTACCATAATCAAAATCATAGACATCTCCCGGCTGATAGGTTCCGGTTTTGCACATTTGTTTGTATGTCTTATACATTTCAGGGTACTTTGTTTTAAATTGCACAGCAATGCCTTTACCCATTGCTCCAGCACAATTACACCCATGAGCATAACTTGTTACACCATCAACTTTAAATATATCTCCTTCTTTTATGTATATAACCATAGCACTTATTTTTTATTCCAAATGTTTTCAAACTCCACCTCTGATATATATTCAGAATCTTGCCATTCGACAAGGTTTAATATTTGGTCGCATAATATATACTCTTCAAAATTCGTTGTTTCCTGAGATAATTTCACAACTAATCCGGAATTATAATTTATAACGATTTGTCTTATCACATTCCTATTTTCAATATGAAAATAATACATTTCATTATCTTCATCCCAATATCTTTTTAAATAGATCGGTTTCATAACCTATGGTTTTATTTTAAAATTACTAATCCCACTTTCAATTATTCGATTCTGAATATTTACAGGTACCGTTATTGATTTTTCCGTTAATGTTCAACTTAATTAAATGTTGAGGTGATTGTTTCTTTTATTGAAATATAAATTTCATATTTATCACATTCTTGGATAAAATCTTGTGAGATATTAAAATCTTCTCTAACCGTTATCAATGTTCTATCATAAGCGTTTAGCAACACCTCTGTCCCATTTATTACCATATAATGGCACAAATAATTTACTAATAAGTTATCCTCTTCCAACGATTCTATAAGATAGTCAACACAATCAGGAGTTAACTTAAATTTAAAACAACAAAATCCTTGATGACCTATCATCTCTTCCTTTACTTGATTCAGTTTAGGAAGAAAACCATCTTTAAAAACGAAATCAAATAAAATATCTACACATAGATACGAATCAGGTGGCAATTTTTTGAAAACGTCAGTTAACAATTTCACTAAAAGTTTTTCATCCATATCATTTTCAAATTCATCCATATTATTTTACGAAATTTAGTTTCAACTTTTATTCCAGGAGGTGAGGAAGTCGGCTTCGGTGATGTGGTCTCTGTATTTCCAGTTGATTTCCCAGAACTTGTGGGCGTGGAATGTGCAACCGTCCTTTTCGGGCTCTTCCTGAGTGAGTTTGATTACACCCTGTGGCGTTACAATCATCTCACGATAAATATCTTCACCTATAAAATGAAAATAGCACTCATTTCCGTCAATCTCACGCTTCGTGTAACTATTCACCCCTGCTATCGGTCTCCGCTTGATAATGTCATAAGACTTATCTGTTACTTTAAAATAGCCTATCCTAAATCTGGTTACAACCTCATCATAGGGAACGACTCCTCCTTCTTCTATGATTTCATAATATTCTGTTGGAAGTACACCGATATTAATCCTTTCTTCATTGACTTTCCAAATAGTCCAATTTTCTAAATAATCAACCTCTATTAGTTGAAGATTCGGTGTTGCTTTATAATTAAAAACATCACCAAACATTACGTTATTTAGCCCACTTAATCCCAATTCTTTGGATTTCCCTACTTTATACCAAGCTCCATATTCTATCCCAACACGCAATATTGTATGGGCATAAAAAAGAATTTCATCTTTCACAATGTCTTCTATTACCGGTTTATAGTCCATTGGATAACGAGTCTTAAAAGCTCTAATAACAGAACTTCCTAATTGTAAAATATCTTTCTCAATATATTGAAAAAAACATTTATACTCGTTGTCTATTTCTACACAAAACACATCTCCAACCTTTGTTACTATTCTCTTTGCCATAGTAAATATCTTAGGGTTTATAAGATTCTACAACGTATAAATCAATATTAGGATGCTTTTGAGACGCATTTTCAATTTCTTTTTTCACATCGTCCCACTTTAGCTCTCCTAAACCGGCTCCAATAGCAGGCATTGCGATAGCTTTTAATACCATTTATACATATTACGGATAACTAATAGTCCAATTTAATGTCTCAAGCTCCTTCTTATTATATTTAACAATCTTTAAAACAATCTCTTCAGGATAATTAATGAGACTATTCCCAGCTTCTGGTTTCATAAAGACATCCATCGGGAAGAACCAGAAAACAACATTATCCTTTTTTTTGAAAACATCTTGTCTTGTCTGGGCTAGAAACATTTTTCCGACTTCATATTCTCCTAGTGCAGTTTCTGACTCTCTATCAACAAATTTAAAGTCCTCTAATGGTTCTTCATTCTCCAATATACATACTAAAGGAATATTTGAATTATTTTTTATTGTAACAAATTCATATTCTTCCGGTTCCATTGTACAATATCTGAATATCAAAAGCAATGACGCTAAAATTATAGTTATAATTTTCATATTAAATATATTTAGATTAATAATTTCCTTTTAACTTCTCAAAAAATCCCGGTATAATAGGTATATAGTGATACAACATTGCCTTGATTGACAATGTCTGTTCTAACCGTTTCATCATATCTTTATCATGATAGTCAATATATTGAAAAAAACATTTATACTCGTTGTCTATTTCTACACAAAACACATCTCC
>JAEIGA010013917.1_pt1 | contig 12230 bp, 26 predicted proteins | sample 9270691 | NCBI WGS metagenome assembly JAEIGA01 (sample SAMN17057246, study PRJNA624740) | gut metagenome | biome: biome; isolation source: fecal sample | host: Bos grunniens | place: China: Xizang | collected 2019
AGTCTTTTTTGTTTCCGTTTTCCAAACTCACTTTGGCTTGGTGTCCGTTTCCTTAACTGACATACTTATTATACCATACTTGGTATTGTTTGTCAAGTGTTTTTTTGAAATTTTTTCAAATTTTTTGTTTCCGTTTTCCGTACTCGCTTTGGTGCGGTGTCCGTTTCCTTGTCCCTTGACAAGTATATAATATCACATTTAAGGGAAAAAGTCAATATGTAATTTTACACAAAGTTTGAGCCTATTTTTTGTGCAAGGTGCACAAATCGGTAAATTCGGCTCGTTTACGCGTAAACGAGCCGATAATTCGGCAAAATATATAAAAATTCGGTGATTTTTTAGTAAAATCACCGAATTTTTGTTATTTTTTAGGTTTTCTTTTGCGTTTTAAGTCTAATTCATAGGTATCTTCACCGATTTTAAACGAAATTAGTTTAGATTTGTTTAAAATTTCGACATTTGCATACCCATTTTCAGTTAAAAACTGTGAAATTTGCTCGATAACTCCTTCTTTGGTAGTATCTGCCTTTCTCTCACGGGTGTTCCACTGATAAGACGCAGGCGTTTTCCTTTTATGCTCTCGGACATTGGCATATTTTTTAGCCTGTTTTTCCTGTTCAGGTGTAAGGTCAAAACTCATTCTCTCCCCTTTGTCGATAGCCTTATCATCGGCAATTATTTGTTTGGCTTCTTCTATGCTACAACCAAGTAAGTCGACAATTTGGTCTATGCGGTCATTTTCATTAGTCATTTGCGGTTTCCCCCTTTACTGTATATTTGGGGTGGGTTGGGTGGTGGTTATACCACCCAACCATATTGATTAAGGAATATAGAAATAGGAAGTACCCTTAACTTCTTCCTTTTTAATAGTACCATCGCCCTTGCTTTCGCAATAAGGTCTTAAAACACCTACAACATATTGGGGGGTACAGTTTTCGATACTTGCAAGACAAGGAATTTTCTTAATCATTTCCTTAATTTGCAAATGTTCTTTGGTATCGGTAAGATAATCGATAATTTCTTCGGCTACTGCCTTATTCTTTAACTGTTGGGCAGTCGGCTTACGATTTCCGTTCTTCTTTGCGTGAAGCTCGGCTCTTTCCTTTAAGAACGCAAGTTCTTCTTCGGTAAGCACATCGGCATACTTTTCAACGATACTTTCATACTGTTCTACGATAGTTAATTTCTTTGACATACTAATCAATTCCTTTACAATAAATTTTTTATACTGTAAACAAGTGAGTGAGTGGTACCTTGCTCTCTCTCTTGGCTACATTCTTATTATACCACACTTGGTACTGTTTGTCAAGTGTTTTTTTAAATATTTTTAAAAATTTTTTTCGTTTCCGTTTTCTTAAATCGCTTTGTTTAAGTTTCCGTATCTCTTCTTGACAAGTATATAATACCACATATTAAGGGAAAAGTCAAGTGGTAATTTTGCACAAACATTTTGCCGAAAAATTGTGCAAAGTGCACAAAATGCGAAATTCGGCTCGTGATGTCCCACCACGAGCCGCCCAAAACAAATAAAAAAATAAGGGGTAGGCTTTCGCCTACCACCTTACAAGAGAGATTTACTTTCGTATGCTGAAATTTTACCATTGTAATCTTTTGCTAATTCTTTTATAAAAGCAGTTTTGGTTTGATTTTCGCAATAGCAATTAAACACACACCATTTGCCAAGATAATTATAATTAAAGGGAATTAAATCTTCAACACCTTTTAATCTTGTAATCACTTGGTCGGATTCAGCAAATGGGATAGCCATTTCAACTTTCCACAATTTGTCTTTTCGTGCTTTTTCTTCAACAAATTTAATTATCCACACACATACAAAATTTGCAACTGCGGTTATAGTCATATTGATTATGATACCAACAGTGCCCTTTGCGGTTAGCATTACTATTAGGGGATAGAAGCCATAGCACACCGCATTAGTGATGGCAGATAGCCACTTGCCACCATTGATAGTACACAGTGAGCGAATAGTCGATAATGTTACATTTACTATCGTTGCGATAGCGAAAATTAAAATTGCGTTCATTTTTATACCTCCAACTTTCTACCTAATAGGTCGTGATAATCATAATAGCGATATAGTGAATATACTCTATCTTCTTTGTGTTTTGAGCCGTCATAGGCTACATAACAACCAATCCATTTGCCACCAAGTCTTTCGATTTCTTCTTTAACCACCATTGCGGTTTTACCACTAAAATACGAATCATCTATGAAGATAAAGTCTTGGTCTTTTATGCGGTCGGCAAAAGGTTCAAGGTTAATTTTTGAAGGGTCAAATCTTAAACCCCCTGGCACAAGAAAGTCTATTTCTACACCTAAGTTGTGCATAGCCAAACCAATTTCGCCACTTGCGATTGTATAAGCAAAGGAAAATTCTTTTTTTACCATTTCGGTAAGTTCGGTTAAAATGCTTTTGTTAAACTTAACCGCCTTGTCAAGTTCAGTAAAGAAGATTTGACCGCCAATGTATTGCTCCAATAGTCCGTTTACAGTTTCAAACATTTCATTTTTCATTTTTATTTACCTCTCTTTGTTTTACTGTATATATAGTATAACATAGTATTGGGAAAAAGTCAAGTAGTAATTTTCAACAAACATTTAGTGAAAAAATTGTGCAACCTGCACAAATATAAAAATCGCGTCGCTGGCAAACGCTAGCGACGCGGCAAAACAAAACAAAAAGAGAGGGCGGATTTCTCCGCCCACTCACTTAATCTTTTTGAACTATTGTTACTGGAATTATCATTTCGGGTAGGTAATTAAATTCATAGTGATAATTGTCTACATAAGCACCGCTAACATCTTCAACAGTATAGGTTATCCATTCGTTTAAATAAATAAAATGTTTCTTATATAGACCTTTTTCATATTCAACAACAACTTCTAACTGTTTATCAGCCAAATCGGTTTCGATTGAGAAATTGCCGATAAGTTCAAATACAGGCTTATCCGAACGGCAGTTGATAACTGCAAGTCTTCGAGTAATATTAAAATTATCGGCATCTTGCGACAAGTTGGTGCTTACTCGGTCAGCTTGGGAGCAACCTACGGCAGTACACACTACCAATAGTACACATAGGGTAAGGGTTAGTAACTTAAAGATTTTTTTCATTTGTTTTTCCTCTTTTCTTTTTATTTTATTTGCGGTTTTTCATTTTTTATCAATTATGAAAAACCGCAGTTTTTTATAATAATAATTCAAGTTCTTGTATATAGCCTTGTCGAGTACCTAAGTTTCGTAAGAATGGCAATATCTCGCTCGGCTCAAAAGCACCTTTACCCCATTCATTGCGATTGCGTTCTTCATCATCAAACAACACACCACCACAAAGTTCGTGTTTTGGAGTTCCGTGTGGTACGATTATAATATCATTCCACTCAACACTCGGTAGGTGCGACCGCAACCACTCAATTTTTGCTTGGGTTACTGCTTTGTCATAGTCTACTGTTGGTTCTTTACTTAACCACGATATGATAACAATTTCATATCCTAACTTTTGAGCCTTATGGAGCAATCTCGCAAAAGCCGACATATTAAGCATAGGCTCGGCTTGAGCATAAGGGGTGGGGTCATAGGCTCTTAGCATAGACAGCCAATTTTCAACCGCATAAAGATTTGCGATAGTGCCGTCCATATCAAAACAAATTCTTTTTTCATTCAACATATTGTTGACCTCTCTTTCTGTTCTCTCTTGGAACAATTATATTATAGCACATAGTCAAGTATTTGTCAAGTGTTTTTTAGGAAAAAGTTAATTGTCAAATTGCACAAACATTTCGTGTAAAAATTGTGCAAGGTGCCAAAATATCAAAATTCCGCTCGTTGCGCAAGACAACGAGCGGCTCAAACCGCAAATAAAAAGAGAGGGGCGATTTCTCGCCCCACTACTTAATTAAACTGTATAAAATTTGCTTTTCGCCAACCTCTATTGGTGTCCACTTAACGAGTAAAGGATCATCTTGATTAAATCGGCAATATCTTTCAATTCTTGTTTTACCTTTAACTGTGCCACCATTGGCGGTAGTGCCGACAAGAATAAATTTCTTCCTTGGGTTAACCATTTTAACCTCTCGCTTTACCTCGCCATCTAATTTCATTTCCCTTAACTTTTGCATTATTGCTTGGGGGGTGTATTTATCAAACGATAGTTCGGGTTCGTTCCGCATAAGTTCAGTAATGGTAATGCCATTGGGGTATTTTGCTAAACATTGTCGAACTGTCGACCAAGATACATATTGCGATAAGCCCATACTATGCACCTACCTTTGCCAACATTTCTTCGAGTTCGGCTTTTGTGCCACCGAGTTCAAGAGTTACGACAATATCTTTTACTATGTCGGCTCTTTGCTTTTTAATTTTTTCAAGTTCTTTCTTATATTCCGTATCGGCTTTGGTATATATACGACAAATATAAGCATTTATATCAATATTTTTATCAATATAATTGAGTTGTACCTCAATATCGTCATAACTATCGCCCGTCCAACTGTAACAAAACTGTCCTTTATGTTTTAGGGCAAGTGCCTTAAATTCTTCCTTAACAATTTTGTTCATTTTTTCTTCCAACTGTTCAAACTCTTCAATTAAAGAATTTTTAGGTTTTTCGGGGTAGGGTAGTTTTTCGGCTACCTTTTCCTCGATATACTCACGAATTACTTTTGTTACTCTCATTTTAATTTACCTCTCTTTTTGTTTTTATAATATATCCACAATACTGTGGTATATAACTTGAAAAAATCTTGCTACTGCGAAAAAAGCATATCTTAATACTTTACCTAATTTTCGCAACCAATGAGCAATAAAACAAATTACAAACTTTACTATCCAACAAGGTAAGTAAAAAGTATTACCGCAAATTTTACCTAAAAGGTTTTGTTCTTGAACAAGGTCTACATACATTTCGGCAGGCGACCACTTGATAAATACTACAAGGTTACATACAAGCCAAATAGCAAGTAAACAATACAATACATACAACATAATTTTTTACCTCTCTTTTTTGTTTTGCCCTTTTGGACTATATTTATTATACCATAAAAGTATGTATTTGTCAAGAGGTTTATCTAAAAAATTTGCAACTTTTTTAAACCAAGTCCGTCTTGTTTCCGTTCCACCTTTGAGCTCATTGGTATCCAATGTCCAACTTTCTTGCCCTCTTGACAAGTATATAATACCATACATTGTGGGAAAAGTCAAGTAGTAATATTGCACAAAGATTTCAAAGCAAAATTGTGCAAGGTGCACAATTCTCTAAATTCGCCTCGCTGCGGCCCACAGCGAGGCGGCAAAAAAGCGAGGGATTAACCCTCGCCTAAAATAACTTTGGCTACTGCCAAAGCGGTGTCAAGTTCGTTACCCAAACCCTCACACTCTTTTTTGTTTACCGCAATGTAGCCAAGGGTGTCGCCTCGCTCATCGCAAATCGGAATTTCTCGACCAAAATCCTCATATTTTTTTACTACATAGAACTCAACCTCGCCATAGTTGTTGAGGATAGCAAAACCGCAAGGAATAATTGGTTTGAGTGCCTTGAATACTTTCTCCAAGTCCTCAGTACCATAGGGAATGTATTTTCTAAAGCATACACAACCATCTTGAGTAAAAATCTCAAGGGGGTCTCCCTCTTTAAATCCCATATTTCGTCTTACCTCTTTTGGTATTACAATACGACCTAAGTCGTCCATTCTTCGCACAATACCTGTTGCTCTCATTTTATTACCTCACTTTCACTATCATTATTATACCAAAATTTTCCAAATTTGTCAAGTATTTTTGCAACAAAAATTGTTATTTTATGCTCATAACCAAACTTGCGTATTACCTTATCTAATAACACATTATCACTCCTTATATAGAGGGTGGAGCTTAAAGCTCCACGACCTCACCTGTATGAATATTGATTTTCATTTTTTGTTCAACCAATAACTTAGCGGTTGAAAAGCCCATATTTGCATATTCTTTAAGAAAAGCGGTAATATGACGGCGTGTTGTCATTGAGTAAAGACCATTGATAAAAAGCCAACCTTCATTGTCGATATGGGCAACATCGGTTTTGTATGACCGAAGGGTTACTCCCCAATCATTGTGAATAACGGTTGCTTGTGCATAGGGCATATACACTAATTTAGTTTTTACAGTAGCCATAATTAAAACCTCTCTTTTGTTTTATGTATTCCTCTTGGAACAATTATAGTATAACATAAGTCAAGCATTTTGTCAATAGTTTTGGGAAAATTTTCCAATAGCATTTTGCACAAAGTTTAGGTGAGATTTTTGTGCAAGGTGCCCAAAAGCTTAAATTCGCGTCCTTCGCAATGGTGAAGGACGCGCTCAAAACTAAAATACGAAAAAACCGGCTAGGCTTCCCCAACCGGTTTTTCTATTCAATTACATTACTTGTTTATTTATTACGGGGCTTCGCTCGCCGCTTGCGGAAATCCGTTTGCCGATTTCATTCGCACTTGCAATTAGAACTGTCGCAAGTCAGTGCTTGGGGGAGTGGGTGGTTCTACGATACCACCCCAAACGCTCCGACCTCTATGTATACAACTGTCGGTTAATGGTGCGGGGTTTCACGATTGCCACCGCTTTCGTACGAGCCTTGCATTCAAGACCGCTCGCCAGCCCGTGTGTTCCCGCCCTTGTCCGTCACACCCCGACCCCGTGGTTACTTACAGTGGGAGTTTACTCCCCCTTGCCACTGTAATTAGTATACCATAAGTCAAGCATTTTGTCAAGTGTTTTTGGGATTTTTTTGTTCGTCAAATTGCATAAACTTTCGCTTTCAAAATTGTGCAAACCGCCAAATATTTAAAAAACGCGCCGACCGCAAATGTGGTCGGCGCGCTCAAAATTTTGAGATAAAAATATAGGCGGTCCGCAGACCGCCTATCTTATAACTCGTGGTTATTGAGCCATATACAAGAACAAATTTTTTCACCTTGCTCATAATAATCACCAAACTCAATATCTTTGAATTTTGCTTCTTGCACATATTCAACATCACTTTCTCCGTCATAGAAACTGATACCTATTGCCGCATTTTCTTCACCTTTGGCTACTGCCATTTCGTATAGTTCTTTTATGGTTACTACTTCAATTATTTCATCATTGTGTTTTATAAGCATTTTATATACCTCTCTTTTTGTTTTATGTATGCGACTTATTTTTGGTTAGGTAGTCGCCAAACCTACACACTAAGGTAGTGGCACCTTTGAGAAGGGCTCTGCCCTTCTCTATTATTATTATAACACATTAAGTGTTATTTGTCAAGTATTTTTTATAATTTTTTATTCAGCCCACATTGTATTTACAGAGTGTAGCCAATTAGTTTTTTGTGTTTGTTCTTCAGCATACTTTTTTGCCTTATTTAAATCTAAAAAAGGTTTTCCAATAGAAATAATACCTGAAGTTACTATATAAATCCACATCTTAATCACTTTCCTTTCCTTTGTGCTTTTGTTTGCGGTTGTAGGCTTTGCCATTCTTTTGGACAAATGCTCGTTTTCTCATATGTAACAAGCCTTGTAATTGTTCGGGGGTCATTTTGCGTTCTCGTTTATCTTTTTTCATTTTTTTCAACCTTTCTATTGGGGGTGGGGTTAGTAACCTAACCCCACACTGATTTTTAATGCTTGGTCTATCAAGTCTTGTTCGCCCTTTTGGACTTGCCCTATATACTTGGTAAGTCTTGACTTATCAATAGTCCTTAACTGTTCAAGTTCAACCATACTGTTGACTTTAAAGCCGTCCGTTACTGATAACCAAATGTGAGTGGGTATTTTTGCCTTTGTTGGTTTGCTTGTAATAACTGCAATTATCGTTGTTGGTGAGTGGGCGTTGCCTATATCATTTTGCACTATAAGTACAGGTCTGCGACCGCCTTGCTCACTTCCCCTTATGCCGTCTAAATCAGCATACCAAATTTGCCCTCGTTTAATTTCTTTCATATAATATGTACTCCTTTCATTTGTTATATACATTATAACATATTATATTTAAAATGTCAAGTAGGAATTTTTGCCCGTATAGTCGATAGCACATCTTTCACAATTTAGTTATGCCATATAACAAAATTGTCTTCGTTCCATATAATATCTACTATATCAAGTTTTGCTAACTTATCAATGATAGATAAATATGTATCAAAGTAAATAACTAATGCTTTCATTGTGTGCGCTCCTTTCCTTTACTGTATCTATATTATAACATATAAACCGCCAAAAGTCAATAACAAAATAGTTACAAAAAGGTTACAAAATAGTTACAACTTGTTAAATTTTTAACACTTTAACGCTTTAATGTACTAAAGCGTTTCGGGACTTTAGCACTTTAACGCGCTGAAGTGTTTTTCTCGCTTTAACGCTTTAAAGCACTAAAGTGCCTAAATTCGGGGCGTGGCGACTGTATTGTTTCATAGGGACACTCGCCACGCCCCGGCGAAGCATTTTTGCCCTATATTTCGGGAAGCCCTTTCCGCAAACTTATGTTCGCTTTTGGCTTTATATTTGGCAAAGGGTTAAGTTTATTTCTGCGGACGGGTGTGAGGTCGTGGTCGACTCTGCGGCAGAGGATAGGTATTACCCTATCTCTGCCTTTTCATCTATCACTCTACGAACAACCCCGATTAAAAAGGCTATCTTTAACCATAACTCTGCATCTGGTTCAATATCACCAAACTCAATCTTGGCAAGATACTCACATATATTTTGATATGTTTCATTATTATCAATATTATAATTGATTTTATCACTGTCTTGCTCAAGCCTTTTAAGTTTCTTGTCGCACCATTGAATATGTATAGTATTATTCATATTACTTAACTCCTTTCACTATATCATCAGTAATCTTGCTTGTGTGGTTATCGTGCATTACTAATGTAACACTATCGCCAATAGTAGCAGAGCCCTTGTATTCCCATATATAACCACAGTTATCTTCGGCAGTTACTATACCACTTTCACTATTGGTTATAATTGCCTTTCTTGTGTATGTGCTTTCTATATTCCACATAAAACCTAATACTAATATCACACTTAATGTTATTAAAATCTTTTTAATCATTATAATCAACCTTTCTATGTATACCTTGCAAGGCTTTTGCCTTGCAAGGTTTGACTTATTACCATTCAATCATTATATAGTTATGTGTTAGTCTTGACACTACATAACCATTGCCACTTAAATAGTTGATTATTAAATCAACATTCAACATAGTTGGTATACTTACCTTTATGTTATCTCTACCTTGTTTCGCAACTTCTTCTATTGCTTTTGATATATCATTCTCACAAAAGCCAAACGCCTCAGCCTTTTTAGTTGCTTCTGCTTTAATATTAAATTCTTCTACCATTGTTCTTGCCTCTGATTTTTTTAACATTATAATCACCATATCCTTTTTAAAAATTCTTTTATTTTAGCGGTCGCAAGTCGCATACCTGCGACCGCCTTATTGTTATTCTTGATTTTCTTTTTGCTTTTCTATAAAGTCATCTGCTTGTTCGCAAAAAGTATTAAATAAGTCTTGCATATCGTCAAACAAATCAAACATTATGTATTCGCTCCTTTTTCAATATAGTATGCTCTAATTCCTTGATTTTTTAATTCATCTAAAAACTTATATACTCTACTAATTTTTTTAGTTTTTTTGTATATAGTCGCTTTTCTATTTTTCACTTGCATAACATAAAACATAGTTAAAACCCCTATTCTTTATATTTAGCGGTTGCAAGTTGCAATTTGCAACCGCTTTTTAATTTTTATTTTTGTGTCATACCAGTGAGAACACTTGTAAACATTAAGTGTGAAATAATTTCACTAATTTCCGGTAAGGGTTTTGCTTTACAGCCGTCATCATCAATTTCCCACAAAACTTTATCTTCTATGGAGCAATACTTATAATCAACCATAAAATGTGAATCGATTTCGTCATAAGTTGCAAACACATATTTGCAATCACTCCATTTATACGCTGAATCATCTGACGGCGAGCCATCGTGATAAAAACAGTCGTTATTATCTAAAATTTCATTTACTACCATTAAAACATTTTTTGTTAAAGCCATAATTAAAACTCCTTAAATATGTAATTTTAAAATTTTTCGGTTTTTGAATAGATACCGAAAAACTATTTTATGTTATTCATACCAAATAACAAAACAATCACAATGCCAGATAATATCAATAATATGTAATATTGTTAACATTTGTTCAATATCAATTATTGAATTATCAAAATCAATTATTAAACATTTCATTGAGTTAAACCCCCTTGATTTTTTGTTGTGTCCCGTTTGGTACGATTTAATATTACTACTTTTTTTGCCATTTGTCAATACTTTTTTGCAAGTTTTTTAACTTTGTGCAAATTGCACAAGGGGGGTGTATTTTTGGGATAATTTTTGTGCATTTTGCACAAATCGTTCTATCTGGAACAACTCCCGACCAAATCATTTTTCATTCCCACATCACGGTACTAAATAAAAAAGGAACTATGGTTCTCACCATAGTTCTCTATTATCTTCTTTCTTCTCATCTTCCAACACACCAGTTTTCTTCAATACTCTCCCCGCAAGTCCAGCTATGAGCATCGACCAACCCCCGACCGCAAGTGCAAAATAGGAAAAAAATCTATCTCTATCACTTCTCAGTTTTTCGATTTTTTCTACGTATGGGTAACCTATGAGAACCGTCACCGCTGCCCAGACCAATAGCATTATAAGCCAAGCCATTCCGCAATCCCCCTTCATTTCTCTCTTTTGGATTTTCTATAATAATTATACTAAAAATTTTTATCAAAATCAATTAAAGAATTTTGACCTAAGTCAAAAGTTGCATTTCCAAAAAATTTTTGATATAATAGATTTAAAGATTGAGAGAGTAATCTCTCGCAAATAATTACCTGGAGGCGATTGAAGTGTCTATTAAATTAGATTATACACTTAATACTCCAGAAGAGCGCAAAGAACTAGTTGAAAAAATTCTAGCAGAAACTCCTGAACCCAGTGATAGATACCTAGAAATTTTGGCAGACTATTTAGTGCTCGCTATGGAGAAACAAGAAAGAAAAGAACGCAAAATCCTTACAGAAAACCGTATGGCTACAGTGAATAAACGTGAAACTTCTTTCGAAGGTCTTGTTTCCCAATTCGAGAATGGCGAAGATGGTATTTATAACTTAGTAACAGAAGATAAAAATCAGATATTCCAACATAAAGTAGAAATAACAGAAAAAGATTTAGAAGAAATTCCCTTTTTAAAACAGATACGCGAAACTATAGAATTATGGGAACAAAGATTAAAAACAGCAAGTGGCAGAGATGCTTTTATTATTAAAAAAGCAATTATTGATTTGCGGAAAGACCAATATATTATAAAGAACATTTACCGCAAACCAGTAGTAACTATGCATGCATCTCACGCTACTCATTATACACCTTTAAACTATTCAGAAGAAGTAGTAAATGGTGAAATCAAATACAGTGGAGCTTCGCTCCTGGATTACAAAGTATGCTCAGCAGTTTTATGCAATTATTCAAAATTAAAAGCTGCGGGCGAGGGTAATTTTATGTCCGACACATGGTACTTCATGGAAGACTTTGATAATGTGTGCGGCCGAGCCTTAAAAGACTACCCTTATTACGAAAGATTAGTAGAATTAAAAGTTGATGGAAAACAAAATTTAGAAATACAAGAAACATTACAGCAAGAATTTGGAATTAAACATAGTATTGAATATATATCGAGTTTGTGGAGAAATAAAATCCCTAAATTGATTGCAGACCAGGCTGAGGAAGATTTCCTAGATTGGTGGTACTTGCAACAGGAAAAGGGTCAGTATAAAAGATGTACTCGATGTGGGCAATTGAAGTTAGCTCATAACAAATATTTTTCAAAAAATAAAACTAGTAGAGATGGTTGGTACAGTATCTGTAAATCTTGCCGAAACAAGAAAAAATGATGCTGGGCAAAACCGGTTAATACTATAATGAGAAAAATAGGAGGAAAGTTATGGCTGAATATTATTGCGAAAAATGTAGACGAACTCATAATGCTGAGCAATTTTACACATCAAATAATTTAGAAAAGTATCCAAATGATGGTAAACTAAATCAATGTAAGAAATGTATTACCATGCACGTAGATAACTGGGACCCAGATACCTATCTTTGGATATTGTAGGAGGTTGACGTACCATACGTGCCGAAAG
>JAEIGA010013918.1_pt1 | contig 12229 bp, 11 predicted proteins | sample 9270691 | NCBI WGS metagenome assembly JAEIGA01 (sample SAMN17057246, study PRJNA624740) | gut metagenome | biome: biome; isolation source: fecal sample | host: Bos grunniens | place: China: Xizang | collected 2019
CCTGCAACACCTAATACCGCAACTACAATCACTGCAAGTGCAACAACTATACTGGAAAAGTTTAACGGATAGCGTTTCATAAGTTCTCTGCACTCGGAACAATATGCATAATTCTGTGAAACAGAAGTGTCTTTTCGTCTTTCACCGCAACATTCACAAAGTTCTTCTTCAGGTATAACATTGTCATTCTCGTCAACAACCTCTTTTTCGCTGACCCTTATTTCACCTTGTTCCTTTGCTTTTTTTAATTCCGTTCTGAAAGTTTCTGCAAGTTTTTCTAATTCGTCATTAAGTTTTTCTTGTTCGTAATTATCACTTTTATCAAGTGATGATTCTATCGCGTCATCGTTTTTATTTTCTTCTGTCTGAATTTCTTTTTCGTCTTTCAAGAAAAAACCTCCTTTGAGATTTTAAATAACAGATTGATTTTACCACTAACAGCAATAAATTTCAAACATTTTCTTAAAATTCAAAGGAGATTTACAAATTATTTACTTTTCTTTTTTATTTTTGTCTTTAATTCAAGCGAATTCAAATCAAAAATACCTGCAATCACAACTAAACCAATAACTGTTATTATAAGTTCCGGTACCATATAACTTGCGTTGTAGTTAAATGAATATTCGAGCACCGGTGCACCCTCTGCATAATCTTTCCAGATTGTTGCACCACTTATAAAGTGACAGATAAATCTTATAACTGACACCACAACGCCACCAAATGAAATTGCAAGAACATCATTTTTGATTTTGTATTTAAACATTCCGCCAAGTCCCAGAGCAGAAAATGCTATTATGTAATCACAAAATGCAAGAATCATAAATGCACTTATACCGCTTACATAAGAGAAATTCTGAATACCAAATATAAGTTGAATAATACTAAGTGCGAGACCTGTTGTAAGTCCCCATTTAACTCCATAACGATATGAAATCAATATAACAGGTACTTGACTGAAAAGTGTTACACTACCGCCGAATGGCAACTCAAAGACTGCAACCTCTGCTAAAATTGTTGCGAGTGCTAACATTAAAGCACTTTCGGTAAGACGTCTGTTTTTTTGTTTTTTTGTTAAGTTTGTCATTTTTAAGACCTCCAATAAAAATCTCCCTACGGCGACAACCCACCGTAGAGAGAAAAAAGACAAACTTTATGTTTCCTACGGCGGCATTATCCGCATCAGGTTTGAAGGGTCAGAAAAGGATTGTTTTCTTTCTCAGCCGACGTCCGTCAGCTCCCCTGTTTTAATTGGTATCAAAAATCGTGCACATATTTTTGCTACAAGACTATTATAATCACAAATTTCTATTTGTCAACTATATATTTTTAATTCTGAAAGGAATATTTTCACCGAGAATGCGTTTTGCAATTCTTAAATATGCCATATTACCTTTGGAGTCGTAAGGCAATTCTTCACCTATGGCGGTAAGTGCAATATCGTTTGATTCAGGCACAATCCCTAAAAACCTTGCAGTAACAGAATCAACAACATCATCAACACAAATAGTTCTGTGTTGTTTTTTATTAAATCTGTTAAGCACAAGTCGCACATCGCCTATGCCATTTTTCCTGACAAGCGAAGCAGCTCCCGAAGCGGCTCTTATGCTTACAGGGTCAGGAGTAGAAACTATTATGCATTTTTCACTTGCTTTCAAAGAAAGTTTAAAACCACTTTCAACTCCTGCCGGTGCATCAAGAATTATAATTTCAAATTTATCTTTATAACACTCTACAAGTTTTTTTACTGCCTCTGCAGTATATTCCTCACTTAAAGAAAGTGGCGCAGGGAGTAACGAAAGGTTGGGTGTTATGCCGATTAACGCTTTTAACGGGTCACAATTTCCAAGTATAACATCGCCCCAGTTATAAACAGTTTTTTCAGCTACATTGAGAAGCAAATCAAGACTTCTTACACCTATATCCATATCAACAAGAAGTGTTTTATGACCTTTTTCTGCAAAAATTCTGCCAAGTCCCACACATAATGTAGATTTACCCACACCACCTTTTGCAGAAGCTACCATTATTGTTGACATATTATCACCGCTTTCCAAAAGAAAATATCAAGGAATTAAAACATTATTTTTATCTACTGCTTCATATTTATTTTTATTACCGAAATAATAATTGTAAACATCTACTGCAACTCTTGACATACCGCCACCTGTTTTAACATTTTCACCCACTACTGCAATTGCAATTTCAGGGTTGTCGAAAGGAGCGTAAGAAATAAAGAAACCATTGTTACAGTTAACAACAGTACCATCGTCTGTTGTTCTTTTAAGTTGTGAAGTACCGGTTTTACCTGCCGCTTCAACTATGCAATCCTGGAATATATAGTGAGCAGAGTTTTCTGTACTTGTAAGCACCTGACGCATACCTTGTTTTACAATATCAAGGTCTTTTTTGCTTATTGAAAGTGTGTTTATTACTTCAGGTGTAGTTTCATAAATAACTTCTGATAAATCTGCAGAAAGAACAGATTTAATCATATATGGTTTATATCTTGTTCCGCCATTTGCAATGGTTGAACAATAATTTACAAGTTGAATTGGCGTAAAAAGGTTATCTGACTGACCGATGGCCGCCTGAACGGTATCACCCGGGTTCCATGTTTCACCATTTGCCTCTTTATTAGCAACACTTGCAAGCATACCTGAAGTTTCCGGTAATTCTATACCTGTTTTCTGACCTAACCCTAAAAGGACAGAATACTTATTGAGTTTATCAATACCCAATTCACGACCTAATTCAAAGAAGTAAATATTACAAGATTTTTCAAGAGCGGTTGTAACACTTAAATATCCGTGTCGGCTAAGGCACTGGAATGTCTGGTCTTCAACTACATAATGGTTAGTACAGTTATAAGTCGAACTGGCATCAATCTTTTTTTCCGAAAGTCCGGCAATAGCAACTGCAGGTTTCATTGTAGAACCCGGTGCATACGCACTGAGAAGTGCTCTGTTCCAGAGTGGACTGTCGCCGTCACTTGCATATTTATCATATTCACTGAAATATTTTGTAATATCAAAAGTCGGGTAAGATACACACGCCAAAATTTCGCCTGTTCTTACATTCTGAACCACTACCGCACCCGCTTCACCGAAGTACGGAAGATTTTTATTTTCTTTAAGTGCTTTAGCGAGTGATTTTTCTGTAACAGACTGAAGTCCTGAATCTATTGTTGTAACAACAGTCGCACCCTGTTCAGGTGCTAAAAGGAATGCTTCTGTAACAGAACCATCGGAAGATTGGGTAGTAGTTTTTATACCATTTTTGCCCCTTAAATATTCTTCCATAACACTCTCAATACCACTTTTACCGTATTTATCATTTATAGTATATGAGTTATTTAAGTACGAATCTTTTTCTGCTTTTGTTATTTCATCATCATTTAAAATCTGCTGAAGTTTTATTTTTTCATACTCATATTCTTCGGCACTTATTGAACCGACAACACCTAAAATGTGTGAAAACGCCGTTGTATTTGAATACTCACGATATGTTGTACTTTCTTCTGCAACACCTTTGAACAGACCACTGTTTTCAAGCACAATCGGTATAAGGTCCAGAGGGACATCTTCAGCAAAAGTGTAAGGCGAAGCAACTGAAAATCCGTAGTATTTCATACCGAAACATACAGACGCAATTTTTCTTGCTTCTTCTCTTCCATAACCTTGTAATTTATATCTTTCTATAAGTGCGTCAAGACACTCGTCAGGTGTTGACTTCTCACCTTTTTCGAGTTCAAGCATACTTTCAGAAACCATAAATTTAAATTCGGCTTCCTTTTCTTTATCAACTACCAATTTACCTTTTTTATTATAAACAATAGGTAATCTGTCAAGCCACTCAGCATCATTTTCTTCAAACAATTTTATAAGTTCGCAAATAACTCTGTTTCTTTCTTCCTGATTCTTATACGAAGGGAATTCTGCATACTTAAACACAAGAGAATAACCTTGTCTGTTTGTAACGAGCGGATTACCACTTGTATCAAAAATTTCACCGCGTGACGCTTTTATAGTTGTCTGTGTAACCGCAAGGTTTGCACTTGCCGCTTTGTATTCGGCACCATCTATTATCTGTATTTTTACAAGGTAAAGAGCAAGACTTACAAAAACTGCAATAATAATGCCTATACCTATACGAGTTCGTTTTTTTCTTTGTTCTTTTGTCATTTATTTTCACCCTCTAATATTCTTCTACTGTTCGGTTTGATTCGAAAACTACTTTTACTAAAAAATAGTAAACAGGAATAAACACCGATGTAAAAATAAATGATGGCAAATAAAATCTTAAAACCTGACTTAACGGATAACCGCCACCATCAAGTACAATATAAATTATGATATATAAAGTGATATAAATTGCAACTGCACTCAAACCTAAAACTACTGCAGTTATTATATTGTTCTGCATAAGTCGGTTTATCAAAATACTGCAAACAGCACATATCAGCATAAATACTAAAACATTATAACCGTCAACTCCTGCGGATAAATCCCACAAAAGTCCTGCAAGAACACCTAAAAGTGCAGAAACAATTTCTCTTTCAAACATTGAAATTGATATAAGTAAAGGTATAAGTAAAAATGCGTGAGCATCAAAAACTCCGTTTACTCTAGCCCCGGTATTCTGCACAATTGCAGTAATAATTATAGCAACAACAAAAATTGCCCTTCTTTTAATTTTCGGTTTGTTATTATCGTAATTCACGCATTTCACCTGCCTTTATCTGAGTTTTTATTATTCGTCGGTATCACTTTCGCCCTGACCTATGAATGATGTAATAACAAAAACATCTGTTAATTCATTAAGGTCTGTGTAAGGTTTTATAGTAGCATAAGTAGAAGTTGTAATTTCATCAGTAGTTACAGAAGTTACTTCACCTATAATAAGTCCGTGTGGGAAAACACCACCTGAACCTGACGTACATACAATACCACCACTGACAATAGAACTGTTCCTTTCCAATCCCTGTAATTTACAAAGACTGTTCTTTAAAAGTTTATTGTCCCCTGAAACATATCCGTATTCTCTTGTTGCTGATTCATAAGCACCAATATTTATTCGCGGGTCTAAAACTGTATAGACAACACTTGTAGATAAATTAACTTTTTTTACAATACCAACAACATAGTTACCATAAATAACAGGGTCATTTACCTCTATACCCGAAGTAGAACCTGCATTTATAACGAATGAACCATAAGGGTCTGCAACATCCCTTGAAACTACTGTTCCGTAAGCGAACTGATAGTCAGGATTCTGCACCTTTATATCGTAAAATTCTTCGTAAGCTACAACTTTTTGTTTTAATTCTTCGTAATCTGCAAGTTGCTCTCTGTAATTTGAAACCTGTTTTTCCAAATCTTCAATTTGCTCAAGGTATTTTGATGAAGATGTAAATGCAGCAGAAAGTCCTGACATTTCAGATGAAAAAACGGAAGCAAGATTTTGTAATGGTGTAAACACGAAACTCATAGCAGATGTAAATGGTGAACTTGCATTATGTGAAAATGCAGCACATATTATGCCTAAAAAAATCACAGCCGCAATTGCTACAAGACGCTTGAAACTTGCACTTTGTAGAAATCTTTTCATTTTAATTAACCCTTCTTATTAAATCCGAGAAAATCTTTTTCAAGACAAATACCTGTACCGTTAACAACACAGTCAAGTGGATTTTTTGCAACATGAACAGGCATACCTGTACCAGCCGCAATAAATTTATCAAAGCCCCTGAGAAGTGCGCCACCACCTGTAAGTGTAATACCTTTTTCGACAATATCCGCCGCAAGTTCCGGTGGAGTTCTGTCAAGTGTATATTTAATAGCATCAAGAATCTGGTCAACAGATTGTGCCAACGCTTCTCTTACCTGTTCACTTGTGATTTCGACAGAAGCTGGTAAACCACTTATAGTACTTCTACCTTTAATTTCCATTGCCGCTTCACCTTCATAAGGGTAAGCAGAACCTAATTTTACTTTAATATCTTCGGCAGTTCTTTCACCTATTAAAAGGTTCATTGTGTTTCTGACATAAGAAATTATTGCCTCATCAAAATTGTCACCAGCCATTTTTACTGACTTTGATGTAACAATATCACCTAATGAAATGACTGCAACTTCACTTGTACCACCACCGATATCAACAATCATACTACCGGTTGCTTCAAGTACAGGAAGTCCCGCACCAATAGCCGCTGCCATTGGTTCTTCAATAAGACTTACATATCTTGCACCTGCACTTTTTGCAGCATCGTGAACCGCACGTCGTTCAACTTCTGTAACACCTGACGGAATACAAATCATAACTCTTGCTCTGTTAAAAGGTGAGTTACTGATAGCACGGCGTATGAATTCTTTAAGCATATCAGAGGTCATATCAAAGTCGGCAATAACACCATCTTTAAGTGGTCTTACCGCAGTAATAGAACCCGGTGTTCTGCCTATCATTCTTTTAGCATCAGCACCAACAGCAACAACAGTTTTAGGGTTGGTTCTTTCATCAACCGCAACAACAGAGGGTTCTCTTATAACAATGCCTTTACCTTTAACAAAAACCAATGTATTTGCTGTACCAAGGTCAACGCCTATATCTTGTGAAAATAATTGTGAAAATATCATCTTTAACTCTTTCCCTTTCTCATTTTTTCTTAATAATATATGTTACGAAAAATACTGATGCGAGTGCCATAACTATTGTAGCACCAGCAGAAGTATTTATATAGAACGATGTAATAAGTCCTGTTACACCACAAAGCAATGATATAACAACAGACATATATAAATAACTTCTTGAATTCTTTGCTACATTCCTCGAAGTTGCCGCAGGAAGAATGAGTAACGAATTTATAAGAAGAATACCTACCGATTTAATTGAAAACATAACTGCAACTGCGACTGCAACTACAAAAATATTTTCATAAAGAACTGTTTTAACTCCACGACTTGCCGCAAGTTCTCTGTTTATTGAAATAAGTAAAAGTTTATTGTAAATAAGTGACCATAAAACAAGAACTCCAACAAGAACTACTAAAAGACTTAAAATTTCACCTGGTGTAACGCTTAAAATATCGCCAACTAAATATGCTGAGTATTTTGAAAATCCACCACCATAAGAAAGCACCAGAAGACCTAATGCAATTGAGGTTGAAGAAAACACGCTGATTACTGTATCGCTTGACGCGTTCCCTTTGTTTTTAACTCTTGTTATTATAAGTGCCATTAAAACACCAAATGCCAAAAGAGATATAATTTCATTTTCAATTCCTAAAAGCACACCGAGTGCTACACCTGTTAAAGCACTATGCCCTAACGCGTCTGAAAAAAATGCCATTTTATTATTTACTGCCATTGTACCTAAAATGCCCATAAGCGGAGCAATAATTATAATGGCTAAAAGTGCATTTTTCATAAACTTGTAATCTGCCCACGAAAACGGCAGAATTACATCGAGAATATCATATATAAAACTCATTACTTTCATTCCAATCCGTAAAAGAAACTCTCTTTAAATTCTTTTGAAGAGAAAACTTCTTCTGCACTACCACTTTTTAATACAGATTTATTTATGAGAATAACATTGTCTGCGTATTCTTTTACAATTCCTAAATCGTGCGAAACCATTGCAATTGCAATGTGATAATTCGTTTTAAGATTTTTAATAACTTCGTAAAATTTCTCACTACCCTTTATATCCACCCCAGAAACAGGTTCATCTAAAATAAGAAGTTCAGGTAACGGATAAAGAGCACTTGCAAGCATTACTCTCTGAATTTCACCACCGGAAAGAACTCCGAGCGTTTTATTTTTCAGTTCAAGGCAACCTACCATTTCCAATGCTTCGTCAATTGCCTTTAACTGTTTTTTATCCTTTTTAAAGCAAACAGGTGAATTTGTTCTGCCAATAAGCATAAAATCTTCAACACTTACCGGTGCGGAACGGTCAAAATCAAGATGTTGAGGAACATAACCGATTGTAATATTTTCAATTTTCTCGCCGTGATGAGCGTGAAAACTTACTGCACCATCGTGTTTTATTTCGTTAAGAATAGACTTTAAAAGTGTAGTTTTACCCGCACCATTTACACCTATCAACGCAGTAAGCTGACCACAGAAAAGGTCAAACGAAACACTTGAAAGTAAAACATCTTTACCTTTTTTTACGCCTATATCTTTAACGGATATTTTACATAATCCACAACCATTTTGTGATGACATCAATTCACCTTCTCTAAAATAGCACTCATATTTTCCCGCAGTATATCTTCATAAGCGGTAAGGGAGTTTTCCCCATTTATAACAGGATTAAGCACACAAATCTGTACGCCTGTTTCATTACTTAAAATTGTTGCCGCCGAACCTTTGTAGTCAGGCTCAACAAAAAGGACTGTTACATTATTCTCTTTAATAGTTTCAGTGAGTTCTGCAAGACTTTTTGCAGATGGCTCACCACCCTCGTGACTTTCAACCTTTGCCAAAACATTAAAAGAATAATCATTCGCTAAATAATCAAAAGACTCGTGAAAAGTAATAATATTCTTACCTTTTATTTTTTCTGATTTTAATTCTAATTCTTCGTTAAGATTTTCGAGTCTCACAATATACTCGCTTTTATTTTTATCAATTTCTTCTTTATACTGTGGATACAGTTGTGACAATTCAGTAGCGATATTTTCACATTGAACAATTGCATTTTTCACCGACATCCATATATGAGAATTCACACTATGGTGATGATGCTCGTCCGCTTCGTGATGTTCTTCGTGACACTCCTCAATCACTTCAACATTTTTTGAAGAGTCTATAACTTTAATATCATCAACACTTATATAGACATCTTCTAAAAATTCTTCCATACCGGCACCATTTATAATAAACGCATCCGAGTCAGAAATAAGACGGGCATCTTTGCTTAATACCTGATAATCGTGGAGACAACCGACATTCTGCTCTGCCATACATTCAACCGAGAATTCAGGAATGTCGTCAACTATATTCAAAGTGAAAATATAAACAGGGTAAAAGGAAGCAACTAAAAGAATTTTATCTTTATTTGTTTTTTCTGCTACGCAGGAACAACAAACTGATACAAACACAGTAAGTGCCAACATACACGATATAATTCTTTTCAATTTACTCCCCCCTGTCATTTTTAATTACGCAATTATTCTGAACCAGTAAGTATCTTCTGAAGAATAAAGGTCATTTTCTATAAGGATATAGTAAGTACCCTTTTTAAGTTCGATAACACCTGTTGAAACAACGTAGTCATTCTTTGCAGACTGAACTTGTTTGATTTCGTTACCATTTTCATCAATAATAGTAGCAATCCATGCAAGTGAACTGTCACTTGTGTAGTCGTGATAGAACTGGAACGCGATATTTCTGTCTTCAGTTACTTCGAATTTGTAGTAGTCTCTGTCAAAGTTCATATCGCTTGAAATAAGAGTACCATAATAATTATTGAGAACATCTACTTCATTAGCAGTTTCTTTTGTATTGTTACTTTCGTGTTCATATAAAATATCGTTGTTGCAAGTGTAAATAAGTTCATACGGTACTGAAGTATATCTCATTGAATCTGCATCAACTAAAATGTAATATTCTCCTGCAGGCAAGCCCATACCTGTAATATTTACACCTTCGTCATTCCATTTAGAAATACGTTTAACCATTTCGGTTAAGGTGCCATCTTCATTTTTCTTTAGCAGACGGACATTCCAACCATTATAGTCTTCGTCAAATTCTTTTTCATCAAAAGCGTGAGTAAAGTTAATTGTTATATAACTTTCTTTTTCAAGATTAATTCTGAAGTAGTCTTTATCAAGTCCCATTACCTTTGGAGAAAGGCTACCGCTTACAATTGTATTTTCAGGGAAAATTTCCGCCTTTTCAGGTGTGTCATTTATTTCGTATTCAGTAGTTTCTGAAATACCTGTTTCTACTTTGATACGATATGTCATACCTGTCTGTACCTGCGTTTCGACACATATATAGTAAATACCAGGTCTTAAATTTATTTTACCTGTATTAAGCGTCGGGTCCTGATATTTTGAAGCAAATGATGAAATCTCCTGATTGTCGTCTGTAAGAAGTCTTACTACCCAACCAACCTGCGGTAATTTATCATCATCATGAGTAAATGAAACATCAATATAAGTATCAGCGGTTAGTTCAAATTTGAAATAGTCAATATCCGCATCACCCGAACGCTGACCTGAAGAACCATAAATAAGTCTGTTAAGTCTTAATGTGTCAGCAGTTTCTTTTGTATCATTAAATTCTTTTTCAAAACTTTCTGTCGGTGTGAAACTTAAATTCAAATCGAAGTTACCTGGGAGGAATAACTGACCCGGTTCAACCATTATAACATAAGTGCCTTTTTTTAAGCCTGTTTCACCCCAGGTAGATGTAACATCATTCCAGAAAGCATCAAAATATGTTAATTCTTTATATTCATACCAGTCTGCATCGGCTTCATCAACACTGTAAAGTATTACACGCCAACCTTCGATAATTGATTCTGTAACTTCTTCGTGATTAAAATTAATACTCAAAGCACCATTTTCTGAAAGTGTGAACATATACGCTTCATAATCCTTATCACTGTCAAGGCTACCCTCTACAGTCACATTAAACCCGTGTGTACCTGAACCAAGTGCTTTCGTATTTATAAAAGTCGGTGTATTCATATAAAAAAGGCTGTCTTTAACTTCTAAAGCAATAACAGTAGCAGAAAGTACCAACAGACTCAAAACTACCGCAATTAAGACTAAACTGCGTTTTTTAAGTTTTTTCTTCATTGTAAATCCATCCTTTCCAATATGTCTTTAATTTCATTTTCTGCCTTTAATAAATTTGGGTAAGTATCAGTAAAATTACAAAAGGCAGAACCGATAAATTCAATATTTGTAACAGAAAAAGCATATTTATACTGAGTTACAATATATTCGAGTGCAGTCTCACCATCTCTGCCTGCAGAAGCAAGAATTATTGCACTTCTTCGTTTTTCTATTTTCTGTGTTTTCTGATGTTTATAAAAATATGAGTAGTATGGTTGAAATCTTTCTATAAGTGCTTTCATCGGTGCAGACACCATACCATTGTAAACGGGGGTTGCAAACACTATTAAATCCACAGTTTCAAACTCACTCATAAATAAATCTAAATCTTTGTATTTGCAGCGTTCATTTTCTTCGCAAAAATTACAACCATCACAAAACTTGAATTTTTCTTTGTATGTTTCAAAAGTAACTACATTTTCTGCATTTATATTACTTTTAAAAAACTCAACAAGTTTCTTTGTAAATCCGTCATTTCTGCTCACAGCATCTACAATTAAAATTTTATTATATTTCATAAAATCACTTTGTTTCATATTTCTGACCACAATACTTACAAATCAATTCGCCATCTGCATTTTCGTGAAAAAGTGGTGGCAAATAATCTTCTGTTGAAGTAATGCAATCATCTTTAAGGCATTTAAAATCGTGTGTTGCTTCTTCCATACAAGGTTTTATAAGTCTGCCTGTTCTTTTTGTTATAAGTTTTATAATAATAGCTATTGCCGCGTCAACATTATATTCGAGCATTTTAAAGTACTTTGCTCTTTCATCATAGTCAACAGTCTCGCTTATTTCTTCGCCACGAGGAAACTGATGAAAAATTGCTAAATCAGGTTTCGCTGTAAGTAATAAACGCTCATCTAAAGTAAAGCAATGTTTTCTCGCTTCATACTGAATTACAGAATCGAAAGACTCTTTTTTTACTTCTGTAAAATATATACCATCCAACTCAGGAAGTGGTTCAGCAAGGTTATCATATACTACAAAAGGCTTTTCGCGCCTGTCCATTATAGAAATAAAATCATCTGTAATAGGTTTGCCGTTTGCAGATACAAAGAAAAACTCATTGCCTTTATAAATGTTAAGACACTGTAAAAGACCTCTTACAAGTGGATTGTTACCAAAATCACCTACAAAACCTATTTTCATATTTGAAACGTGATTTTTTTCAATCCACACAGTAGAAATATCTGCAAGTGTTTTAACAGGGTATGCTCTTTTGCCATCACCCGCATTTATAACAGGAATTGTTGCATATAATGATGCCGCTCTCGCCGCACCCTTTTTAGGATGATTCAAAACAATTACATCGCCACAGGATGACATTGCCATAACAGCATCTTTTAAAGATTCCCCTTCTTTAAAATTAAAATC
>JAEIGA010013919.1_pt1 | contig 12228 bp, 10 predicted proteins | sample 9270691 | NCBI WGS metagenome assembly JAEIGA01 (sample SAMN17057246, study PRJNA624740) | gut metagenome | biome: biome; isolation source: fecal sample | host: Bos grunniens | place: China: Xizang | collected 2019
ACGGTATTAAGCCATATTTGTCAATTTCATTTGCCTTATTTGAAAATGTTTAAAGAACAGGGCTATGAGGTGCACGTAGCGGCTCGTGATAATTTGGCGGAGAAAAATGGGCTACAGTTGCAATATGCGGATCAGCATTTTGAAATACCATTTCAGCGTTCTCCGTTTAGTCCCAAGAATATTACCTCATATAAGCAATTAAAGAAGCTGATAGATAAAGAACAGTATGATTTGATTATATGTAATACGCCTGTTGGTGGTATTGTTACACGCATGGCGGCAAAAAAGGCACGTAAAAAAGGGACAAAGGTTGTCTATATTGCCCATGGATTCCATTTTTATAAAGGTGCACCCAAAAAGAATTGGCTTGTTTATTATCCTATCGAAAAGTACTTTGCAAAGAAATGTGATATTGTTGTCACTATTACAAACGAAGATTACGAATTGGCGTTAAAGAAATTTAAAACTACAGTTGTTCGCATGCACGGCGTTGGGGTAGACGGAGTTAGGCATTGTGCCATTTCTAATGAAGAAAAAACTATATTACGAAATGAATTGCATATCAAGGAAATAGATTTCATTTGTTTATGCACAGGGGAATTGAATGAAAACAAAAATCAAAAAAGTTTAATTCAGCTCGTCCCTCAATTACAAAAGCGAATTCCTAATTTTCGGTTATGGTTGGCGGGCAATGGGCCCTTAAAGGAAGAATTGGAAACGGAGATTCAACGATTGGGGTTGCAGAATTGTGTTAAATTGCTAGGATATCAACCTGTAATTGAAAGGTATGTTCGTGCTTCAGATGTCGTTCTTTCAGCAAGTAAGCGTGAAGGGCTTCCGTTTAACATAATAGAAGCGATGTTGGCAAAGCGTCCCGTGGTGGCAAGTATAAACCGAGGGCATAGAGAGTTGATTTCCGATGGCGAAAATGGATTTATGACGAATGATCAAACGAAATTTGTTGAGGATATTATAAAATTATATCAAGATAAAGCATTGTATGAAAAGATAGCTGAAAAGGCATTTAAGAATGCGCAAAGTTATACAATAATAGCCACGATGGAAGAGTTTAAGCAAATTCTTGGAGTAGGGAATGAATAAAAAAATTAGCGTTTTAATGGGGATATATAACTGTGGGGCCACGCTCTCGGAAGCCATAGAGTGCATTTTAACGCAAACATATACAAATTGGGAACTCATTATGTGTGATGACGGCTCAATGGACGATACAGTAACAGTTGCTGAAAGTTATGTAAATAAATATCCCGATAAAATTAAGCTCCTCAAAAATGAAAAGAATATGGGTTTAAATTATACGTTAAATCACTGTTTAGAAGAGGCTGATGGTGAGTATATTGCCCGTATGGATGGGGATGATATTTGCAGTAAAGTTCGTTTTGAAAAAGAACTTGAATATTTAGAAAATCATCCGGAAATTGCATTGGTAAGTTGTCATATGGAAATATATGATGAAACAGGTGTGTTTGGGGTCATAAAATTTCGAGAAACGCCCATATTAAAAGATTTTTTAAAGGCTTCTCAGTTTTGTCATGCTGGTTGTATGATGCGTACGAATGTTTTAAAAGAATTGGGCGGGTATACCGTTTCAGATAAATTTTTGCGCGTAGAAGATTATGACCTTTGGGTTCGTTTGTATCTTGCGGGATATAAGGGATATAATTTGCAAGAGGTGTTGTATTCCATGCGTGACGATCGAAATGCCATAAAGCGTAGGACATTAAAAAATAGAAGGAATGAAAGCAGGGTGATTAGGAAAGTTCGTAAAGAAGGGCGTTTCCCATTTTATTCTTGTGTTTATGAATGGATACCTATTGTAAAGTGGTTTGTCCCTGGGTTTATCTATAAAATGATACACAATAAAAATAGAAAATAAAGGATTGTACTATTGTGAATTATTTAGTTTTATCTACAATTGTAATTGGGGCTTCATATTTTTATGAACGATTCAAAAATACAGAAAAAATTTCAAAAGGGGTAAGATGGTTTTTTTATGCAATTATATGTTTTATGCTGTGTTTGTTTGCGGGGTTAAGAACTAAGTATAACGACACGGGTGCATATATAAAGCAATTTCAAAATACCCCCAATAACTTTGCGTCCCTTTTTTCTTCAGATTTTTTTATTTCTGAGGTTTATTTATTTAAAATATGGAATTATGTAATTTATCATTTTGTATCTCAAAATGCAAATGTATATTTGTTTTTTAGTTCTATTGTTTTTGTTTGTCCTGCAATTTATTTAATAGAGAAATATTCTAAAAATTTTACATTTTCTATTATATTATTCATGTTTGGGGGGATGTATTTGTTCTCTCTTGCGGGGCTTAAGCAAGCGATGGCAACAGGTCTCATTTTAATTGGTTTACCGCATTTATTTAAGAGGAAATATTTTAAATATTATATATATAGCATTCTTGCGCTTGGGTTTCATACATATAGTATTTTCTTTTTGCTTGTTCCCTTACTAGGGGATGAAATTTTTAACAAAAGAACAATTTTATTTTGTATAGGAATTATAGTTATAGGTGTTTTATTATCCTATTTTTCCGGTGCTATTAGTGCAATTATTGAATTGCTTGGGAAAGATATAAGCGAGGAAACAATTCAATCGGGATCGGTTAATATTTTACGTGCGGTCGTGTTTTTGGTTCCTTTTGTTTTAACAGTTTTAGGAAGGAAGAACTTGGGGCAAGCCACAGAGGCGGAACGATGGATTGTGAAAATAGGAATGGTAAGCACAGTATTTATGACCTTGGCGTTGTTCGGCAATCCTATTTTATTCGGGCGAATACCACAATACTTTTTGATTGGTATCGTCGTTTCATTGCCTTTACTTATTCAAAATGCTTTCGCAAAAACTGAGCGAAACTTAATAGCAAGTATTGCGATTCTTTGTTATGTGGTATATGGTCTATATGCATTGTATGTAGATGGAGCATTTACAAGAGATATATTTAGATTAATTTGGTTTTAATATGAGGATTAATGACGAAATGAATAAACAAAAAAAGGTGCTTTTTTTAATACATGATTTGGGGCATGGCGGTGCTGAAAAGGTACTTGTTAATCTTGTTAACAATATGGACAAAAATAAATTTGAAATTACAGTAATGGCCTTATTTGGTGGGGGGATTAATGAGAAATTTTTGAAAGAGGGTGTAAAATATAAAACCATTTTCAAAAGACCTTTTCGCGGTAATAGTAAGATTTTGAAATTATTTTCACCGAGAATGTTACATAAGAAATTTATCAAAGAAAAATATGATATTGAAGTATCTTATTTGGAGGGCCCTTCAGCTAGGATTATCAGTGGCTGTTCTTATAATGATGTAAGTTTGATTTCTTGGATACATGTTGAACAGCATACTCAACAGGTTGCCTCAAGTGCGTTCCGCAGTTACAAAGAAGCCTATAAATGTTATTCTAAGTTCAATAAAACAATATGCGTATCCGAATATGTGAAGGAAGATTTTTTAGCGTTGTTTCCTCGACTAAATAATGTGGATGTGCTATACAATACCAACGAAACGGCACAAATTTTGGAGTTGAAAAATGAACCAGTAGTAGAAAATCTGTTTTCTGGAAATGAAATAAAGCTTTGTGGGGTGGGAAGGCTCATCCCCGTAAAAGGGTTTGATCGCATGGCACGAATTCAAAAACGGTTAAAAGATGAGGGGTATTCGACGCATTTTTATGTATTAGGTGTTGGTCCCGAAAGAGAAAATATTGAAAAATATTTAAAAGTTAATAATTTATTGAACTCCTTCACATTGTTAGGGTATCAAGAAAATCCATATAAATATGTTGCACAATGCGATATGTTTGTTTGTGCTTCAAAAGCAGAAGGTTTTTCAACAGCTGCAACAGAAGCCTTAATTGTTGGAACGCCAGTGGTTACCACTTTGGTTTCTGGAATGAGTGAGATGCTTGGCGAAAATGAATACGGCATTATTACAGACAATAATGAAGAAGCGTTATATTTGGGAATCAAGAGTTTGTTGGACAATCCTAAATTGTTGGAGCATTATAAGAGACAAGCAGCAATTCGTGGGGAATTTTTTAGTACGGAAAATACAGTTAAAGCAGTCGAATACATGTTAGATTGTTTGTAAGGGATTATTTATGGGGTTGTTGAAAGAAATATTATATCGATTACGTGGGGAATATACCACAAAAAAGCTTATTAAAATGGGGATGCAAGTTGGGGAGAATTTTACCCGACTGAATGGTGTTATTTTAGATCCTTCGCATTGTTGGCTCATTGAAATTGGGGATAATGTTACGATGGCGCCGCGTGTACATATTCTTGCTCATGATGCAAGCACAAAAACATTTTTAAATTATACAAAAATCGGTAGAGTAACAATTGGAAATAACGTCTTTATAGGTGCGGAAAGTGTGGTATTACCCAATGTAAAAATAGGGGACAACGTTATTGTTGGAGCAAATAGTACGGTAACTAAGGATATTCCTGATAATGTAGTTGTTGCTGGAAATCCGGCACGTATTATGTGCACTTTAGAAGAGTACTTAGCTAAGCAAAAAATGCAAATGGAAAATAGTCCTATTTACGATGAGAGCTATACTTTACGTGGGGATATTACAATGCAAAAAAAGCAAGAGCAAAAAAATACGCTTGCAAATTCTTGGGGGTATGTAAATTGATACAAAATGCACTGATTTCGATAATTGTCCCTGCTTATAATGTAAAAGGATATATAGAGCGGACGCTTGAGTCTATTTGCAAACAAAGTTATCAAAATCTTGAAATTATCGTTGTAGATGACGGATCAACAGATGGTACGCAAGATGTAATAAAAAAAGTATCAATAAAAGATAATAGAATACATGCATATTTCAAAGCGAACGAAGGGGTTACCAAAGCACGCTTAGATGGGGTTAGAAGAGCAAATGGCGAATGGGTTGGTTTTGTAGATGCAGACGACATGCTTTCGCCGGACATGTATATGACTCTTTATACTAATGCCATACAATACGAGGCGGAAATATCACACTGCGGTTATCAAATGGCATTTCCAAATAGAACGGTGAAGTATTATGGGACGGAGAGGCTGGTAGAACAAGACAGGGCTAAAGGGCTTAATGACTTGTTGGAAGGTGCGTTTATTGAGCCGTCGTTGTGTAATAAGCTATTCAAAAGAGATTTATTTGAGGGGATTTGGGATTGGATTGATTTGACCATAAAGAATTATGAAGACCTTTTAATGAATTACTATTTATTTAGTCGAGCTTCAAAGTCTGTCTTTTTTGATGCTTGTCTTTATCGTTACATACTGCGAAAAAACTCTGCGGCAACAGCCAATTTGAATATTCACAAATTAAAAGGACCGATAAACGTTTTAAAAATCATTAAACAGGATCTTCAAAATAAAGGATCGAATTATGATATTGTGGACGCAAGAATAGTAGGTTGCTTGCTTCAAATTCTTTCAATTTCAAAAAGGAATTGTTCGTCGGAAATTTGGGAATTCTGTAAAACCGCTAAAATAGAGTTAAAATCAATAAGGAAAACCTTAAAAGGCAATAAACATTGCTCAAATAAATTAAAAATAATGGCTTTTTTAGCGGTCAATTTTACCTGGGGATATAGGTTGTTGCGTCATATATACAGTAAGATTGTTAGAACGGATAAAAAATACAGGGTGGAGTAAAGCGAATGGAACAGAAAATATTAAATCGTTTACATGAAGAAATGATACGTATTTATAAAGAAATTGCGCGGATTTGCGATAAGCATAATTTAACCTATTTTGTTGTGGGTGGGACCTTATTGGGCGCAGTTGTACATAAAGGATATATTCCTTGGGACGATGATTTGGATATTGCAATGCCAAGAGATTCTTATGATAGGTTTATAGAAATATGTAAAACCGATTTAGACGAAAAATTTTATTTGCATTGTATTGATACGGATGAGAAATACTGGCTCTCGTTTGCGAAGGTAAGAATGAACGGAACTGTGTTTTTAGAGGAGAAACGAAAGAACGTAAAGGCACACACCGGCATTTATGTTGATATTTTTCCTTTTGATTATGCATCAACGCAGAACACGAAAAAGCATAAGCGTAATTGGAAAACTATCACTTACATCAATAACTATATTTACAGCAAAACGACAGGGTTAAAAAAAGTGTCGAAAAGTGCTATGCTTATTAATCCTATTCTCTCGTTGTTTAGTGTGAAAAGATTGTCGAACTATAGAGATAAGTTAATGAAATCTTTTGATGAGGGAGAGAGAAGGTATTTTGTTGATTTGGCTGGCGGTAGACGATTGGATAACTCGTATTTCTTGGTTGAAGATATTTTACCTGTACAGGATTTACCGTTCGGCGATATAACGGTGAGAGCTCCGAAAGATCCCAACAAGTACTTGTTGCAACTTTATACGGAGCGCTATAAGATAATTCCCCCGAAAGAACAGCAGATTACGCATGACCCTGTTCTTATAAGATTTGAAAACGGAGAAGAATATAAGCAAGAGAGTTAAATTGAAGGGGAAAGGATGTAATACTACCCGCAAGAGTAGTTGGATATAGGAAATGATTAATGATATGAACAATAAAAAGAAGAGTACTTATAACTTAATATTTACAGTATTCAGCCAAGTGATTATTTTGGTTATAGGTTTGATTATTCCGAAATTGTTTATTACGAGCTACGGCTCTGAAATTAATGGTTTGCAAAGCTCGATTGCGTATATATACACGTATATTGCATTGTTGGAGTCTGGGATTGGTACTGCAACAATACAAGCACTATATAAGGTCGTTATTAATTCGGACAAAAAACGAGCCAATGCTATTTTGGCGGCAACGCACAAGCAATATAATAAAACGGCTTGGATTTATGCTGTTTGTATGCTTTGTCTAGGGATAATTTATCCGTTCACGGTTAAAACACAGCTGAATTATTGGACGGTGTTTTTTGTCGTTATTTTAAGTGGCTCGGGTAGTCTTTTAAGCTTTGTGTTTCACGGGAAGTTCATCTTATTATTGCAAGCTGATGGACGATCGTATTTGGTCGCGATATTAAATCTTGTTCAGTATTTATTAAAAAATGCGATTAAAATTGTTTTAATTTTTTTAAATGTACCTTTTATTTATATTTATGTAGGAGAACTGCTTATTGGTTTTTTAATGGCGGCAATATATGGATTATATAAAAGAAAAAATTATTTTTGGGTGAATTATTCGGAAAAGCCAAACATCGCAGCAATATCGCAAAGCAAAAATGTGCTTGTGCATCAAATTGCGAATATTGTTTGCAATAGTACGGATGTACTCTTATTAACTTACGTTGTTAAAGATTTAAAATTAGTAAGTGTATATAGTATGTACATACTGGTATTTGATGCTGTAAAAAGTTTAATTCAAAACATTTTAAGTAGTGTTAATTTTATAATGGGGCAAACGTTTAATTCTAACATTGAGCTTTATCGAAAATACCATAGGCTTTACGAGATTTTTGATTTTATGCTTTCATTTAGCCTATATTCAATCGCATATCTTTTGATTACTCCATTTCTACGATTATACACAAATGGAATCACCGATATTTCCTATATAGATAAATATCTTCCATTGTTATTTGCAAGTATCAAATTATTGTCTTCTGGCCGAGAACCAGTTGCACAGTTGATAAATTATGCTGGACATTTTAAAGAAACGCAATATCGAGCGATAATGGAAGCTTTCATTAATTTAGCCGTTTCACTGGTGGCTACTTATTTCTGGGGGATATATGGTGTTATTTTAGGAACAATAGTTGCTTTGACATATAGAACATTGGATATGTATTTTTATACGTCAAGAAGATTTTTAAATCGAAGTGTTTGGGTATCAATTAGACATTGGTTGCTCTATCTAATAGCATTTATCGTAATTGTAGTATTAAATTATTTCTTGCCAATTTATGCCGTGAGCTATTTTGAATTGCTTTGGAAGGCTGTAATTGTAGGAGTAGTAGTATGTTTATATTTTAGTATATGTACCTTTATATTTAATATTGATGAAGTAAAGGGGTTATTTAGAATAGCTAAAGATTTTATTTTAAGAAAAAGAGGGAAAAATGAAGATAGGAATATTAACATATAGACAGTACCCGTTTGTTTCTGCCAATACTTCAATTGGATATTCAATAGGCGAAACCCTTTCTCAAGAATATAACCACGAAGTCGTTTATATTGGACGACGACAAGATGAGTCACAGGATTTTATTAACGACTATAGGGGTAATAAAATTTGTTTTTTAAACAAAAAGATTGAAAACAGGCATTTACAAAAAGTTAAAAACATAATAAAAAGATATTTAAGCGAACGCTTATTTTTTAGGGCAGATGCAAAGTCGCTAAAAGCGATTGTGAAGAAAGAACAAATAGATGCTTTGATTTGTGTGATTGCGCCTATTGACGATGCGAGGATTGTTCAAAGAGCTCGACTTTCTATTCCTTGTATTTTATATCAATTAGATCCTTTTTATCATTACGAGGATAAGATTGATAGAACAAAGAAACAAGAATTTTTTAAAATCTTGAAATTTTTTCAAGCGGTTTATACGACAGATTTATTAATGGAAGAGTATAAAGGAGATGTGTCATTTAATAATATTCTTCATAAATTTAAAGTCGCAGAGTTTCCGCTATTAAAGCCTATTCCTATAACGGCATCAGTAGAAAAAGATTCAAGAGTTGTACGATTATTATATACAGGGGCGTTTTATCAAAGGATAAGACCGCCTGAAATTCTGCTTAAGCTAAAAAGTATTTTACCAGAAAATTATCAAATAATTTTTTGTGGAACATGTGATAGTGAAACCGATTTCAAATTGCTTCAAGAAAGTGGTATTGTTTGTAAAGGAAGGCTTCTTCCTGATCAATTATTGAAAGAATATCAAGAGTCGGATATATTAATCAATGTGGGGAATATAATTAAAACCCAAATGGGAAGCAAGTTAATTGGCTATATAGCAACGGGAAAACCAATTTTAAATATAATGCAATTTGTTGATTGTACAGCGGATGTGCTAAGGGAATATCCGTATGCATTGAATATTTTAGCGTCAAAAATTTGTGAGCAAAGAGAAATAATTGTAGATTTTTTGGAAAGATATAAAGGCTCTTTTGCTATATATAAAGAAATAGAGAAAAAATATATTACATATACCCCCCATTATGTTGCACAACAAATAATGGCGGCATTAAACAAAAAGGAGTAAATTATATGTCATTATTCGCGAATAAAACATTGCTTATTACAGGTGGTACGGGTTCGTTTGGGAACGCCGTATTGAATAGATTTTTACAAACAGATATTGGTGAAATCCGTATTTTCTCGCGAGATGAGAAAAAACAGGACGATATGCGTCACGAATTTCAGGCAAAAATGCCCGAAGTAGCCGAGAAGATTAAGTTTTATATCGGTGATGTACGTGACATCGCAAGCGTAAGAAACGCTATGCACGGCGTAGATTACATATTTCATGCGGCGGCATTAAAGCAAGTACCCTCGTGTGAATTTTTTCCGATAGAAGCGGTGAAGACCAACGTTCTCGGTACAGAAAACGTATTGACGGCAGCCATTGAAGCGGGCGTACAAAACATAGTTTGCCTTTCAACGGATAAAGCAGCTTATCCCGTAAACGCAATGGGGACAAGCAAGGCAATGATGGAAAAGGTTATCGTTGCGAAATCTCGCACGGTTTCGCCTGAAAAGACGAAAATTTGTTGTACTCGTTACGGCAATGTAATGTGTTCTCGCGGTAGCGTTATCCCTCTTTGGATTGACCAAATCCGTGCAGGAAAGCCCATTACGATTACCGACCCCTCAATGACGAGATTTATCATGTCTTTGGAAGAAGCTGTTGATCTTGTATTGTTTGCATTCGAACACGGCGAAAGCGGTGATATTCTTGTGCAAAAAGCGCCTGCTTGTACCATTCAAACGCAGGCGGAAGCGGTTTGCGAGCTGTTTGGCGGAGATAAAAACAATATTAATGTTATCGGTATTCGTCATGGCGAAAAAATGTATGAAACGTTGCTTACCAACGAAGAATGTGCAAACGCTATCGACCTTGGGAACTTCTATCGTGTACCTTGTGATAAGCGTGGTTTGAATTACGATAAGTATTTCAATACCGGCGACATGGAACGCAACCCTTTAACGGAGTTTAATTCTAATAATACGCAGCTTTTAACGATAGAGGAAACGAAAGAAAAGATTGCTTCGTTACAATATATCCAAGACGAATTAAAGGAATAAGGAAAAGCATGAAAGATGAGGTTAAAAGTAGGTTATATATTAATACGGTAAAAGGTCTTGCAATCTTTTTAATGTTATGGGGGCATTGTATACAATGCTGTGCATTAAATTCATTTGATTTTTTTGAGAATAATGTATTTAAATTTATTTATAGTTTTCATATGCCGTTATTTATGTTGGTGAGCGGATACTTATTTTACTTTTCTTTTCAAAAGCGAGATGTCAAAGAGTTGATTGTTCATCGAACGAAGCCTCTTGGGTGGACAATTGTTGTAGGGGGCATTATTATATGGCTGAGCACTACGGTGTTATTTAATTTTTTAACGGGTAATTATTCTGTAATTATAGGAGGCGGATGGTTGCCATTTTTAAATAAGTTGTGGTTTTTATGGAGTGTGCTTGCTTCTTCTTTGGGGGTGGCTCTTATTTTCAAGAAAGTGAAGCCATTGGGATTGCAGATATTGCTGCTATTTGTTTGGGGTGGTGTAGTTTTGCTTTTTCCAAATGCGGAAAATAACTTATATATGTATCCTTATTATGTTATAGGGTTTTGTTTTGCTAAAATACGAAATAAAATATGCAATAAGCTTTTATATATAAAATATTTATCACTTCTCTTGTTTCCTGCCATGTGCTTTTTTTTCGAAAAAAGACATTATATATACACGAGTGGGATTTTTGGCGGTGAATACGTGGATGGGATATGGAATATTGTAAAAACAGATATGTTTCGTTGGGCAATCGGGTTAATGGGGAGCATTTTTGTTTTAACGGTAGTAGAGTTTTTATTTAACTTATTTTATAGACCGAAATCAACAGGAGTGAGAAAAAAACTATTTATGCCTTTAGCTAAAGTTGGGGGAAATTCACTGCAGATTTATGTGTTATCTTCCATCTTTCTTTCGGGATATTTACCTATAGCGTATCATAAATGTATTGAACTATTAGGGGAAGGCAACTTTTTAGCAAACAATATGTGGTTATATAATGCAATCTTTACTCCCATTTTAGCTATAGTTTATACAATTTTTTTGTATTGGATTGTAAAATTACTATATAAAATAAAAATAGGGGAATTTATTTTTTTAAAATAAGGATGAACTATGAAAATTCTTGTTACGGGGTCGAAAGGTTTTGTAGGGAAAAACCTTTGTGCTGCATTAAAAAATTTGAAAGATGGGAAAGACAAAACCCGTCCTAAGTTGGCAATTGAAGAAATTTTTGAATACGATATCGATTCGAATCCTATGGATTTAGAAACGTGTTGTCAGCAAGCAGACTTTGTATTCAACCTTGCAGGGGTAAATCGCCCGCAAACGCAAGAAGAGTTTATGCAAGGCAATTTCGGCTTTGCGTCGACCTTGCTTAATACGTTGAAAAAGTATAATAACAAATGTTCGGTTATGCTTTCTTCTTCTATTCAAGCGACGTTGATTGGTCGTTATGCGGATGGCGAATACGGCAAAAGCAAGAAGGCGGGTGAAGAACTTTTCTTTGATTATGAGACTAAAGGAGGGGGGCAGGTATGCGTTTACCGCTTCCCGAACCTGTTTGGGAAATGGTGTAGACCGAATTATAATAGTGCTGTTGCGACCTTTTGTAACAATATTGCAAATGACTTGCCGATTACCGTAAATGACAGGGCAATTGAGCTTGAACTGCTTTACATAGACGATTTAGTGAGAGAAATGCTTGACCTTTTAGAGGGCAAGGGACATCGATGTGATTACGACGGTTTGATGCCCATAGAAAGTGAAAAAGGCAGGTATTATTTCTCGCCGATTACCTACAAGGTTACGCTTGGTGAAATTGTAGATTTGCTCTATTCTTTCCGTGAACAAAGCGAAACACTTGTGATTCCCGAAATTCCAAGCGGTAGTTTTGCAAAGAAACTCTATTCGACCTATTTGAGTTATTTGCCCAAAGAAAAA
>JAEIGA010013920.1_pt1 | contig 12228 bp, 10 predicted proteins | sample 9270691 | NCBI WGS metagenome assembly JAEIGA01 (sample SAMN17057246, study PRJNA624740) | gut metagenome | biome: biome; isolation source: fecal sample | host: Bos grunniens | place: China: Xizang | collected 2019
AAGGCGATAATCTCGCGCTCGCGCTCAACAATCAATCTCACGGCCACGCTCTGCACACGACCTGCCGAGAGCGCTGGCTTAACCTTCTTCCACAATACGGGCGAGAGTTCAAAACCTACGATGCGGTCCAACACGCGGCGTGCCTGCTGGGCGTTCACCAGATTCATATCAATGGTGCGTGGGTTCTCAATCGCGTTGAGGATGGCGTTCTTGGTAATCTCGTGGAATACAATTCGTTTGGTCTTATCCACTGGCAGGTTCAACACCTCTGCCAAGTGCCAAGCGATAGCCTCTCCCTCGCGGTCCTCATCGGATGCCAACCATACGGTATCCACCTTTCCAGCGAGTTTTGACAACTCCTCCACAACTTTCTTCTTATCGGGCAGAATCTCGTAAGCGGGGTATAAGTGCTCATCAATCTTCACTCCGAGTCCCTTCTTCGAGAGGTCTCTAATATGTCCGAAGCTCGACTTTACCACAAAGTCCTTACCCAAAAACTTCTCAATGGTCTTTGCCTTGGCGGGGGACTCTACGATGACTAGGTTTTCGTGCATTATTTATCTTATCTCTTTTATACGACAAAAACCTATGTTGTGCCATAGGTTTGCCGTGTTTTGTTAAATCGTTATTTTACAAGAGTATAGGTCAAATCCAACTGAACGCTTGCTGGGTTCAACTCATTGTCTCCACCCTGGATTACCGAGCGACACAGCGAGAAGCGGTCGTAGGCGCCTGGCGCGATGTAGAGCGTGCGAGGAACATCCATCTTACTGAAGTCGAGTGTTCCGTCGGCCTCCTCCTCGAGGTTGAGCACATCGTTCACCAGAGCCTGCATATAAGACGAGATGTTCATCTCATAGCAAGCGAGGCTTCGGTTGATGTAGCCGTTATAGTAAACCATACCCGAACTCTCCTGCGAGTAGAGGTAGTCAGGGATTGGCTGGAGTGTCTTGTAATCGGTGTAGATACCCAATCGAGGCAGAACGCTGTTAAGTTTCTCCGACATTGGGATTGGGTCGATGGTGGTGTAGTCATACTCTGCACCCTCGATGTAGAGTCTCAACGCCGCCTGGTTGATTGCCGCCGACACGAATGTCTGGTCGCCGTTGTTGAGGTTACGCAACGAGTGGAGGAACTCGTCGGTGAAGGTAATCTCTGTATATACGCCGCCACAGCCGTCGATGTAGCCGATTGAAATCTCGTCGCGGTTCTCGTCAGTCTCGTCGAGTGAGAGGCTGCCAAGTTCCGAACCCTCAAAGTCGTGTGCCACGCGCTGTGCGCCTACGAGGCTTCCGCGAGTGTAGTTTGTGTTGCGGAATGTGAACGACATATCGAGTGTATCGGCAAGGATATCAGCATCCGAGCCCGCGTTACGCGTACGACCCAGGAGTTGGATACCAGTGCTTGACGCTGTGAGTGAGAATACCGAGCCCTCGCCCTCTGGCTCCTCTGCCACCTCGATGTAGATGCCAGGGAAACTATATACGAATGTTGAGTCGTTCTCGTATGCCTCCACATTATTGTTCGCCAAACCGTTAGCGTCGAGTTTACCCTTACACATCAGACGGTCCATAAACGCCTTTGTAGCGGCAGTCTCCTGCAAGCGAACTGATGTCGATTTGGTGTAAATACCCTTCTCTGGGTCGGGGAATGTGAATGTGAAGATAGGCTCTGCATCGCTTGCGATGTGTCCCGCCTCGCGTGGGTCATAGTTTGCGTAGAAGATTGTGTCCTCTGCGCCCTCTGCCACAAGGTCATCCTGAAGTTCGTAGATGTTGAACTTCACTGGCTTTGTAGTGTCGCCCGCGAAGGTATCCACCGCAAAGATGAACATCACCGAGTCGAGCACTGGGCGGTAGCCGAAGCCCACCGAGTCATTGACATTCTTGTTGTAGAGGAACTGACCAGCATAACTGAACTGACGCTTGCCGAAGCGAGCATCGTTCTGCGAACCCAGATAGACATTGTCCATCGAGGCTGTGCTGATTGAGTCGGTGCGGAACAGACGGGTCTCAAAGACCTTGCAGGCTGTGGTTGCCTGCTCCGACTCCTTCAGCATACCGTCCTTGTAGAGGCGGTAGCGGATTTTCATCTGCTGGTTACCAGGGGTGAACTCCTCGCCGAGGGTGTAGTCTGCCATAGTGGTACAACTGCTGAATGTCGCAGTCACTGCCACCGCGATGAGCATCACCGCGATAAAAATCGTATTTAATCTACTAAAGATTCTCATAGAAACTGTCATAATTATCGAAACACTCTGGTGATGCAGGGTCCTGATACTCAAGCATAGGCTTGCCGCTCTGGCGAGCATACTCCACGAGCGCAGGGTCTGCAGCAGCCGACGATACGATGATGCCATCGGCATAATCAATAACGAAGCGATAGAGGTTTTCGTATGATGGGAGTGTTAATTCCTCAAGTTTTTCATCCACCACGCCCTCGTTTGCGATGCGGTTCTTGAAAGCAGCATCCAGCGGCTTGGTGAAGCGGTCGTCACACAGCGACACCACAACCTTCACATCGCGGAACAATGGGTCATCGTTAAAGACCTTCTTCAGGTAGATAGGCATAACGGCCGACATCCAACCCATACAGTGAACAATCGAAGGTGTCCAGTTGAGTTTCTTTACAGTCTCCAACACGCCGCGTGCAAAGAAGATAGCGCGCTCGTCGTTGTCGGCAAACTCCTCACCCTCGGCATCCGTCAGGGCTGCCTTGCGTGCAAAGTAGTCGTCGTTGTCGATGAAGTAAATCTGTATGCGTGCCGAAGGGATTGACGCCACCTTGATAATCAACTGATGGTCGTTGTCATCAATGATGAGGTTCATACCCGACAGACGGATAACTTCGTGCAACTGGTTGCGACGCTCATTCACACAACCGTAACGAGGCATAAATGTGCGAATCTCGTTACCGTGCTCCTGCATCGCCTGCGCCAGATGACGGCTCAATGCCGAGAGTTCCGTTTCAGGCAGGTATGGCATAATCTCCTGACAAACATATAGTATTTTGCGTGAAGCCATATAGTTCGCTTTTGTTAATAATGTGCAAAGATAATAAAAAAATCTATATATTAAGGTGTCTTTGTCGCTAATTGGTCACTGCGGCGTGTGCCGAATTACAGAATCAGCATCGCGTCACCGTAAGTTCCGAAGCGATAACCCTCCTTGGCAGCCACCTCGTAAGCGCTCATAATGAGGTCGTAACCACCAAACGCGCAAATCATCATCAACTGTGTTGATTCAGGCAACTGGAAGTTGGTAACCATAGCGTTTGCAACGGTAAAATCGTATGGCGAGAAGATGAACTTGTTGGTCCAGCCCTCCATAGCCTTAATCATACCGCCAGTCGAAACGGCTGTCTCGATGGTACGCATTACGGTAGTACCGATAGCCACCACCTTGTGACCCGAACGCTTTGTTGAGTTCACGAGTTCGGCAGTCTGCTCCGTTACGAAGAACTGCTCGGAATCCATCTTGTGCTTTGACAAATCCTCGACATCCACCGAGCGGAAGTTACCCAAACCTGCGTGCAGGGTGATGAAGCCGCTCTCGATGCCCTTGATTTCCATACGCTTAAGCAGGTGCTTCGAGAAGTGCATACCTGCGGTAGGTGCTGCTACGGCACCCTCGTTCTTTGCGAAAATAGTCTGATAACGCTCGGCGTCCTCTGGCTCAACCTTCTCGCGCACCCAGCGTGGAAGTGGAGTCTCGCCCAGGCGGAAGAGTGCCTCCTTGAACTCTTCGTAAGAGCCGTCGAAGAGGAAGCGCAATGTACGACCGCGTGAGGTGGTGTTGTCAATCACCTCTGCGCCCATCATATCATCCTCGCCGAAGTAGAGTTTGTTACCGATACGGATTTTGCGGGCAGGATCAACGATTACATCCCACAGGCGGAGTTCGCTGTTGAGCTCGCGCAGAAGGAAAATCTCAATCTCGGCACCAGTCTTCTCCTTGTTACCATAGAGGCGTGCAGGGAAAACCTTGGTGTCGTTGAAGAGGAACAGGTCCTTCTCGTCGAAATATTCAATGATATCTTTGAAGATGCGGTGTTCGATGGTGCCAGTGGCACGATTAACTACCATAAGTCGTGACTCGTCACGATTGTCTGCGGGATACTTGGCGAGCATCTCTGGTGTGAGCTCATATCCGTACTGCGATAACTTCATAATATTACTTTTCGTAAGATGTGAAAGACACAAATATCAATTAATTATACGAAAAATTCGCTATTTTGTTTCACTCTCGCCTAAATTTTCGAGAAAATTTTGCAAATTCCACGCATTTTCGGCTGTAAATCCGCCACTTCGGGTGCGTCGGAGCGAACGGAGGTATGCTCCGCTCTGCACCATCTCGCCTATCTCGTGAGCCAGCGAACGGATGTAGGTTCCCTTGCTGCAACGCACTCTGATTTTCAGATATGGCATCTGCAAATCGAGAATTTCCATCTCGTAGATGTTGATGAGCGCCTTCTTTAGTTCGACCTGCTCGCCCGCGCGCGCAAACTCGTAGGCACGCACACCCTCGACTTTCTTTGCCGAGTAGATGGGTGGCGCCTGGAGGCGTTCGCCAGTGAGGGCAACGAGTGCCTGCTCAATCATTTCGCGTGTGATGTGTTCGGTGGGGTAGCGCTGGTCGATGGGGTGCTCCATATCGTAACTTGGGGTCGATGCACCCAACTCCAGTTCGGCGATATACTCCTTCTCCTCGGCTTGCAGGGCGTTCACCATCTTGGTTGCCTTGCCGATGCAGACCAGCAGGACGCCAGTCGCCAGTGGGTCGAGCGTACCCGCGTGACCAATCTTAATCTTCTTGTGACCTATGCGCTGGAGCGCGAATTTTATCTTTCTCACCACATCGGTCGAGGTCCACTCAAGTGGCTTGTCGATGACGGCGATGTAGCCTTCGGGAAAGTTGAAATCTCGAAGTGATTCTGTTTGAGTCATAGTCTATTACAAAAGGTTGCAAGCGATAGCCACTATACCCGCCACCGCGCAATATACGGCAAACCAGATGAGTTTACCCTTATTAACAATTCCAATCATAAACTTGCACGCCAGGCATCCCACCACAAACGATGAGATAAAGCCGCAGAGCAGAGGCAGTGTGCCAATCGACGAAAATACCATCTCGCCACTTACAACCTCCAGCAACATCTCGCCGAGGATAGGCGCCAAGACCATCAGGAACGAGAACTGCGCCACGGCAGACTTCTTGTTGCCGAGCAGAATACCCGTTGCGATTGTTGAGCCCGAGCGTGACAGACCAGGCATAGCCGCTACGGCCTGTGCCAAGCCGATGATGAAGGCGTCACGATACGATATATTCTCTTTGACGCGTGGGCGCGCGTAGTACGCGAAGGCGAGCAATGAGGCTGTCAGGAGCAACATAGCACCCACGATAGTGAGGATGTATGGCGACTCCAGCATTGCGTTGATGTGGTCCTTCAAAACAAAACCCACGATGCCGATAGGAATCATCGAGAGGATAAGTTTCAGGGCGTATGCCTGCTCCTCGCTGAAGTGGCGTGAAAAGAGACCCACCACGAGGCGCTTAATCTCTGGCCAGAGGATGACGATTGTACTCAATACGGTGGCTGCGTGGAGCGTCACATCAAAGACGAGGTTTTCTTCGATTTCAACGCCCAGCAGAGCCTTTGCTATCTGCAAGTGACCGCTGCTTGAAACGGGCAGAAACTCGGTCAGTCCCTGTACTACACCGAGAACGATTGCTTCAATTATTGACATTTATAGTTGCTGTTAAAATTTCTTCATCAATGCGTAAATCTCAAAGGCAAAGCCTCCGACGATAAGGATTGGGGCGAGTGTAATGCGACGCCACGAGAACATCGCGTAGTTGAACTCGTCGGGGCTCTCGCTGCCGCCGCCGCACATCAGCACCATACCGAGGATGATGACCACAAGACCTATGGCAAGGAGGATGTAATTCTTTGTCGAGAGCGCCATCTGCTCGTCGTTAGGGTCTTGCACAGAGTTGAATTTTTCTATCAGTTTCTTGAACATATCTGCTTGATTTTCTAATACAAATAAATCTTGTTGGACTTCATATTCACGAACTTTCCGACTGCAAAGGTCGTAAAGAGTAATGAAATTACCAAACCTAATGCAATCATTCCGCCAATGACGACACCTATTTTTATAAGTTCGGCAGTCGCCACTATCTCGGGCATAGCACCGCTCAAGGCTGCCAGCGAGCCCACGAAAAGGAGGCTTGCGAGGAGTCCTGCGATGAGTCCCTGCTTGGCTGCTGTGGCGAGGAAAGGACGCATAATGTAGCCCTTCGTAGCACCCACCAACTTAAGCGTGTTAATCAGGTAACGGCGCGAGAAGATAGCCAGACGGATGGTGTTGTTCAGCAGGATGAGCGAGATGATGAGTAACGCTCCGCCGAAGGCTGCAAGGATGATGGTAATCTTCGAAATCGTCGAGTGCAACTGCTCGATTGTCGAGGCGGGGTAGGCGACATAGACAACGCCCTCGATGGCTGAAAGTTTGTCCACCAGAGCATCCGTAGCGGCTCTGTCGCGTGTGCCGATAGCCACCTCGAAACTATTACGCAGGGGGTTGTCCTCCAGGATGCTCTCAATCTCGGTGGCGAACATACGGCGGAACTCCGCATCCTCAATCTTCGAGTCCTTGTCGGCGTACTGGATGTCCACAACGCCCTCAAATGCAGCGATTTGCTGTTCTATCTCTGCTCTCTGCTCGGCGCTTACCGAGTTATCCAACTCTGCCGAGAGGGTGATGCTGCTACGCAGTGTGTGGGCTGTGGTGAGGGCTGCCGAGAGCATATAACCCACTGTACCCATCAGGAAGAGCACCAGCGTGATGCTGATGGTCGAGACTATATACGAGCGTCTTACCTTACGCTTTAGTTTTTTGTCGTTGCGCATTGGTTGGTAGTGTGATTTTTGATTGAGAATATGATTGTCAGCACTAACGAGATGAGCACCACCAGCGAGAACGCCAGCGTGATACCCTCCACAAGTGCCCACTTTGGTGCACGATAACGCCACTCGACCGTGTGCTTGCCCGCAGGAATCTCTACGGCACGCAAGATGTAGTCGGCACGCAGTGGCTTCGCCTCCTGACCATCGATTGTGACCGTCCAGCCCTTCTCGGTGAAAATCTCCGAGAATACGGCAAGCGAGCGACCCTCTGTCTGCGCCTCATAGCGGAGGTAGTTGGGGCGGTACTCCGTAAGGGAGATTGTGCCCTCTGCGAGATTGAGGTTTTCGGGCAGATACTCCTTGCTCATCACAGCCTCGCGCTTGGTGTCAATCTTACCCAAGAGGTCCATCTCCTCGCGTGGTGAGTCGGCACGCAGAACGCTCTCGACCATCCACGCAGCGCCGTTTGCCTCGGGGCGTGGGATGACCTCCGACGCGGTTGCGCCGTTGATGATGTAGCGCACATTGAGCATATTGAGCACACCCTCGTTGAGTGTCGAGAGGTGGTTGTCGATAAGGTCCTGATAACGCGAGAGTTTAGCGCCGTGATAGCCTCCCACCGAGCGGTGGAAGTAGGATGTCGTAGCGTCGTTGAAAGGCGATACCGTAAGGTTCAGCACGCGGTAGGCGGGGTCCTTGTCCTGCAAGATGTAGCGGTCGGCCTCGGTAGGGTGTATCTTTGCCGAGCGAGCCTCCACGAAGTTATCGTAGTTCAGGTAGCGCATATCGACATTGATAAGGTCGGCAGCCACCACGATTGCAAGCAGAGCACACAACACCGTAGGGCGAGTCACCACGCGGCGCTCGATGTAGCCCCACAGGGCAACGGCAGCCAGCAGTACGAACAGTAGTGAACGCCACGCATCGGCCTGCATCGCCTGTGCGCGCTCCGCCTTCATCGCCGCGGCGGTGCTCCACGCCATCTGCTCGTGCAGACCCTGCTTGATAAGGTCATCAGCGCCACTCTGCTGCAACATCTGCTTGAAGTGACCCGACAACATCTCGCCACCCTCCTGCATACCAAAGTCGCCCAACATTCTGCCGCCGATAATCATCACCATCAGCACAGCGCAACTAATTCCAGTAGCCCACGCAAGGGCCTTACGCAGTTGCTTCTGCTTGTCGTGATGCTTGAACATATAGCCTATGCCGAGAGCCGCCAGGAGAGGTATGCTCCACTGAACGACAACGAGCGACATCGACAATGTGCGGAACTTGTTATATCCAGGTAAGATGTTGAAAAGCAACTCTGTAAACCACATCAGGTTGTTACCCCACGACATCACCAGCGCCAGCAGCGAAGCCGCCAAAATCCACCAGCGAGTACGGTTTGGCAATACGAAAAGACCAAACAGAGCGAGCATCACAACCGCCGCACCCAGGTAGGTAGGTCCTGCCGTGTAGGGCTGGTCGCCACGATAGCGGGGCAGGTACTGCGCGAATGCCTCGATGCCGTACTCCTTGAGCGAGGCTGCCACCTCGCCATCCTTTGCGAAGGTGTCGGTTGATGCACCACCCATAAAGTCGGGCACGAACATATTGAAACTCTCCGCCTTGCCATAACTCCACGCCGTAGCGTACTCAAGGTCGAGTCCGTCTTGTCCGCTCGCCGCATCCTTTGCCACCAGTTCCGATCCACCGCGAGTGGTCTCCTTGGTGTGCTGCATCGTGTACCACAGAGGCGAGAGGTTTGAGCCCACGCCAATCACACCCGCCGCCACAAGCACCGCAGTGCGCTTTGCGAACGATTTAACGGCCTTCTCCTTGACGGAGTAGATTGCCTCGCTGACCCACATTGCTGCCATCACGAGCAGGAAATAGTAGGTAATCTGCGGATGGTTGGCGCCAATCTCAAGCGATGTGAAGAGTGCCGTGAGCGATGCTCCGACCCACATATTTTTGCGTAGTGTGCTCCACGCTGCCGCTACCATCGGGGGCGCATAGACCATAGCCCACACCTTGGTGATGTGACCCGCACCGATGATTAGGATGGAGTATGTCGAAAAGCCGTAAGCAATGGCGGCAACAAGTGATACCCAGGGGGTTACGCCCATAATGAGCAGTGCCACCCACATCGCCACCATCGAGAAAAAGAGCAGCGAGATAGGTATATCGACGATGTTGGTCAGTTTGCCGATTGTGCCCTTCACAGCCTGCGCTGGGTACTTCACATTGATCAGGAAGGCGGGCATACCGCCAAACATACGACCCGTCCACTGGGCGTCCTCGCCCGTGAGGTCGCGGTTGTCGAGGATGTCCTTGCACATACCCTCATACTGCTGCACATCGTGCTGGACGAGTTTCTCGCCCGAGAGTTGCGGCGCAAAGTAGAGCGCCGAGAGGATAAAAAACAGAGCGACGGAGAGAACTCCCGTCAGGATATTCTTTACTTTCTTGGAATAAAATTTCATTCTTTTTCTTATTTACAGCGTCAAAGTTACGAAAAACATTCATTTTTTAGTGAGTAATTGCGAAAAATTACTATATTTGCGAAGCAATATTGTGCCTAAAACCTTAAATATGGTAACACTTGATTCAATTCGTACCCCGATAGCATCGGATTTGACAGCCTTCGAGGAGTTTATGCGTAGCCGCTTCTCCTCTGACGGTAAACTGATGTCCGAGATGCTGGAGTATGTATTGACCACTCACGGCAAAAATATCCGTCCCATCATCCTGATGCTTGCTTCGGCTTTGTGCTCGCCAGCCAATACGCGCGAGTGGGTCGAGGGTGAGCGAAATTGCACCAAGCGAACCTATCTTGCGGCGTTGATGGTGGAGATGCTCCATACAGCCTCACTTGTACACGACGATGTGATTGACAATGCAGACGCGCGCCGTGGTCGCCCCTCGGTGAATGCCCTGTGGCAGTCGCGCAATGCGGTTATCCTGGGCGATTATCTGCTGGCACGCACGATGAGCGTGGGTATGGAGAGTGGTCAGTATGACCTCGTATCGCATATCGTCGGCTCAATCGCAACACTCTGCGAGGGCGAGATTTTGCAGAGCCAGCACACAGCCGACAAGAGCACTACCCGCTCCTCATACCTCGAAATCATCTACAAAAAGACCGCCAGCCTTATCAGCGTGAGCGCCTCGGCGGGTGCGGTGTCGGTGAATGCAAGCCGCGTGGATGTTGAGCAGATGCGTCGTTTTGGCGAGGCGTTGGGTATGGCGTTCCAGATTCAGGACGATATTTTGGATTACAGCCGCTCCTCACATACGGGCAAGCCCACGAACAACGACCTGCGCGAGGGTAAGATTACCCTTCCGCTCATCGAGGTTCTGGAAAAGTGTTCGGAGGATGAGAAGGCTAAACTGCTCGAAAAGTTGTCGCAGTGTGCGACGGATGAGTCAGCGGTGGACTTTTTGCAGGGTGTAGTGGAGGCTACGGGTGGCTTGGCTATGGCGGCACGCACGATGAAGACCTACATCGACCGCGCAACATCCATCCTGGCAAAGTATGCCGACTCGCCTTACCGCACGGCACTGGTCAATCTGTGTGCCTTTGTGGCGGAGCGTGACCGATAACAGGAAATTCAAAATTTAGAATTCAAAATTCAAAATTAGAGAATAAAACAATAACAAATATTTTTCATTAACTAAATCTAAAACATTATGACACAAAAACAAAATTCTAATGTGCCAGCGATTATCGTGTGCATCTTGCTCTTCGGTATGATTTCGTTTGTCACAAACTTGGCGTCACCTATGGGTGATATCCTCAAGAACCAGTTCCAGGTTGCAAACTGGATGGGTACTCTCGGCGTATTGTGTAACTTCATCGCTTACGCAGTAATGGGTATCCCTGCTGGTAACCTCCTCGCAAAGCACGGCTACAAGAAGACTGCTCTCTTGGCTGTTGCAGTAGGTTTTGCTGGTGTAGGTATCCAGACTATCGCTGGTCTTTTGGCTGGCAACCTCGCATTCGGTATCTACCTCTTGGGTGCATTCGTTGCAGGTTTCTCAATGTGTATGTTGAACATCGTTGTAAACCCAATGTTGAACAAACTCGCTGGTGGTGGTAACAAGGGTAACCAGCTCGTTCAGGTGGGTGGTTCATTCAACTCATTGATGGGTACAGCAGTTATCTTCCTCACAGGTGTATTCGTACCAAGCATCGTTGATGCAAAGATTAGCCAGGTATTCCCATTGATGGGTATCGCTCTTGCTATCTTCGCTATCGCATTTGTTGTGGTAATGCTCACTAACATCCCAGAGAACGCTCCAGTAGCAGAGGTTAAGGGTGAGAAGTCACAGTATGGCCCAATGTCATTCCGTCACTTCGTGTTGGGCGCTATCGCAATCTTCGTATATGTAGGTGTTGAGGTAGGTATTCCTAATGTATTGCAGAAGTGGTTGAACTTCGTTTCTACTCCAGCAATCGCAGGTACCGTAACTGCTACTTACTGGTTGCTTATGCTCGTAGGTCGTTTGGCAGGTGCTGCTTTGGGTGCAAAGGTTTCAGCAAAGTCTATGCTTGCAGTAGTATCAGCAGTGGGCGCTTGCCTCACTTTGGGTGCTATCTTCTTGAGCCCAGAGACAATGGTTAATCTCCCAGTATTCAAGGGCACAGCAGGCTTCGGTATGGCTTCAGTACCAGTGAACGCAGCACTCTTGGTATTGTGCGGTTTGTGTACATCAGTTATGTGGGGTGGTATCTTCAACCTCGCAGTTGAGGGTCTTGGTAAGTACACCGAGAAGGGCGCAGGTATCTTTATGGCAATGGTTTGCGGTGGTGGTATCCTCCCATTCTTCCAGAACCTCGTTGTTGATTTGACTGGTGGTAACTACCTCGTAAGTTACTGGGTAATCGTTGCAGGTATGGCTTATATGCTCTACTACGCATTGGTTGGCTCAAAGAATGTAAACAAGGACATTCCAGTAGAGTAACCCACACTCTTTCAATAGAAAGTCAGGCGACTGCCCCTCGGGGTGGTCGTCTTTTTTTTTAATTCAAAATTCAAAATTCAAAATTCAAAATTTAGAATTAGAATTTAGAATATAGTTAATTAAGGACTCTCCTATAAGGGAGGGTCTTTTTTGTTACGGGCGTTACACTTGTTACAGTTGTTACACCCCTTGTAACGCTGTAACGCTTGTAACGCTGTAACGCTTGTAACGCTGTAACGCTTGTAACGCTGTAACGGCGTACAACCTTTAACTTCTGCCATCGTTAAAGTCAATTTAACGCTTTCAAGCGCTCAAAGGGTGGTGAGTAGGGGAGGTGTCGCATAGCGGAGTATAGTACAATATGAT
>JAEIGA010013921.1_pt1 | contig 12227 bp, 11 predicted proteins | sample 9270691 | NCBI WGS metagenome assembly JAEIGA01 (sample SAMN17057246, study PRJNA624740) | gut metagenome | biome: biome; isolation source: fecal sample | host: Bos grunniens | place: China: Xizang | collected 2019
AATGTATGTTAGGGGAAAGGGTTTTGAGCCAAGCTCTTGCAACACCTTACCTGAGCATATAGTATAGGTACTAAATATATGTTAGTATAAAAACCTTTCCAGAAAATTGTCTGATTTCGGTCAGACTTTTTTCTTTTATTTAATTTTTAAATTAAGAAAAAAGACTGATTGCTCAGTCCTTTCTCTATTTTAAATCAGATGTGGTTATTTACGTTTGTCTTTAATATATTCATAAGCAAACAAGGCTATAAAAGCTATTACAGCTGTTACTAGCATTATAGTTCATAGCTTAGTAGCTCATGTTAAGAAAGATGCAAGCATAATAACTAGATATACTCATCAAATATCCTCAATCGCTATATCTAGTATTCAAGATATAATAATCACTAAAATGTCTATTCCAAACATTATAGCGAAAAATTCAATTACTATTGTCATGTCGTTAATAAAGAAGGATGTAAACACTATCTATATAATCATTTAGAATAAAATGTCAAGCTCTAATCTAAAATAGATTCCTCTGTCTTTTCTGTTAATGTATAACCTAGCGTTTCTAGGATTTTAGTCATAGTTGAAGGTCAAGTTTTTTCTATTAAATCTATTAAGTCTTTCTTTCAAGATTCATCCAATGCTTTCTTTCAGTTAGACATAATCCAGTCAGAAAGATTTTTCTTTCATTCTCACGACATAGTATTTATTGTCCTTGCTATTAAAGATTTAACTGTCCTATTGCTAAGTAGTTTGTCAAACACTTTAGGTGCTAATCCTAATAGTATTCATACTGCAGCTCATTTCATGTCTCCAATAGCATATCCTCATAATCATCATAAATATTGTGTTGTTTCCGCAATCTTAGATAGTGTTCACTTTGTCTCTTTAACTCACTCTTTTATTACATCGTCTCCCAATGATTCTTCTAATGTTTTTCACACTTGTATTTCTTTATTTAGAGCAGCAATGTCTCATAATCATAGTTTCTCCGCATTACTATTAACTAAATCTACAATTTCTCTTCTCCATCAACGTACCGTGTCTAACACTGTTTGTGTTCATGGGTTTGCTGATTCCGTAACCTCGGAGACTTTTCAATCCTCAAAAAGTTTTATATATTTATCTACATAGTCCCTTATTATTTTATTCATTTCAGATAACGTATATTTGTTGTCTCATTTAATTAGGTTATCTATTTCCTCTACTATATTTTCTTTAATCTTATTAGACTCTTTCTCTCATGGTTTTAGTCATCATCTAAATTTTTCTCTTAAGAATTTTAACACACTAGTTGTAGTTTCGCTTTCTATTTTATCCTCAGAAAGAGACAATAGATAATCTTTTAATTCAACTGCAGCTTTAGCCCACGCCTCAGCCTGCTTTGCTATTTGCTTTTTAGTTCAACTGAATCTTCTATTTATAAAGTCTCAAATCTGAGAGAGATTTAAGTCTAATCAATATTTGTCTTTCAGAATTTTAATCATTCCTTTAGCAGTCTCTTTATCTAATAGTCACTTAACAGTATTTTTGTCTACTTTATTCTTTCACAATCATAGCACTACGTTAAATATAGCTCATCGTCACTCACTAGAAAGACTAGGAGATTCTCAGTCTAATGTGTCTAGGATAAACATATCCTTTGCTCATTTTAGTCATCTAGCTCATTGTTTTATTAACCATTTTAATGCTTTTTGTGTTTTTTCATTTCATTTAGTCCATGTATAGATTGTTTTTGCTGCCTTCTCTAATTCTGGATATTTTTTGACTCGCTTTCAATATTTCTCTGCCGTCAATGGAATTCATACCTGTGGAAATAGGTAATCTAGAGCAGCTAATGCTCACATATCAGTAAGAAAATTAGTTGTATTATATACAACACTTTCTGGGTCACTTCATGGTAGATTTATAGAATCTCTTATAGCCTCTTGATTTTGAATCCAGTCATCAGATGCTCATTCTCATGCAAATACGTCATAAATACTACCTATTAATCTATCTAATCCGCTCTCTATTAACTCTCATGGTCATGATGCAGTATTTAAAGCCCCTCATATAACATTGCTGACTGTATTTCATTCTCAGTTTAAAAACCATCCCCAGTCTGTGTCTCACATATCCTTTTCTTGTTCTTTAACTGTATTAGGTGTCACACTAGTTCACATACTTTCATAGAAAGATGCAGGATTGCAATCTTCATTTCCATTAATTACATAATCAAACATTGCACGTCAATATTGATTATTCTTATTCTCGTCTATATATCCTTGCACATAAGGTAAAAGCTCTCATGTTCAGAGAACCTTTTTTCCCCCATCAAATTTTGCATTAATCCAATCTGCAGCTTGCTGTAATCTTACAGTCTGATTACACTCAGTCTTTATTTTGTTGTCTCCAGAATTAACTCATATAGAATATATATTCCTAGTCGAGTTTTGTGTAGTTTGAGTGTATTGCTTCTGTCTTTTAGCTTTCTCTTCCTCTACAAAAGAATTAAAGCTGTTTACACTGTCTACTAGCATCTGTATAGGAGATATAGTATTTTTATTCTCTTCCATAATATATTATATTAAGAACTAAATTATTGATTCATATATTTGCTTAAATCTAGGTCAGAATCTGTAGTTCATCAATCTTTATTGTCATACGTTCATCCTACTGGAGTATAATCATAGTATTTGTCCAAAGATAATCATACCACACTATATAGCCAATTTGCATCATCTTCTAACCAAGTAACAGGTTGTCTTAGATATGTCCATTTAGTAAGGTCGTGTACCTCAGTAACATCCTTGTCATATAATGTTCTTGCAGCCTCTTTCATTGCCTCTTTTAATTGGTCCTGTGACAATCATAAACTAAATATATTCTCTTCTCTAAGAATATCCTCTACTGCATTTGACGCATTTCCTCACTTTAATGCTCACGCATATTCATTAATGAATCAATCTAGTGCTACTTTTAATCTAACTACATCTGTATTTCACATCTGTGTTTCTTTCCAGTTATATAGGTCTTTTAGCGTTTTTATGTTATTATTCTTAAAGAACTTAGACACAGATTTCCATGATTGGTCTTCTAATGTGTCAGCTAACTCATATACCTCTCTTGCTTTAGCCATAGCTGTCTTATTCTTTGATATATAACCTCATTGTTCAGACACACTTCTCTTGTTCTCAGCTTTCTCTCTATTCTTGTAAAGAGTTTCAGACCATTCTGGGTCTATCTGTCAAACTGCTGCGAATATTCAACTAGGATTGTCGTATTTCGTTCTATTACTATTTATATATGCTTTTGAGATGCTATTATTAAGAAGGTCTTGTACTGCCTGTTTATCTACATCAGACAAGGTCTTATATATACTAGAAAGAGAAAAATCAAATACCTTACCATCATTTCTAGTCCATTTTCATCAACTCTTTAGTATTGGGTCATTAACATCCAACATTCATGCCTCCTTTGCTTTCTTATATGTATAAGCCTGTTCTCTGAACTCAGCATTTGTTAGTCAGAGATTCTCAGCATCTGCAGCTTGTCATCATTGTGATGTATATTTCGCACCCAATATTTTCTCATAATATGGAATATAATCTATATTATATGGTTTTCATTCATAATACTGCCATCAGCTTAGACTACCATCAGCATTAATATTCTCTTCTGCAAATCATTTAGTTGCATTATAATATCCTTGTATTTTAGCACTTTTAGGGTCTATTTCTCTAATAGCAGGTTCTTCTGCCCCTTTACCATTTAATCCATTCCAATCTAAATATTGTACCTTACCATCCTCTGTCATTCATATAACTATTCCAATGTGTCAGTTCTTTGGTGCTGTTCATGATGCCATAATAATAAGGTCTCATTTCTGTGGTGTGTAATCTCTTCCCTCATTACGTATAGCCAATTTCTCTCAATATAATGAAATAGTACCAAAACTGATTCATAACTCTGGTAGATAATATGTCTGTATTCAGACTCAACACTGTGCATTACCTATTTGTCACTTGTTATACATATCCACTAAGTTGTCTATTATATTGCTTATCTCTGCTCTGGTCTTAGTCGTCATTGGTAGTTCTTTTCATCCTAGAGAGGTAGATGTTTTTGGATTTGTATTCACTTTTTGTGATGGAACTGTTGAATCTAGTCAGAGATTAGCCTTTTCTTTATTCAACTCTAACGTTTCTTCTTGAATCTTAACCTGCCTCTCCTTTAATCAAAACTCTTTCTCCCATTGAGCATTTGCTACCTCTTTGTCATATCTATTAGAAGCATATTGGTAACGTTGTTCTAGTTTCTGTAGCTCATTCTGAATCTCCTGCGTCCTGTTATTAATATATGCGTTTACTATATAATCTGGAGTGTCTCATTTGAAAATCTGATTAGCCTCCTTCCTTAAGTTCTGTAATCTGTTAGTTAAGTCTATTATGTCACTCTCTATATCAGCCATAGTCTCACTAGCACTAGTAGCAGCTTGATTAGATTGCAATGTCTGATGAACTCATTTTAAGATGTCTGACATACTGTCAGTGTCTGTAGCATTATCTGCTGCAAAGTTTGCTATTTCGTTATTAGCTGCACTAGTTCCATTAGTATTAGATGGAACTGTCTCCCCCTTAGTTAAAGCATTCACCGTTCATTGCCCTCTTATTCTCTTTAGTTCCTGCTCTACTAATGCCCATTGCTCTGGATAGAAAGTCTTATAATCTACTATAGCTTGCATATCTCATGGAATGTCTCATTTATACAATGAAATAGCTATAGATTCTACAGGAGTAGATAATAACGTCTTAACATTACTTATTCTCTCCTTAGACATCATGTCATGTATACTATTAGCATCAGATAATGCTGTTATCCCTTCTTCTGTCTTTCAGCTATCTGGTGTAGTCTTACCATATATTTTCTCATCTTCTTTACCTAGCAACTCTTCTTCCATAGCACTAGAATCAATCTGATTCTCTTCTGGTTCTCATTTCATCTCTCATAATCTCTTCCATATTGACGTTATTGTGTTCTTTCTCTCGTCTTCTGTTGAGTTAGTAAATCATTTCTGTTGGTATAGATAATCTGCAACATCTTCCATTGATGTCTTTCACTCATTATATAATGCTGACGCAATCATGTCGTTTCTCTGCGAAATGTAACCTCTATGCTGTGTCCCATATACCTTTGACTCTTTACCAAACAAATAATTTGGGTCTAGTCACTCTGTAGTTATATTCTCATCATAAGGTACATCTGATGTCTTTACTCACTCCCCTGTATATTTCTCAGCCTTTCCACCTAATGTCTTATAGTTATCCTTAGATGAATCGTCCCCATACATCTCTAATGAGTTATTAGCATCATTGATTGGTGCATTCATATCCATATTAGATATGTACTCTGGAGTTAGGTCTGCCATAGGGTCTAATGTCTTCTTTTCTTTCTCAGCCATTTAATAATTAATTATAAGCTAAATCTATATATTCTACCTGCCACCAACATGAATCATATCCATATAACTCTGTTAGTGGTATGTCATTGTCGTTCTGGTCTGTAATCTTCAACTCTAACCAATCTCATTTATTCAAGTCACATTCTACATATCCATATGCCGTTATTCTCTTGAATAATCCTGCACTAGTCCACTCCCAATCAAATACTGCTCTACTCTGTGTGGTTCAATCAGCTTTGTGCTGTACTATGTATGAGTGTACCCTAGTAATACTAGAACTAAGATTATTGAACTGTTCCTTATGCTGTAATCTATATCTTCATGTCTTGATTATCTCACATGAGATAGGATTTGTACTAATGTGTCATCATACAGAAACATAATCCCCTAATACCTCTGGATTACCTGCACCTGTAGAATCAAATAACTGGTAACTCATATTAGGTTTCCATATTTCTATAGTGTCCGTAGGTGTTCAGTCTAGCTTTGTTCATATAATCAGACTTCTTCATGCACAGTCCCCATAGAACTTATTACTAAGAACTAATGTGTCCCTTAATGTCATGAACTGGTTATATGTAGCAGGTCTGTCATTATCAGAAATAGGGTACTCTCATGGAGTAGCTCTATATTGATGCTGTCAGTCTTCTAGTATTCGTTCCATCTTTAATTTATGTCATAAACGTTATTAACCTTGTCTTTGCAGTGGTATTTAATGTCTATCTGTCTTACTATTGGTGTGGCTTTCTCTTCCTCTCATCTCCTTATTACTATAGCGTATGTGATTGTCTGCCAATCAAATTTAAAAGCTGATTCTCCACTATGTAAATCATTAAATAAGTTAGATTTCTCTGCTCTTGTCTTTCAGTTAGTCTGGTCTAGGTGCATTACCTTAAACCATCATGCTACTGTATTTCATAACCATGGTATAGTGTCTCCAATATCTGTCCATGCATTAGTGTATGTTCAGCTATTCTCAACTACTACTACCATATAATATGTATTCTCTGCTTTAGCGTAATAATATGTTCATGGTTCACAGTCTGTAGCACTAGGTAAGTCTGACGCACTGGCTACTTCTCACTCATCTAGTAACTGTGTGGTTCTCCATAAGTTATTAGGACTTACATATATGTCTATGCTACCATTATATTCTGTCATTGGATTCATCTCATAGTTTAATCTAATCTCATCCAACATCTTAGTTATTGTCCCTCCTTCCTTTCATTCAAACTCTCTAGAAATCAGAACTCAATCTGACTGGTAACCATCTACTCATGTGTCATATAATCTCATAGCATAACATCCATCTTCTGTAGAAACATATAGGAATCCTTTATTCTCACATAGTCAATAAACCTGTGTAGGAACATCATTCAGCTTTCGTTTCATATAACCTTTGTCAAATCCGTTAGGATTATATTTGAACTTAAACACTCCATAAGCATCTGCTATATAGATATTACCATCATTGTATGCTCATGAAATAGATGTGGGTCATACAAAATATGGTGCTTTAGTATTAATATCTAATGATGTTAATCCTGCTCTCTGTGAGAATAACTTAACTGGCGTAGCTCATACCATCTTATGCAAGTCTACTAACGCATCTGAGGCATTTAATCCTATACTAGATGTATAATAGTCTATTCAGTTAATAGAATATACATGAAGAACTCTTACCCCTGTTAAATCTACTACATTATATACAAATGTACTCCTTAGGTTGTTGTTACCTTGGTAGTAATAAACCTTAGTATTCCATCCCTCATCTACTGCTCGTACCTTTAGGTATTCGAATGTACAAGTTAACGCTACAATAGTTACTCATGCCTCAAAAGTTAATGTCTTCTTCCATCAGCTCTTTCATCTATCCGTTCCAGTCTCTCCTTGGTCTAGTTCTGGATAATATACCCATATGTCTGAACCACAAGCTACTACTAGTCTGGAGTTGTTATAGTTTAATATAGCTGTTATTCTTCACTGCATTCATGTACCTGTAATATCTGCAGCACTCTCTATAGATTCGTCTGTATAATCATTATGGTCAAATGGTCTATAACCTACTTGGCTATCTACTCAATGTGCAGGAGAATTTACTGCTAAAGGTACTTTCATTATTGTCTTACCAGATTCTCATCACATCTCACTACCAAACCAAAAGTAATTCTGAAATACTACTCATGGTGTAGCATCAAAATCTGAATGAACTACTGAACCTGCATCCGAATCCTTTACATCCCATGGTGTAGTAGCATAATAACCTTTATACTCAAATCTGCTTAAGTGAACTGTGCTACCACTAGTCACATTGATTGGTAATGCCATAACTCCATTGTCCCCTAAACTCACTAACTGACATTTACTATAATTAGATGTGAATCATGGTCTAGTAGATAACTTTAACCCATGTAACTCATCATCTGCATTTATATTAGCACTATATTGAAAACTATGGTCTAGTCAGTAGTAAACATCTTGTGCTGTTCAGTCTGTCCAACTAACTTGTGAAATCTGATTTATATTTCTCTTTTCTCCTACTGCCATTGTCTAATATTAATAATGGTAAAAGTACCTTAAATCTGCAAATCATTCATCGATTGGTCTCTTATCCTTGTTTAACCCATATATGTTGTCATGTAGTGTATTCTCGAATTGTTGGTAATACCATTGAGCCATTTCTGGATTCTCTGCTTGGTAGAGTCTGAATGTTATATAGTCCTCTATAGCATCAAAGAAATACCATGGTAAGTTCAATGTGCTTAAATCTACTGGGTCATGGTCGTCATCCCCAAATGCCTCTACATCAGTAAGTGTCCTATCTATATAGTTATAGCTTAATGCTAATCCATTATCTACATTCTCATCTGGCGTAGGATAAATCTTAATATGATTCTTATCTACAAACGAAAATTTAGGATTTCTCTTAGAGATTCTGTCCCATACCATTGGCTCTCAGATTTGTCTTCAATTAACTGGCTTAATGTTATAATCAGTCATGTTAATTAACTTACATACTCTATATAGTGGCATTCAGTTCTTGTCAGCCTTATATGCTACTCTTAATTGTATAATAGAGTAAAAGTCTGGTGTTAATTCTTCTCCTAGTGGTAATTGGTATACTGATTGTCCAGATTCTATGTCGAATACTGCATTAGCTACATTCTGTTTACCAGAAACATATTCCAGAATCATCTTCTGAAATATTAATAATCATTTATTGAACCATGCTAATCGTACCTTCTCGTTTACTTGACTCGCTCATCTGATTTCCTCTGTCCTTCGACTTTCCATCATATCTGATATTGTTGCCATCTATACTGCTTTAAGAGATAAATAAGTCTGATTATTCTATGGAGTGAGTTTTACCCCACCCCATATATATAAGCAAACTAACTAGCATTATTCACTAACTAGACTTTCTTGCCATGCATAGTCTGTTCCTGCTCTTGTTTCTAGTCTTACGATGAACAAGTCGTTTAGAACAGCACATCCATACATACATTTCCATCCAACTGTAGCTCTCTGATTTAATGGGTCTTCAGTTCCTGCAGCTCAGAATGGTTTGTAGAAAGTCTCCAAGTTTTGAAGAGTTCCTACTCCGTATGCACCATCTCTGAAAGCATATGTAGGGTATACATTGAAGTCTTCATCATCATCTACTACGAATGGTTTTACATTAGCAGAAATGTAGATGTCGTAGTTAACTCATGCTGTTACGAATCCATCTTTGATTCCTTTGAAGTCTTCGTAGATTAGTTTATTCAACCAAGTATTAGTAGAACTAGATTTAGCATAGTCTAAGAATACGTTAGGGTGCATAATAATCTTGAATCTTTCTCCAGTCTGTCCTTGTGAAGCAAGGAAAGTACAAGCCTTAAGAACTAAGTCTAAGTCCATAGTGTCAGCAGCAGTTAAGTCAGCTCTAGCTGTAGCTGTACCTGCATAAATAACTCCGATTGAACTGTTAGCCAAAGTGTCTTGGATGTATTCATCGATTAATCTTCAAGCATTGTTTGCTAATTCTCTTCCTTGTGCAGCGATGATTGGTAACAAAGTTTCTACATCTAGTACATCTGAAATGATTGAGTAGTCTCCTAATTGAGTTGGAACAGCAGTAACTGTTTTTACAACATTAGTGTGTCCATCTGGAGTAACTCCTTCAGTCAAAGCAGCTTGTTCAAGAGTAGTTCTCATTACTCATAATCTAGGTCGAGTAATGCTCTTGTAACCTTGATGAGATGCTTTAGTACCGAATCTCATGAAAACTGTAGATGGTTCTCCGTTTTCAAGGAAAGATTTTTTAAGTAAATAAGTTAGGAAATCATTTTGCGTATAATCTTGTGCAGTATAATTAATGTTTCCTGTCTGCATTTGATTTGCAGCACTCTCTGTCGAGATGTTAAATCTGTCGAAAGGCATTTTAAATAAAACGTTAAGCTAAATAAAAGATATTTAGCTAATCCATTTTAATTCTTATACCGAGATTGCGTTTTGGCATATTGCAACAATTCCTCTGTGTTCATGTCGCCTAGCTTTTTACCTCCAACCTCAGTAGTTGGATTAGCTCATGCAATAACGCTTTGTGGTCAAACATTCTGCTCAGTAACTGGTTGTTCTGCACTAGCAACAGTAGGTCTTCCGTTCTGTCACTCATACAATGAAACCATGTCATTGATGCTTAATGAACTGTATTTGTCAGCGAATGCGTTAAAGTCTCATTCGTAACCTCTACTCTTCATTGTGTTCTCAAAGTAAAGTTTCTTGTCTGCAGCTCTTCCTGCTATCTCTGCATCTAGTTTAGCCTGTAGGTCAGCCATCTCTTGATTATGCTTCTCTCTCATAGCAGCATAACCAGATTTCTTCTGCTCTACTTCCACGTTATCAAGTTCTTCCATGTCTGTCATGGTATATATAATAGAATGTAAAGTCGTGCCATTCTACCAACACGAATTGATTTATAGACTTCAACTTGTCTTAATTGATTAGTTTAACGACTTACAACTTCGGTCGAAAGTATTTGAGAGTTTACTTTCAGATTTTTACTTCTATTTCATCAGCTCGGAAACAGCCATGATGTCATATATAATCCTTAGCTTCTTCTATTGTGTCGCTTTGTATGTAATCTCACACCATAATATCCCCACACCATCATTTCCAACCTGCATAATATTTCTTCTCCCTATTAGGATATTCCCATATATAATATGTAATATCTGTAATTGTCTGTTTTTTATCCATAGTTAGTTTGCTTAAATAAAACTAATCTACTCATTCAACTTTCTCTCATCTCATGATTGCCTCAGCTTTCTTTACAGCCTCTTGTGCTTTCTTTACATCTTCTGGGTCTGTAGTTAAGACATTTGCTAATCTCTCCATCTCCCCCATTCACTGTATTAATGCACCTAGCACCTCATAAAATGAGTAACCTTCTGTCTTAGCATTGAAACAGTTGTCTCTAGCTAATACTAGAATGTTCTCTTCCTGTTTCTCCTTCCTAATCTTCATGCATTTCTTCAATACTTCCCATCAAGGCATAATGATTAGTTCCTTAACTGCCTCAATCTCTTCATCAGTAAGGTCATCTGGATTCTGAGTTTCCTCTTCCTCCTTCTTTTCAGACTCTTGGTCTGCTTTCATTAGTTCTTCTTCTAATGCCATAGTTAGTTTACTTATTAAATAAAATGGATTTATTGTTCTCTATTATCCACTTAATCGGTTTACCATACGTTGTCTCCAACGAATACTTCACTTGGTCTAGGAATAGAGTCTTATCTAATGTGTCCATCCCATCCGTCATAATAGCAATGTCTTCCTTAGAGAGCATTCAGATTCATTTGTGGTATTTCCTAAGGTAATTATGAATCATTCTCCTATATACCTCCTTCTTATACCTCTTCCTCTTGATTCTGTCGATTTCCTTAATCTTGATTTTCTCCCTGTATGGTTCTTCCTTGATTAAGTCATCTATGTCTCTAAGTATTTGCCACATCTTAAAGTTTTTCAGTTAAAAACTTTTTCAAATCTTCTACTATATTCATATCTACTTTGTGTTTCTCTAACCATTCCTTGTCCTTCTTGTATAACTCACTAGTGAATCCATGATTAATCAAGTATTTTCTAATGTGTTCTGGTAACATGAACATTGGATATGGTGCAACTTGTGCTTCAAATTTTATTCTTCACATAGGTTTCTTGACTTCTGTTCATCCTATTTCTCAAATTACTTTACTTTTTTCTTTTTTACCCTTCAAATCTGATTTTTTAAGACCAATTTCTTCTTCTGCGTGGACAATTGTTCCACTCAAATCTTCTGCGTCGCTTATTTCATTTTCCACAACGGTATTAACTGGTGTTTCTTCAATTTCAGCTACTTTTTCTTCAATTTTTACTTCTTTTTTAGTCTTTTTACTAGACCATCATTTTTTAGATGCCATTATTATTAATTAGAATATAAATTATCCAATTCCATTACTTGTGTCTATGCTCTGCATTCATCATACATTCAGATTTGTACCCCTGTTTGCATGACTTCCAACGTCAAATCACGTTCATGAATCAACATTGTCTACAGTTCAATAGTTTATGTTAGTTAATGGATTGTTATTCTCTCATGCACCCTTGAAATCAGTTACCTTTGGCTGTGCTGCAATATTCATCTCCTGTGTTCCTAGTCACTGACTTGCCATATATTGTAGTGCCTGTATTGCTCTTAACTTAGCATCTGTGTCCTCTGCTCTATTATAATACCATAATCTCATTTGGATATTACAGTCTACTGGTATATAAATAGAAA
>JAEIGA010013922.1_pt1 | contig 12227 bp, 12 predicted proteins | sample 9270691 | NCBI WGS metagenome assembly JAEIGA01 (sample SAMN17057246, study PRJNA624740) | gut metagenome | biome: biome; isolation source: fecal sample | host: Bos grunniens | place: China: Xizang | collected 2019
GAGCTTATGGTGCGCGTGAAGGAGCTTGTTCACGACATGCAGAACATCTACATGATTCCTGCGGGCGTGACCGCTATCGACGACTCGGCATTTGCAGAGCTCGACACCGATGTTGAGAACGCGGGTGATGCGCAGGCTATGCCCTCGGCGCTCTCGGCATCGAAGGATATCTTCAACAACATCGCTTCGTATCGCTTCTCGGAGATGCGCTTCAATGTGCGTGGCTACGACTCGCAGTATCAGGATGTGTACCTCAATGGTATCCGTTTCAACGATGCGCTTACGGGCTATGGCCCTTGGTCGTTGTGGAGTGGTCTTAACGATGCTACACGCAACCAGGAGACAACCTCGGGCTTGCAGTCATCGGACTTCGGCCTGGGTGGCATCGCGGGTACTACGAACATCAACGCTCGTGCTTCGCAGCTCCGTAAGGGCTTCCGTGCAAGCGTGGTGAACTCTACGCAGCTCTACCGCTTCCGCGCTATGGTGAGCTACGCCTCTGGTCAGCTCGACAACGGCTGGTCGTATGGCTTTACACTCTCTACGCGTCAGGGTGGTAATGGCTATGTAAATGGCGTGTACTACAATGCCTACGGCTACTTCTTCTCTGCCGAGAAGATATTTAATAGCCGCCACCGCCTCTCGGCAACCATCATGGGTGCTCCCACACAGCGCGGTGCGCAGCAGGCATCAACACAGGAGGCTTACGACCTTTGGGGCGACAACTACTACAACCCCAACGTGGGTTTGCAGAATGGCAAGGAGCGTAACTCACGCGTACGCCGCATGCACGAGCCCATCGCAATGCTTAACTACAACTGGCAGATTAGCGAGAACACATCGCTCTCGGTTGCTACATCCGTACGTTTCGGCTTCAATGGTTACTCGGCACTCACATGGTACAAGGGTGAGGACCCACGTCCCGACTACTACCGCGTATTGCCTTCGTACTATGGTGACCGCTTGGAGCGCCGTATGATGCTCAATAATTTTGCCGAGGCGAACGATATGACACTTCCATTCTCGGATATCGACCTCGAGACCGACAAGGCAAAGTATATCGAGTATATGCAGAACTGGGATGGTTACATCGACTTCGACGGCTTGATGCAAAACAACATGATGGGCGAGGTTAACAACATCTATGGCGAGGGTCACCGCGCTGCATATATGATTGAGGAGCGTCACACCGACCAGATTGACTACAACTTCGCCGCGCAGCTCAACCATATCTTCCGTGGTGGCTCGAAGCTAACTGCAGGTGTTCGTGCTCGCGTAAACCGCACAGAGTACTACTCAACAGTTAAGGACCTGCTTGGTGGCGACTACTGGTTGGATGTTGATAAGTTCGCAGAGCGCGACTTCGGTAACAACACCGTATCTTATCAGAACAACATGGCCTACTATCGTGAGCATGGTCATGCGCAGGCTGTTAAGGAGGGCGACAAGTACAACTACGACTACTATGCACATGTTCGTCAGGGTCAGCTCTGGGCGATGTACGATGTTGCAGCGGGTGGTTTCTCTGCAAATATCGGTGCCGAGGTAGGCTTCTCAAGCCTCTGGCGTGAGGGCCTTTGGGAGAAGGGCTTGTTCCTCAATGAGAATGCTGGCGGCGACCGTGGCTTGACATCGTTTGGCGATTCGGACAAGGTTAATAGCCTCACATACAAGGGTAAGGTTAACCTTGCGTACCGCTTCAATGGCTCGCACACAATCGAGGCAAATGCTACAATCATGCAGAACGCTCCGATGTTCAATAACGCCTTTGTTTCGGCGCGTACGCGTAACCAGATAACTCCTGGCATCAGCCCCGAGCGCATCTATGGTTTCGACATTTCGTACAACCTTAACACTCCCTGGGTGCGTGCACGCTTCTCGGCATACTACACCCAAATGATGGATCAGTCGAAGGTTATCTCGTTCTACGACGATACACAAAGCTCATTCACCAACTTCGCAATGTCGGGCATCGACAAGCGCTATATGGGTGTTGAATTGGGCTTGAGCGTGCCCATCGCATGGGGTCTCTCATTGCAGGGTGCTGTGAGCCTCGGCGACTACATCTACACATCTAACCCCGAGTTCACACAGATGATTGACAACTCGGCAACAGATGTTGTTCACAGCGTGGTGAACTGGAAGGGTATGAAGGTGGAGAGCACTCCACAGACTGCTATCAACGTGGGTCTTAACTTCCGTGGTCCTAACAATTGGTACGCATCGTTGGATTTCAACTACTACGACCGCTTGTACCTCTCGATGAACCCTATGTACCGCACACAGTACTTGGAGAACGAGATTAAGCGTATCTACGACTGGAACAACCTCGAGACAGGTCGCCAGAAGGCTTATGTAGTGGATGTTATCAACGGTATCCGCGCGCAGGAGGAGTTGGGTAACGCCTACACCATAAGCGCAAGCATCGGCAAGAACTTCCGCATCAAGTATAAGTACACACTCGGCTTCAGCCTTCAGGTGAACAACATTCTTAACAACCAGACTATCCGTACGGGTGGTTACGAGCAGATGCGTCTGAATAAGATCTCTGACCCCATCCTCTTCCCCGATAACGAGGGTAACATGACTATCGTCAAGAAGCCTACAACATATTCGCGCTTCGACTCGAAGTACTTCTACATGAATGGTATTAATTACTATCTCAATATCTACTTTAGATTCTAACTGCTAAACTGATGAATATTATGAAACTAAACAGATTATTTGCATTGGTTGCCGTAGCAGTTATGACTGTTGGCTGCTACGAGAAATTCGAGACCGTAGACCCTCGCCCCGTATTTACGGATGATTCGTTCGAGGCGATGTTCCCCGATGCGGAGCGCATCACCATCCTGGAGCTTAAAGAGGCCTTCGGTGAGATTTCGAATACGGGTGTTAATAGCTCATGGAGCAACACAAAGTACAAGCTCATCGGCGAGGATATCTTCGCCGGTCGCGACGTATATATTAAAGGTAAGGTTATCTCAAACGACGAGGAGGGTAACATCTACAAGTCGTTGCATATTCAGGACCACACAGCGGGTATCGAGCTCAAGTTGAACAACAATGTAGGCATCCGCTACAAGTATGGCTCATGGGTATATGTTCGTCTTACTGACCTCTATTTGGGTAACTACCGCATGATGCTCTCGTTGGGTGGCGCACCTTCGGAGTCATATAACAAGGCGGAGGAGCATAAGTTCTATGCTAACTCAAACATCGAGCTTCAGGAGGTTATTGACCGCTATGTCTTTGCTGGCGAGCAGGATGTGCTCAATGTCGGCACTTATGACGAGTGGTTGGCTGACCCACACTCTGTGGATATCATCACCGTGACTCCCGAGAACTACACCACGGTATTGCCTAACAACAAGGGCCGTGAGAAGATGTTCGGTCGCTTGATTCGCTTCGAGGACCTTGAGTGTCACTATGCTGGTGTAGTAAACCAGGATGGCGTAACTAACCCAGGTTTGAAGAGTGGCTCATTCGAGAATATCTACCCAAGCTGGTTGTACACAGACCCTCGTCCCACTGAATCGAAGCCATGGTATCACTGGGCATTCAAGGAGGAGATTACTGGCCGTAGCCTATATGGCTCGGTATGCTTCACTTACGACCACGATGCAACAGTATGTTCTGCAAACGGCGTATATGCCTTGCGCACAAGTGGTTATTCGCGCTTTGCACGCCGCAATGTATGTAAGGATGGCGAGCGCGTTACAATCACTGCAATCTATGGCATCTATGCGCAGCGTTCTGATTACAAGGGCAATGCCGATGACTATGCATCTTATCAGTTGACAATCAGCAGCTTCTCGGATATGGAGTTCGCTAATGGCGAGGATGCCTTCTTGACTGACGAGCAGATTAAAGAGCTTCAGGCTGCCTATCTCAACAATGGCGAAGATATCACTTATGTGCCTTGGATAGATGAGGATGGCGAGTCGGAGTATAATTAAAAAATAGTAGGGTAGTATGCAAAAAAATAAATTCGTAAAATATATCGTCTTCTCTCTGCTTGTGCTAATTGTTGCATGGGTAGTGTGTATTTTTGTTTGTGATTCAAAGGGTGATAAGTCAACCGAGAGCGACTATCTCGTAGTTGCATCGGCGGCTGTGATGAACGATGCCGAGTGGGCAGGTGTTGCAAATAGCCTTGCTGCAAAGCACAATGCCGATATCGTGACATTTGATAAGGCTCCACGCGAGGCAATTGATGCTATTCGTGAGGCTTATCCCCGCTATGTGGCGGTGGTTGATATGCCCGAGAATATTGGTCGCGACTATGTTATTGACCTTCACCATCTATGTCGCGAAATCGACGATGACATCTATGGCGACTTCTTGTGGGGTATCATAACTGGCTACGATGCTGCTGCCGCACAGCGCATGGTTGATAATAGCACTGAGCCACTCGTTATTAAGGACGCTGTGGCTACAATCATGGAGCTAAACTCGGCAAAGTGGTTCGATAACTACGCTTGGGTTGATGACCACACCAAGGGTTTGTGGGGATATAAGCGTGGACGCGATGGTGAGATTGTCACCGCGACAGTTGCCCCCGAGCAGGTACTCGCAAGGTTCACAGAGCTCTACGCAGAGTATGACCCAGATTTAGTTGTTACTGCAGCACATGCTACGCAGCGCAACCTCGAGATGCCATACTCGTTGGGTAACCTCAAGCCTCGTGATGGTAAGCTCTATGCCGAGGATCGCTTCACAGGTGCAGAGTGGGATTTGGTAAACTCTGGCAAGCGCCGCGTATATACGGCTGTGGGTAACTGCTTAATTGGCGATGTGAATAACACCAAAGAGAGCATGGCAATCGCTTGGATGAATGGCTCAAATTCCTCTACGATGATTGGCTATGTGGTTACTACATGGCACGGCCGCAGCGGCTGGGGCGCGTTGAAGTATTGGGTGACATCGCCTGACCGCTATACGCTTGCCGAAGCTGTATATCTCAACCAGCAGGATTTCCTCCATCAGCAGCACGCATGGTATCCAGAGCTCATCAACGAGCTCTATGACTTCTCGTCTGATGATTTCTGGCAGGAGTTGGAGACATCGCGTGCACGCCTTGAGGAGGTACTTGGTCGCACACTTGACTATAATAATGCTGCAGACTGGGATATGATTGGCTTCTGGCACGACCGCGATGTGTTGGCATATTATGGTGACCCAAAGTGGAGCGTAATGCTGCAATCGGTTGAAAATGAGCGTGATTATAGCGTTGCTTCACGCCGTGATGGTGATAAGTATATTGTTACTGTCACTACAAATGAAAACTTCTCGTTGGAGCGCATGCGTGGCGATAAGTTCAAGCAGGAACATGTGCTCGACTTGCCATTCAGTTATTTCTTCCCCGAGCGCCTTAATAATCCTCGATTGGCAGAGGGTCAGGCGTGGGAGGTTGCACTGGACGAGAACTTCTTGCTTGTCTACAACGCGGACTTTGCGCCAAACAACGTCTATGAGATTGTTATCGATGTAGAGTAACACTTATATAATCTCTAAAAAAATAGGCCGACTAAATTAACACATAGTCGGTCTATTTTTTTTGTACCTTATATTATATATATCACCGTTCAGCTACATACAATTATCTGCACCCACTATTGATTTAACATAATGTAAATATTACGCCAGTTCTTTGACATATTTGAGCCCCATGAAACATATCACAAACCATTTCAAGTGGTCGGAAGCCTTGACCACTGACACGAACCTGGTAAACGAACCTGGTCCGTATGAGCGAGCCAATCTCGTTCAAACCTTTAGAATACTTGAGAGAGTTAGAGTATTTTGCGATTTCCCGCTTAAAATTAACTCTGCTTTCCGCTCCCCTGCCGTTAACGATGCCGTTGGCGGTAATAAGAACTCTTACCACCTCGAGGGCCGTGCCGTTGATATTTCAACAAAACTACTTTCCGAGCGTCAAATCTGCAAGTTGTTTAATAATCTCTTGACCTACGCACCTCTTGAGATTTATGAAGACACAAAAAAACACTTCATCCATGTTGCTTTTTAAGTTACATGTAACCGATGTGGATAACCCCTCTATCAATGATTATTTCTATTTCAAATGTAGTTCCGATGGTTCTATACTTGACAAGATGTATGATTATGTTAGAGGGTTTTATCCCTCCAACACAACACGTCTAACATTTAAAAAACTCTAATAGCTTTATTTATGAAAAACATTGTTAATTTCCGTTCACTCCCCACCCACATTCGCGACTACCATGTTCATCAGTTGGCTATTTCTCACGATATGATACGTATCGAAGAGTACCTTAAGTCAATTACTGATGTAGACCGTCTTAAAGTAGTATCGCATAAACTTGAAGAACTTATTAATTATTTTAATTCCGTTGATATTGAAACAGAAGCACGCATATCAAGTGATGCTAATACAGTTGTCAATGAAATTATTAACACTATTAATTCTAATAACAATGAAACAGAAAACACTAAAAATCCTAAAGATTGTTTGGGAGATAATTAAGTTTATCGTAACCGTAGGTAAGTCACACGAAGATAAATACCTAAAGAAAAATGAAACCAATTCCAATGACCATTAAACCCTTTCGCCATGTTTCGAAGACTTTTGAGGTATCTTGTTATACTGGTTCTTATATTATTGAAACGAGCCGTTGTTTTGATAATGAATTTAGCGCATTTCATTATGTGGTTAATCATTTTGGCGGTCTTTTATTCTTTAAGGTTCTTGAACTATTGTACCTCTCCAAGGTGGACCACCTCGACCTCTACTCCAAGGATGGCGACAAACTCTCCATTTATCCCCAATCCTAATGCCGTGCCCGATACCCCTCCGTATCATAAACCCAAAGTATAAGAAGATATCTAACGATAACCACGAAGATGTATCTCAGTACGAAGGTAGAGAAGACTACTATATAGATGTTCCGTGTGGTAGGTGTTATCACTGCCTTAAGTCCTATAAAACTCAATGGAATTTACGACTACAACACCATTACCGTTATCTTTCGACCGATGCAAAAAACAATTCTTATTTCATCACACTGACATTTAACGATAAGTCACTCCCCACCGCCCGCCCTGATAAAGAGGATATATCCCCTTTAATTCGTAAGTTCTTGGAACGTGTCCGCAAACACTATAAACGTAGTGTAACACACTGGATTATTTCCGAGTACGGCGGTAATACTGAAAGATACCATTTACATGGTATATTATTCGATTGCCCTTTCCCTATATGGGAACTCCAAAAACTTTGGTCTTATGGATACACAACCTATTCACGTCTCACACCTAAACGCATAACCTATGTCACCACCTACGTAAACAAACATATTCGCGGTCTCCTGGAAGAGCCTGGTAAACGCCAACATGTATTTTCTTCCCCTGGTATTGGTAAATCCTTTACCGAAGATGAAATAAACCGTTCTTATAGTATCCAACACGATACACCAGTCCCTTTCATTTATCACAATAATAGACCTTTTGCAATGCCCCGCTACTATCGTGGCAAGTTCTTCACTGAAGAACAACGTGAGGATATGACACAAAAATATTTCTTCTTTAGAGATGATGCCGATGTCCCACCACCTCCTTACTACCTCGGTACTACTAAATATACCGATTATACTCTCTATTTGCGTGACTGCGCAAAACTACGTAAACACTATGATTACTTATACAAAAATAAAAAACTATGGCAAACGAAAGTAATAACCCCTTGTCAAGACTTTTAGACATTGATTTTCCCGATTTCAAGCGTGCTAACTGGAATACCTCGTTCGACTGTCCTACTACCTCCACCGTAGGCTTTGTTAAGCCTATTTTGGTTGACCGTATCATGGCTGGCACTCGCGCCCAGTTGGATTTCGACTCTGCTTCATTTGCTAATGCTACCGTTGCACCTCTCTATGGTCGCTATAAGGTTAAGTACCTCGCCTTTTGGGCACCCGATAGACTCTATATGCGTGACTGGTTGAGTGGCGAGAAGATGGAAGACGATGACTACCCTTATCACTTTACTACATTTAAAGTAGGAACTGTTGCAGATAAAAATTCGCAGAACCAGTTTAATACTCTCACATTCCGTCAAACTGGTTCGGGTGCGCAGTATTGTGCCCCTACGTGTCTTATGGAGTATCTTGGTTATAAGCCATCTTATGCTTCTTCTGCATATTTTAATGATGATGATACTTATCCTCATCAGTGTGCTTTCCCATTTTTGGCTTTTTGGGATGCTTACCGTACATTCTTTGTAAACCCCCAGGAACAGTATTTTCCAGTTCGTACAAGTGCTTTTAAGAAGAGCATGGCTATTACTGAAAATGGTGTTACTTCCCTCACTCCCGCTCTCCCCGCCGAAAACAGTTATATTGACCGTATAAAGTTGGATGAATTCTTTAAAAAAGTTAAATTCGGTGAACCTGGCCAGGATATATCAGCACTTTGGGAAGATACCTTTGGTATGACACTTTACCCAATTAAGGATGTTATAAAAACCAATCTTGATGACAATCCACCCTCTGCCGTAAATATTGCAGACACCTCTCTTTTCCTTGCCGATGAGTTCCACTATTTGTTGCCCGTTGCTACTTACGCCCCCGATACATTTAGTTCGTTCATTAGTAACGAGTCCGTAGAACTTGAGCGCAGTAAGTCTACCGTTGTAGGTAAGGTTGGTGTTAATGCTAACAATGAGCAGGTATCTACCTTTACTATGGAACAGTGGTATTTGGCAAGTCGTATACAAACCAAGGTACGTAAGAACCTTTACAAGTTCCAGGATTTTGCAACCTGGATTGATACCAATTTTGGTATTAAACCTGAGACTACACTTACACAGCCTATGTTCCTCGGTGCTTTCAGTTCCGATGTAGTTTTTGTTGATGCCGTTAATCATTCTGCAAATACCTCTATGGTTGATGTGGACGATGTTGAGAAAGAAGTATTGCTTGAGGATAATGGTGTACTTGGTTCACGTGCGGGATTTGGTATTGGTAAGAATGGTAATCGTTCTAATTTCTTTGACTTTACTGCGAAAGAGCCTGGTACTGTTATGGTTCTCCAGTATATTGTGCCCGAGGTACATTACTTTGAGTTTACCGACCCCATGTATGAGAAGTTGAACTTCAATGAAGAGTTTAACCCCATCTTTGATGCCCTCGGTTTCCAGGATATGCAGAAAGCAAATGTCAATGCCGTTCCAAACCTTTCTATTGACCCTCTTGGTGTAACTATTCATAACGCCAATACTGCTTTTGTTCCGCGTTTCTCTACATATAACACGGCACTTGCACAACAGCCCTACGGCTTTGAGCACATGACCAAGCCCAACGTTCTTAAGGGTATGATGACAATGCCAAGTTATTATCAAAACTGGACTCTTGCACGTAGTTTCAATTATAATCGTGCATTTGTTCGTGGCAAGGATAATACTTATTCTGGCCCTCTTGGCCTATATAGTACTTATATCTTGCCCGAAATGTACACGAATATATTTGCTAACACGCAGAACCTTGATAACTTCCAGTTCTACCTCTCGTATAACTACAAGAAGTATCAGCCAGTAAGCAAGCAGTTCTTGAGTTTTGGATATTAGTTTTTACTTTTTCTTGAGCGAAGCCCCTTTCAATTTAACAAAAACATGAACATAACATGTTTTTTTTTACTTCTCCTCTCGCTTGCCCTTTCGTGTGCTTTAAAGTGTGACATAAGGAAAATACAATAAGAAAATTTAAAAATACTACCTCCGTAGGAGTGTGGAGATTTTTATATTTGTGCCATTGTATTTTATGTTGTTACACTAAATTTGCACACTAAAGGACATGCGAAAGGAGTATGTAAATAAATGCATGTTAGTGAATACCTTTTAAAAATCATTGCTATGAAAAAGAAGAAGATTTCAGCCGTTCAGTCTACCGTGCAGAAGAACACAACTAACCATTTTCCTCGTTGTTTTCGTGGTGTACCTACCCCATCGGTAGATAGAACTTTCCCCGAGCCTATTACTCGCCCTGGTCGGCCTATTGGCCGTCTGCTTGCGCTTCAACAGTTGGATGGCGTTGATGGCACTACGCACAACCTCATTAAGTCCCAGTACGATGAGTCTTTCGGTGTTGTAGACCCTGCAAGTGACATTCATACCGACCCTATGGAGTTCCGCGACAAACTCATGCGTGCTGGTTATGAAAAAGTGTTTCCACAAACCAAAAAGGATGTTAAAGTAAATTAATAACCAAGTGGGGCAACACTATTATACTTGACAAATAGTGTTAGATGCGTACCGCATCGTGCCCCACTAATAAAAAAAATACCATGGAACCTATTTCATTAATCATCGGTCTTATTTCTATTTTTGCTACTCTTGCTATTTCTGCCAGGAATAGACAAGACCAAAAACAAGCCAATACAGAAGTAATGGACTTCAATGCCGAAGAAGCCGAGAAGTCACGTGAATGGCAAGAAGAGCAATACAAAAAATATGAGTCCGTTGCTGCTCAGATGCAACAACGTCAGCAAGCAGGTCTTAACCCATACGAAAACATTACTTCTATGAGTGTTGGTAGTGGTGCTACCGCTTCCTCTTCTGCTAATTCTATTTCTCCTATGTCTACACCAGACTTTTCTATTTTCGGTCAGTTAGCAAAAGATTTTGCTGATGCCGAGGGTCAAAATCTGGATAATGACCTCTTTAAGGAAACATATGAAAAACGTAAAGAGCAATTTGATGAACAGGTACGTTCTTTGAAAATCTCTAACGATAGAGAAGAGTTTTGGAATAAAATGTTTGAGTCTGCCTATACTAATGATGATGGTACTATTAACGAAGACCTTAACCCAATTAAAAACGAAGCGAAGCAAAAAAAGGCCGAAGCACAAAAGGCAGCATTCGAAGCGGATGCAGCCGAGTTCCGTAAACAAATTGAAGAGCAAAATAAATACTCTGCAGAATTTAAAACTTGGACTAAAAAGGTACTTGGTCTTGACTTGGATATTCTTCCGTCACATTTGCGACATGAGGTTACTTTATACACATATGACCTCTTTGCAGGTGGTTTTGACTCTGTCAATAAAAGCACTGAATATTTTAAAACACTTTTCGCAGAAATTGAACAATGGTATAAAGAAGAGAAAGCAATACACACTGACTCTGCCGATGGTATTTCAACAACCGTTAAGGATATCGAGTATGCACTTAATTTCCTTTCAAACAATAGCGCGGAAGCCCGTGAGGCTCTTAAGCAATTCTTTTTTGATGTAGGAGAGAAATATGCTGAACTCCAATTAAAATCGCGAGAATGGTGGATAAATAACGTAGATGTTGATACTGAAACTTGGTTTTAAAAAAAAAATGTTTATATTTGCACCATGGAAACATTAATTACCTTTATAATCCTCGCTTGGCTTCTATTTCTATTAGTTGCTCCTATTCTTTTGCTTGCGAAATTGTTTATTAATCTTTTCCGTAAGTAGTAATATTAACATAACGTTAAATATTACGCCAAATATAGATTTGGTATTACGGAAAAGATTGTGTACTTTTGCTTTTGCAAACAAACGAATACTTATACTATGGATTTAGCTCTATCGATTATAGCACTTGTGTTGGGAATTATTGGACTCGTTGGAGTTTTTGTTACAGGCCTCCCTGGAACACTATTCTCGTATGCTGGACTGATATGCGTCTACTTCAACGAGGACACAACAGTTACCATGCTCCAACTTATAATATGTCTGGTTTTGACCATTGTCGTAATGGTCTTGGATTATGCTTTGCCTGGCTACTTCAGTAAAATCTTTGGCGGAACGAAATATGGAATTTGGGGCGCGACAATCGGCACCTTTGTAGGTCTGTTCTATGGCCCCTGGGGAATTATCCTTGGTCCATTTGTTGGTGCGGTTGTCGGAGAGCTTATTGGCAAGAAGATGTCATTCTGGCAAGCTGTAAAGGTGGGCTTTGGCTCAATGTTGGCATTCTTCGCTACGACAGGCATCAAACTTTTTATCGGCCTATACCTGTTCTATTATATTGTGAAGGAGTTGTTTCTTGTGATATTTTAACATAATATCATGCTAAAAATCAAGAAGTTTGTATTTACTGCGCGTGGCTGTAATTGATATTATCTCCTCGTAGTGCCACCACTCACGGCGATATGGATATAGGCCTGCCTCGTGCATGACCTCTACAAGCATGATGCGATTTGCAGCCGCCTCGTAACTTATGA
>JAEIGA010013923.1_pt1 | contig 12226 bp, 7 predicted proteins | sample 9270691 | NCBI WGS metagenome assembly JAEIGA01 (sample SAMN17057246, study PRJNA624740) | gut metagenome | biome: biome; isolation source: fecal sample | host: Bos grunniens | place: China: Xizang | collected 2019
CGAGTGTATTGGTGTGTGTTGATGTGTGGGCAGTGCCTGCGAAACCGATTGTTAAAACTATAGTCATGTCGGATGGGACGGAGGTAGAGGTGATATTGCGTGGTGACGAGAATAATCATTATTACGAAACACTTGAGGGCGCGCGAGTGAAATCGATGGCAGATGGTCGATGGCAGGTAGTTGATGCACAGCAGGCAACAGTTGACATACAATTGGCACCACGAAAAAGACAACATAGTTCGCAACTATCAACTGACAACTCATTATTTCATCGAGCACCTCATCATGCCGAGCGAGGGTTGGTGATATTGGTAGAGTTCAGCGATGTGTCGTTCAAAAAGACACGTCAGGACTTTGACGATATGTTGAATAAAGAAGGTTATAACTATGATGGGGCTACGGGGTCGGCAAGTGATTATTTTCGAGCAGCCTCGAATGGGCAATATATACCTCATTTCGATGTGTATGGTCCATATAAATTGAGTAGAGAGATGGGCTATTATGGTCAGAACGACGAGAATGGCTCGGATATGCATCCCGACCAAATGGTGGTTGATGCAGTGGCGATGTTGGATTCGATAGAGGATATAGATTTTGCGGATTATGATACTGATAATGATGGTTATATAGATAATATATTTGTCTATTATGCGGGGTATGGCGAGAATGAGGGTGCGCCAGAGAATACGATTTGGCCGCACGCATGGGAGGTATATAGTCACTATGTAGAGGGCGAGTTGGTGTATGATGGAAAGAGATTGTTAGGTTATGCTTGTGCCTCGGAGTTGCAACGCTCATCGGGTGAGTATATATGCGGTATAGGCACTTTTTGTCATGAATTCAGTCATGTGCTTGGGTTGCCCGATTTTTATATCACAGATTATGGGTCGAATCATAAGACTTTAGGACAATGGGATATTATGGATTCAGGGTCGTATCTAAATAATAGTAAGACACCGCCGACATATTCGGCTCATGAGCGTTTTTATCTTGGATGGTTGACCCCTGAGATATTGAATCAAGAGGGCGACTATACACTAGAAGCGTTGCAAAAGAGCAACAAGGCATATATCATTACCAAGACAGGCAAACACAATCTCGATGGAGGTAATCCAGATCCGGCAACATATTATTTACTCGAGAATCGTCAGAAAACAGGATGGGATAAGTATTTGCCATGGCATGGTTTGATGATTACCAAGACCGTTTATGATGAAAAAGACTGGGTGAATAATGTGCCTAATAACGACAGAGACAAACAAGGGTATGACTTGATTGAGGCCGATGGCAAAGCCACCGATGGCAATAATGGTAAGGCAGGCGACTTGTTTCCAGGCAGGGTAGGGGTGACGTCATATACCCCTTATGCGTCGTATCCAATAACAAATATAGAAGAGAAAAAAGAGGTGATAAGTTTTTCGTTTATGAAAAACATAGGAGCCGAAGATGGATATTGTTTCGTAGAGACGTTTGATGAACTTATTGCCGAAAGTAGTCTCGATATTACCGAAGATATTGATAGTTATGCCGACAATTTAGGTTGGAGTGGATATAAACTTTTTTGTAGTGCAGGGTTAGTGAAGGTAGGGTCGAGCAGCGAAGCAGGATATATCATTACGCCACAAATTCCGATAGCAGGCAAAGCAGAGGTAGAGTTTGTAGGTAGAGGCTATAGTGCCGATGCCACCATAAGTTTCGAGATAGATGGCGAAGTGGTGAAGACAGCAGACGTATCGGCAGTGAACACAACAATTGCATTTGAATTAGAGGATTTAGCAATAAATAGTGCTATAAAAATCTATGCTAATACCAATCGTTTTTATGTTGATAGTATAAAAATCTGTAAGTCAGAACCTGAACCAACGACAGCGTATGAGGCTAGTGATGTTGAGGATGCTGTCTTGCTAGTAGATGGCGATAGAGTCGAGTTGATGGGTGTGGCAGCAGGTGCCGAGGTGTATTGCTATGACGCATTAGGCAGATTGATGTGGTACAAAGAGGCCAATGGCGAGAGAATGAATTTCGTCAAACCACAAGGATTTTATTTAATACGAATAGTTGACAACAACAACGAATACACATTGAAAGGATTATAATCAGATGATGGAAAAGAGAGAATTTTTGCAGGTCTATCGCGATTTTATGAGCGTCGAGGGCAGAAGGATAGACCCAAAATATATGACGCGATTGAAGAATGACATCCGCCGATTCACCACCGAGCATGATGTGACGCTCGAGGCATTGGCAAAATCGATGCGCACAGCCATGATTGCTCACCGCGAGATATCGCTTGGGCACCATTCGATAGAAGCAATATTGTTGTACACCTTGATATACAAGACAGAAACACCAATTTCGTATGTAGAAGAGCGTTATGGCGAAACGACAGCAGAACTAGTCGAAGGATTGACGAAGGTGTATGATTTGTATAGTCGTAAAGTGGCGGTAGAGAGCGAGAATTTCCGTAAATTGTTGATATCTTTTGCGCGTGACGTTCGTGTGATTATGATTATGATTGTAGAGCGATTGGACACAATGCGTAATCTGCAACATTATAGCGAGCCCGAACAACAAGAGATAGCGCGCGAGGTGTCGTACCTCTACGCACCATTGGCTCATCGCATGGGGTTGTATGGCATCAAAACAGAGTTGGAAGACCTATCGCTCAAATTCACTTCGCGCGAGATATACAAAGAGATTGCCACCAAGTTGAACGAAACGAAGCGCAGTCGCGATGCCTATATCAAGAAATTTATCGAACCAGTGAAGGCACGATTGGAAGCCGAGGGGTTGAAATTTTCGATTAAGGGCAGAACAAAAAGTATACACTCTATTTGGAACAAGATACGCAAACAGCAAGTGCCATTCGAGAAGGTGTACGACTTGTTTGCCATTCGTATTATAATAGATTGTCCGGTGGAGCGCGAGAAGTCGGCTTGTTGGCAAGCATTTTCGGTCGTGACAGATATGTACACCGCCAACACCAAGCGTTTGCGCGACTGGATATCAGTGCCAAAGAGCAATGGCTACGAGTCGTTGCACGTCACCGTGATGGGCCCCGAAGGCAAGTGGGTAGAGGTGCAAATTCGCACCGAGCGCATGGACGAGGTGGCAGAGAAAGGTGTGGCGGCACACTGGAAGTATAAAGGCGGTAAGAGCGACTCGGCGCAGATGGACGAGTGGCTCAAAAACCTTCGCGATATGCTCGAGCAAGGTGGTGGCGAAAGCGAAGATGGCGCAGAGGTGATGAACGAGTTCAAAATGCAACTCTACGACGACGATGTTTTCGTGTTCACTCCTAAAGGCGATTTGCATCAGTTGCATCGTGGGGCTACGGTGCTCGATTTTGCCTTTGGCATCCACACCAAGATAGGCTCGCAATGTATGGGAGCCATAGTCAATGGCAAACATGTGAGTTTCAAATACGAATTGCAGAATGGCGACCAAGTGGAAGTGCTTACCTCGCCAACACAAACGCCACGTGCCGATTGGCTCAATTGGACCAAAACCTCCAAGGCACGTTCGCGCATCAAACAAGCCCTCAAAGAGGCAGAACATAAAGAGGCAGAGAATGGGCGTGAGACATTGTTGCGACGATTGAAGAACTGGAAACTCGAGTTCGACGACTCATTGATAGGGCGAGCATACAAAAAATTGGGATACAAAACACTTTCCGACTTCTATGTAGCCATCAATCAAGAGAAAGTGAATCTACTACAGTTGCGCGATTGGATGATAGATGGCTTTGAGGCACAAGAGCAACAACCGATGACACCGCGCTCGGCAGGCGGATTCGAGCAAGAGACCGAACTTCAACGCATCACAGCCAATGACGATGCCCTCATCATCGATCGCAACCTCAAGAACGTAGACTACACATTGGCTCGATGTTGCAACCCAATCTATGGCGACGAGATATTTGGCTTCGTGTCGGTGTCGGGAGGTATAAAAATACACAAAAAAGATTGTCCTAATGCACCACAACTCATCTCGCACTTTGGCTATCGTATCGTCAATGCACGTTGGGCAGGAGGCTCGACAGGAGGCGAATATACAACCACAATTCGCATCATCGGGCGCGACGACATAGGCATTGTGACCAACATCACATCCGTCATAAGCAAAGAGCAAGGCATCAATATGCGCTCGATATCAGTCGATTCCAACGCAGGGTTATTCGAAGGTACAATCACCCTTGTGGTGCGCCAAGCATCGCAACTCGAGGCATTATTCAAAAAACTACACACCATCAAAGGTGTAAAACAGATATTCCGCGTATGACAACACATATCATAAATATAGGCGACGAATTGCTCATCGGTCAAGTGGTCAACACCAACGCATCGTGGATGGCAGAGGAGTTGAACAAGCGCAATATTAAGGTGACCAACATTAGCGTCATATCCGACGGAGCAGACGATATTCGCACACAACTCGACCGCTCTCTTGCCGAGGCAGACGTAGTGCTCATCACAGGCGGATTGGGTCCGACTAAAGACGACATCACGAAGACCGTATTGTGTGAATACTTTGGCGACACACTCGTGCGACATCAGCCTACTTACGACCAAGTGGCACGATTTTTCGAGCGTCGTGGATTGCCTTTCACCGAAATCAATCAAGCGCAAGCCCTCGTGCCAAGTCGCTGCAAGGTGATATTAAACGAGGTGGGCACAGCGCCATGTATGCTGTTTACCATACCTAATGCTCAAGCAACCTTCGAGCAACCTATGCCGAAGAAGAGTGACACATCTGCACTATCTTGTAAAGACGCAATATATTGCGTCTCTACTTGGGCAGAAACTTCGGATTGCATCTCTGCATCACTGTCTGAAAAAATTGTTATCAGCATGCCCGGCGTGCCTTTCGAGATGAAGTGGTTGATGCAAAACCACATATTGCCACTGCTCGAGGAGCGACTTGGCTCGCAAGCCATTGTGCACAAAACAATATTGACATTCGGCATAGGCGAATCGTTTTTGGCAGACAAAATAGCCCATTGGGAAGATGCCCTACCTGCGCACATCAAGTTGGCATATCTACCCGAAGCTGGCAAAGTGCGTTTGCGCCTATCTGCCTATGCTTCAAAGATTACAGATAACAGATTACAGATAACAGATAAATATTTGTTGAAAAATTTGTTAGAGCAAGAGGTGGCAGAGCAAATCGTTAAATTGCAAAAGCTTATTTGTGAAAATATATATGGATATGATGATGAAACTATTTCGATGGCTATCGGCAAATTGTTGCAACAGCAAGGAGCTATGGTGGCTACTGCCGAAAGTTGCACAGGTGGATTGATAGGCAATCTCATAACTGAAACTCCAGGTTCGTCGGCATACTACAAAGGTGGCATCATTGCCTATTCCAACGAATTGAAAGAACGATTGCTCGGTGTGCGTCACGAAACATTGGAGCAATATGGAGCAGTGTCGGAAGAGACAGCCGTCGAAATGGCACGAGGATGCTTGGCAGTTACAGGAGCCGACTATGCTATTGCCACCACAGGCATCTCGGGCCCAACTGGTGCTACTGACGATAAGCCTTTAGGTCTTGTGTATGTGGCTGTGGCGAAAAGAATTAGGAATGAGGAACCGAAGGTCTTTGAGCCTTTGGCGATAAAATTAGGAGAAGACAGACCCCTCCGCCCGTTGGGCACTTTGGCTTCGCCGACTTCCTCCTTGCAAGGCATAATGCAAGCGAACTTGCCTTCTGCTCTTGCTGCGAGCGTCAGTTCCCCTAACTTAGGGGAGGAGCTGTGTGAGGTAGTTTGCAATCGCTATGTGTTCACCACCACACGCCAACAGCACCAACAACGCACTGCCAATCAAGCCCTATTCGATTTATATAAATTATTAAGCAAAAACCATTAACTGTTGACTGTTGACCGTCGACTATAGACTTTATAAAATATGTTATCAAAAATTTTCTCTCCTTATGTAGTTTCGGTGCTCATGCTAGTGTTGAGCAACTGTTTTATGACCTACGCATGGTATGGTCACCTCAAAAATATGAGTTCTAAAGCATGGTATATTGCCGCTTTAGTCAGTTGGGGTATAGCACTTTGCGAATACCTTATCATGGTGCCAGCCAACCGTATAGGTTTCACCGTGTACACATTGCCTCAGCTCAAAATCATCCAAGAGGTCATCTCGCTCAGTGTATTCATTCCTTTTGCCATGATATTCATGGGACAACCATTCAAGTGGGACTTTGTGTGGGCAGGACTTTGCCTTCTCGGAGCAGTATATTTCATGTTCCGTGGATGAAATTCATTCACAATTTTTTCACCTAACTAATTAAAGACCTTCGGTTATCAACACTTAATTAATAATGTTTCCTTCTCAACTAAGAATAGATTCTTTGGCTTCGTCGCCGTGGTTTGGATTGCTTGTGCTGATTGTTTTAATCGCATTGGCACTATCGTTGTCGGCACATCGCAAGCAGTACTCCCTTTATGTGCGCAATTTGGTGAACAAGCAAGGGCGGGTGATGAACTACGATCAGGAGTCGACCACAGTGTGGGCCAATGTGCTCTTGTGGTTTGCCATTGTGTCGAGCTATGTGTTGTTGATAATGAATGATGCGGCACTTTTCCCTATCTTTTTTATTGTTGTTGCCGCATATTTTGGATTGAAATTGGCGCTGATAAGATTTGTGGGCTATGTGTTCGGCAACAAAGAGGTTGCGCGAACATTTTCGATTGACTATTTTGTGATTGTAGCTATGTTTGGGTTGATGCTATTGCCGGTGGCATGTGGTAGGATTTATATGCCAGGAGTATCCGATTTGGCATGGACTATTTTGCTGTTGATGATGGGCATTTTTGTGCTTATAACACTATTTATAAAACTATTACAAATTTTTTATACCGGAATTAGCTCTTTATTCTATATTTTTTTGTATCTTTGCACCTCGGAAATTTTGCCCCTTTTTGTGGCTGCCAAAGTAGCCTCGATTGTGGTAATTCATGTGTAACTTTTAATATTTATAAACTTGAAAGTCAAGAAGATACTCGTTTCGCAACCGAAACCAGAAACAGGCAAATCTCCATATTTGGATTTGGAGGAAAAACACAAGGTAAAGGTCACTTTTCGTCCATTTATCAAGGTTGAGTCGGTCACTTCGCGCGAATTTCGTGCTCAAAAAGTGAATATTCAGGATCATTCTGCAATAGTTTTCACCTCAATTGTAGGTATCAAACACTTTTTTAGTTTGGCACAAGATATGCGTGTTGCAATAAGCGATGATATGCGTTATTTTTGTATTTCGGCATCAGTTGCCAACTATTTGCAAAACTATATTAACTATCGCAAGCGCAAAGTGTTCTATCCAGAATCAGGTCATTTGGCAGATATGCTTACCCTCATCGATAAGCATGCCGACTTGAAATATTTTGTTGCATTGCCTGAAAACGATAGTGAGAAAATTGTTGAAGCGTTCAAAGAGCGCAAAGTGGAATATAGCATTGGCTATATGTATCGCACAGTGAGCAACGATTTCACACCAGAAGAAGAGTTTGACTACGACATGTTGTTGTTCTTCTCGCCACAAGGTATTGCCGCATTGAAGAAAAACTTCCCAGATTTCGAGCAAGGCGAAATCGTCATTGGTTGCCTTGGTCCAACCACAGCGGCAGCAGCGCGCGAGGCTAACCTCCGCATCGACATCGAAGTGCCATCGCCTAAATACACATCGATGACCGTAGCGGTTGACGATTTCATAAAAGAAAATCACAAACGTAGATAAAATTTTATTTCTAAAATAAAAGACAGAATAACATAATGACATAAACTATTACATATTTTGTTCTTATGTTTTTCTGTCTTTTTTCTTTATGGAAAATTTGAGACTGACATTCAATAAATCGCAGCATCTTTGTGGTGAAACCACAATATCGCAACTATTTCGTGAGGGCAAAGCCTTTTTGGTTTTTCCGTTGCGAGTGGTTTATCGTGTGATGCCTCGCAATGTAGGGACGCATGGTTCGTGCGTCCGAGATAATCGCCCTCCAGTGCGAGTATTGGTCTCTGTCCCCAAAAAGCAATTCAAGCATGCAGTTGACCGCAATCGTTTCAAGCGTTTGATACGTGAGGCATATCGCCTCCAGCAGCACGAACTCAATGAGGCACTTGAGGCAAGAGGTTTGGTGATGGATGTAGCATTCACTGCGGTGCACAATCAGTTGCCCGAATTCGATTTTTTGAAGGGCAGGATGGCAAAAATCCTCTCAAAACTAGTAGAGACGCAATACATTGCGTCTCCTAACGCATGAAATATGAAGCGTTTTTTTGAATACATATTATTGATGCCGATATATTTCTATCGGGCATGCATTTCGCCACTGTTTCCGCCTACGTGTAGGTTCACGCCTACATGCTCGCAATATGCCATCGAAGCTATTAAGAAGCACGGACCATTCAAAGGCTTGTGGCTTGCCATCAAGCGCATCGCGCGCTGTCACCCATGGGGTGGCAGTGGTTACGACCCAGTGCCATGATGAGATTTTGAAAAAGGGCATACACACTGAGAGTGGGTGTGCTTTTTTTGTAAATGTGAGATGTGAAAAATGTCTATTTATTTCTCTTTGGGTAGTTGAAATTTTTTTTGTATCTTTGCGAAAGAAAAAGATAACCGATTAGATATATTATGTTGGCTAATAATAGAGATTTTAAACAGTGGGTATCGGATTTGAAAAAAGATATTCGTAGTTCACAAGTTAAGGCGATTGTAAAGGTAAATACTGAAATGCTTCGTCTTTATTGGCGTATGGGAGCTGAGATTTGTGAGAAACAAAAAACAGCATCTTGGGGTGATGGATGGCTTAAGGAATTGAGTTGTGAGTTGATGAGCGAATTTCCTGATATGAAAGGGTTCTCGTATCGAAATCTGAAATATATTCGTCAATGGCATCAGTTTTATAATGAGCAAGTTACAATTGGGCAACAAGTTGTTGCCCAATTAGATGATGGAATTGGGCAACAACTTGTTGCCAAAATAGAGGAAGATGTTTTCTTTTCGGTTCCGTGGGGGCATCATTTGTATATTATTAGCCAATGTAAAGATGTAGATAAGGCAATATTTTATCTTAATCAAACCGTAGAGCAAGGGTGGAGTCGTGCAGTGTTGCTTAATTTTCTTGATACCAACTTGTATGAGCGTCAAGGAAAGGCGGTTACCAACTTTGATAGATTATTGCCTGATATTCAAAGTGATTTGGCGAAGCAAACATTGAAAGATCCGTATAATTTTGATTTTCTTGCGCTTGATAGTGCTTATCGCGAAAGAGAGTTGGAGAATGCATTGATGCAAAATGTTACACGTTTTTTGTTGGAATTAGGCACTGGATTTGCTTTGGTTGGTCGTCAAGTTCCATTGGTTGTTGGTGATGAAACAGTATATCCCGATTTGTTGTTTTATCATTTGGAGTTGAAATGTTATGTGGTGATAGAGTTGAAGGTTGACAAATTTAAGGGTGAGCACTTGGGGCAATTAGGTTTGTATGTGAGTGCAGTTAATCATCTAAAGAAAAAGCCAACTGACAATCCAACAATAGGTTTGCTTATTTGTAAGACGAAGAATAATGTGATGGCACAATATGCCCTTGAATCAACTAATCAGCCTATTGGTATTTCGGAGTATCAATTATCTCAGCTTATGTCAGAAGATGTAAAGAGTCAATTGCCTACGATTGAGGATATAGAGGCAACTCTTTCTAGTGGAGAATAAATGGAGTGATATTTATAGGAATTGAAAAAAGCATACACACTGAGAGTGTGTATTTTTAGGGTAGGGAGAGGGTTGCTTGCAGGTTGCTGTATAGTATATTTAAATTTAGGAATTTTCGGGATTGAATACACACTGAGAGTGTGTATTTTTTTTGTTTCACACGGAATTGTTTTTTATTTCACACGGAAGTTTTTTTTATTTCACACGGAATGCACGGAATGCACGGAATTTTTTCGCCAAAGGCTCAAAGACCGTTGGTTCACGGAATTTACGCTTCGCGTGCCACCCGGATTTGAATTTTCTCCCACAAATCTCACAAATTTTTGCAGTTTGCGCTTTGCGTTAACTTCTGTTAATAGGTTGGACTATACCCAACATTCCGTTTAGGAATATGTCTACTATTTTTTTGAAAAAATACTGAGACGCAAAATATTGCGTCTCTACATGTATAAGGATTTGCAAAGTTGCAAAGTTTGCAAAGTTGTGCTAATATGCTGATAATCTTTGGGTTGTGATGGGGTATTGACTTTGTGTGTTTTGTCTTGGGAAAGCCTTTGTGTTTAATAATCAGGCGGTTATCTGAACTTTGCAACTTTGCAAGTTGCAAAGTTAGTTTGTGTATGAAATCAGCGAGCCAACACACAGCTACCTTCAGGCTATCTTCAAGCAAGGAAACAGTCATCTGCACACCCCACATTTGCAAAGTGAGTGCAAACCGAGAGTAATCAAAATTTATTTTAGATTACCGAGGTGCAGCCTCACTTCGCAGAATGCAAACTGCAAGGCGCAAGACGCAAATTTGAGGTTGTTTTTTTATGCGTTTTGTCATAGTAAGTTAAGTGGTTTAGATGCTCAAAAAAAGCATAATTTATAGCACAAAAACAGTGATTTTAATACAAAAATAGCGATAATCCATCGAGGATTATCGCTGTTTGCGTGTAGATTATTCTTATTTTTCTAATACACTTTGTACTTCCACTCCCATAAGATTATAAGTTTTGCCATCCTTGATGATTAACAATTGACCATTGTGGATAACCTTTTGGAGTGAAGTGTTTGATGTTGTGATATTTTCGATATTGGTTGTAGTTTCGTTGATATAACAATCTTCAATTTCATCTAACTCGTTGTTGTGCGTTGGTTTGAATAGCAATTCGCCATTGTTGTCAAATGCACATACCATAAAGTTAACACCACCGCCATCTACCATACCAAAATCGCTACGCAACCAACCACGAAGCGAACCAAAACGCTCGTAGATATCAAATTTGCGCTCTTTATTGCGAGGGTCGAAGAGTGTGATTTTTTTAATATCAAAATCACCTATACTTACCGTTTCTACATTATCTACTACTACATCTACAATAGTTTCATCGTCTTCCAATTCTTCAGCTGTGATGTTTTTCATTAGATGCAACCATCCTAACAAAGAGAGTGTATCGCCAACCTCTACATCGAAGTCATATATCAATGCTTCTATTCCATTACCATACGCCCAAACTTTTTGAGCCGACACATCCTCGCGAATCAAACCTTCGAGTGTACGAGATTCTAAATTTTTAGGGTCGCAACTCCATAGTTTTTTGTAAGTAACCCCATCTATAACCGAGTCGCCATCAAACATCTCTACATGGGTCGAATAAACAATCGTATTATCAGCATCTAGTGATACATTGCGATTGACTACATTCCATTTATAGCCATTCTCGACAATAGGAGAATAATTTTCATTTAGTGTTCTATTATTTAAACATTTACATTCTATCCCAAAACTTTCCATTTCCTCTTCTCTCATTTGATAGAGTAGTTCTCCATTTTTACTTGCACATACTAAGTGTTCTCCTTGATAACATAGAGGAATTGCTTCAGGTTGAATTAAATTAAAATAGCAGTTATTCATGAATGTATAACCTTCGAGACAACCAATATGTTCAATGTATTCAAAACCTCCAATCTGATCACTATCAAATGACCATTTTTTATATTCTTTTCCATCTAATAAGGTTACGGTCAAAACCTCTTTTACTATTACACTTCCTACTGGTCTTTTTTTTCGAATACGATTTCCATTTTCGTCTTCGACATATTCATTATCGTCAAATGTGTAATCTACAACAACAGGATATTCGATATCTGGATAAGAATATGGATCTAACGCAAGTAATGGTAAAGTATCTCCTACCTCTAAAGACCAATCATATAAAACAAAATCTTTTTCATACGCAAAACTATAAATAAACACTTTATTATTTTCTTCACGTAGGAAAAAATCGCCCCAATATAAATAAGGTTTACCATCAATAAAGTCAATTTCTGTTGGAGAAGCTATATGTATTGATTTAGTTTCATTGCTACAACCATCATTATAATAAAAAATAAAATTTGTTCTCTCCCAACCGACTAAAGTAGGAAACAATTCTTTAGATATTTCGTTTTGCGAAAATATCTGCATGCTCATCAATGAGCAGAGTAGAAAAAATAATATACGTTTCATAAA
>JAEIGA010013924.1_pt1 | contig 12226 bp, 11 predicted proteins | sample 9270691 | NCBI WGS metagenome assembly JAEIGA01 (sample SAMN17057246, study PRJNA624740) | gut metagenome | biome: biome; isolation source: fecal sample | host: Bos grunniens | place: China: Xizang | collected 2019
CGCAGGTGCGTTCTTCACTACAGCGCAAGCTGTTCTTCACCATCTGCCGCAGGCAGATTCTTCACCATGCCCAACGGGCATTCTTCACCACGGCGGCAGCCGTTCCTTCTCCCAAATACCGCGAGCGCAGCGAGCCGAATTCTGAGCCCCGGTTGAGGGGCGCCATAAAATAGACCGGGGTGGAGCCGCGTTAGCGGCGGAACCCCGGGTTAGACACCCATCAATTGGAACCCCAGAGGGGTGGCATAAAGGGTGGTATTATATTGCAGGTCTTTCATTATTCGTGTTTTATCAATAAATAGCATAAATATTGAAGCCACGCATTATGCCACCCCTAACGGGGTTCCAAAATATTTTTTCATCTTACCCGGGGTTACGCTGCTGCGCAGCTCCACCCCGGGCTACCATATACCGCCCCTGGCCGGGGCTCTCGAATTCCGTTCGCTGCGCTCACATTAATGCGCCCCTCAAATTGCTGTTTTGTGGTCATACAAGAGGTTCGGGCGCTCGGCTCAACTCGAATCTGCACCCCAAAAAAAGAGCCCCATCCCGAAGGATGGAGCCCTGTACATAACAAATGAAATTATGTTTTACCCATGGACTGCACTCGCGTTGCCGTTGAAACCCAAGTGCAGTTTTGAGAATGACCAGCATCTATGGTTTGGGTGCTCCATAGCGCTGTGTTTGCCTTACTTGCGGCGGCGACGCATAGCCAAGCCTGCAAGGGCAAGCAGAGAAAGCGTGGCTGTAGTAGGCTCGGGGATGATGGTTGTAATCACCACGCCGGTGCCGTCTTCCGTGCCGTCCACCTTGGCCGTTATGTCGTTGGTGCCGTCCGTAAAGTTGACGGTAATGCCCTTCAAGTCCGTTGTAACGTCTTGCGTTTCAAACAGAGTTACGGGGTCAGAGGAACCATCCTTAAGTCCGGACAAAGTCTCCTCGCTCACCAATACCTCGATGACCGTATTGGTCAAGTTAAGCTCTGCACCTTGTGTCAGCGTCAGTTTGGCGTTCTCTTCAAAGATGATGGTGCCACCATTCAATGTGAGTGTGCCGGTTGTGCTATCGGAATTCACGACGATGCTGCCGCTGTTCAGGGTAATATCTGCCAGCACACCATCGTTCAACGTCAGCGTACCGCCATCCACCAAAATGCTGCTATCTGTGGTGCCGTAGTTTACGAACTCTCCACCGGCAATGGTGATGAGCAATGCTTCGGAATCTGCTAACGTGGAGATATCGTCCTCGGCAAATGTAGCCTGAGAGGGTGCCATGCCGATGGTGCCGTGGTTTTCCAATACGCCGCCGGTCACGGTGATAACACCCGTGCCACTCATGGTGCCATACACCTTTGCATTGTTGCCCTCGCCGGTGGTAATATTCAGCTGACCGTCTACCACCAAATGAGCCTTTTCACCAACGTTGACGGAATCGGCAACAATCGTTGCGTTCTCCTTAATGTTGATTTCACCTGCGCCTTCCTGATTGATTTGGTAGGTGGTGTTTACGCTTTCAAACGATGTCTTGCTTGCGTTGGTGTCAACTTTGTCTAATGCGTAATCGGTGGGCAATGTACCGGTTAATTCGGTGTCATGACCGCCACCGATAGTGATGGTGCCGTTACCCGTTTGATTCAAAGAGATAGTGCTCTCTTTCTTAAAATTGCTGCCATAGGCAAGGTGAATCAACCCTTCTCCGCTTTGGTTGAACTCAATGCTATGGACATTCTTTGAACTGGTGCTTTCCAGTCTGCCAATAACCAATGTGGAATTTGCGCTTTGGTCAAATTTTGTAGATCCCGCGCCCTGTAAGAAAACAGTATCTCGCAACACCGTAGTTCCGTCATTGCCTTTCTGCGTAATGGTTGCACCGGCCTTCAGGTTCATAGCACCATATACGTTCATGGTGCCTCCTGTTTGCGTCATCGAGAAACTACTGTTGCCGAAAACGGTCATGAGGCTTCGATTACTATCAATGCCCGTTATATCATCACCGGCATATCCGAAGGAAAGAGAACCACCGCTGATAGTCAGGCTGTTTTGGATATATGAATACGCTGAAGAACCACTGTAGGAGCCTTTGTTACAGCCTGGTGTGCTGGTTGATACTGCGCCTCCATTTACAACCAAATCATTAGCTGTAATTCTTGTTGCTGAAAGACTGCCTCCGTTGACGGTAATTATCTTGGCCTCAATTCCCTTGTAATTAGGCGGAAAATCACTAAACATGCCTCCCAATACAACCTTACCATTGCCTTGCACTGTAAGGTTGCCATGAACCTGCAACTCTGGTGTTACAACAGACTCTGTTGGTGTCACCCACTCCCAGTTATCAACGAAAGAGCCAACATTATCTACATAGCCTTGGGATTCGTCAGTACTGCCGACGACTAAATCACCGTACCAATTATAATGCACTGTATCATATCCTTTATAATAAAACACATCAAGATAAGTGTTGCCATTATTGTCTTGTTGGACTTTATGGACGTCAGTATCATTAAGGTTTGTATTATACTGCTTATTGTTGGGATACGGTATCCCTGTAGACGGCATTCCCGTAGAAGGATCCCATTTTACAGGCCCATCTGCAGCCATTGCAGGCATGGCGAGAGCGGTCATTACAGCTGCACAAAGCAGCTTAGGTAAACGTAATTTCATTGTTGTGTCGTTGTTATTTGTTCTTTCATCCACATAGTACTCCCTAAGGAGGGTGAACCTGAGGAAAGTCTATCTCTTTTTTAAGGAGATGACAACGTTGTGTCTAACAGTCAAAGGTTTGCAAGGTTTTGTTGTTTTGTTTGCAGGTTAAATCCTACACGTTTAATATTAATTAAAATCTTGATGATGAGTATTTTCTGAAACTTTTTGCTTGTCATCTCCTTAAAAAAGAGATTGCACAAAATGCAAAAAAACATCATAAACAGCTTTCACCCCGAGCTTTCAGTGGTTCGTTCAATTCGGCGAGCGGACACCAATCTCTGACGGTTATTACAAAGAATGCCGTTTTGCGGTGTCTATGACGTATGGACGAAGACTCTCCCCGCACACAGAAAACACTTTTGGGTGAATTGTTTCGCTACCTGTGGGCATACACAGGCACCTTGTCCACCCTAGCGCTCTTTATCGGCGTTATGGGAATGGGGCTCTATCATCTTGTGGTTAAGGACGAGGCGCAAACATATCTACCCCCCGGCATGGTGAGGGCTTTTACAGGCGTGTTCAACAGCGCCGGGCCGGAGCCTCCCCGCGGCATCGGCGCGTTGGAGGCCGTACCCGGCGGCGGGCAATCATGCATTCATTTTGAATACAACGAGTCCGGCCAACCGCAACGCATTGTTTGTGTGGGGGCAGATGGGCAGGTGCGCCTGCTGCCCGGCAGCAACGTGGCCGAGCAGCGTATTAGCTACGATACTGCGGGGCGCGTTATCGCCAAACGTAATTATGATGCACAAGGCAACCCCGCGCCGGATGCCCACGGCGTGGCCGCGCGTGAGTTTAGCTACGATTCCGCCGGACGCTTAATCAACACTGTGGCCTTGGGGGCCAATGGTAAAAAGGTGGTACCCCGCATGCCCGGCTATGCAGAACAACAGATAAGCTACGACTCCCAAGGCCGCCCCGTCGAAATTCGCCACCTCGATGGGCAGGGGAAAGACATGGCAACCGCCTCCGGAGAGCACCGCATACGCTACCGTTACGACGATGCTCACGGAGTGGCAGAACGCATGAACAGCAAAGACGGTAAACCGGTCAATAATATACACGGCATTGCCACAGAGCGGGTGCATTCTACCCAAGATGGCTTGGTAACGCATAAACAATGGTATGCGGCGGATGGCTCCCGTGCACGGCATCCGCAAAGCGGCGCCGCCGCTGAGCTCTGCGTCGTTTCCCCCTCGCAGCAGTTGCGTAGCACGCGCCATTGCGAGGCAGATGACAGCATGCAGGTGCAAGGGCGCCATTGCACAGAACACGTGTTGCGCACCAATCAGCACCAACAACCTGAGTGGGAATGTTTTAACGACCCCGACGGCTCCCCGTGCCTGAACCCCCAACTAGGGTATGCAGAACATGCTTGGGAGTACAACGGTGCCGGTAAGCTGCAACGCGAATACTTTTGGGATGAGCAGGGCAATCCCGCCCCCTGCTACGAAAAACGCTACCACAACAGCGATACCTCGTGCCACGAAATATCGCTGCATACAGATGGCTCCACGGCTATTCGCCGCTGCGATGCGGAGCCGTAAAAATCAATCCCGCCAATGAAATTAATTGTCGAGATTTAAATTCTCCACAGGAACATCACCGGATAGGAGCTGGGGCATCTCTTCCGTTTGCTCCTTAGGGTCAGTTTCCTCGGTCGGTAGTTTTTCATCCCTGTTTATTTGCCCCTTATTATCTTGTTCGGAGGCGTCGTCATGGGGCGGATTGGGATTGGGCACGCTACCGCCAAGCGTTTGTTTATTGCAGCCGGAGACAACTCCGCCCAGCAGAGCGATTGCGGCGGGAATGAGTCGCTGGTATTTCAAAACGGGTTGAATTCTCATGGTTATTTTGTGTTGTTTGATTTGAGTTGTTTCCAATACGTTCTAGCTTCGTACAGCTCGTGCTGCACTGTATCAACAAACTCTTTTTCAGAGAGTTTGGCGTTAATGGCCCAGGTCATCATGCGTCCCATGTGGCTGAGCACATGCACCCCAAAGGGATGCTTTTGGTGAGTGGTGACAAAACGATACAGGGTTTGCGCGGCATGCGCGGCTTCTGCGTCGTGGGGCGGTATATCGGCTGAGTGGGCGTTGATGTCCTTGCAGGCAAAAGCGGTTTCCAGCCACTTACCGGCAGCGGCGGCCGCTTGTTCCGGTGTCTCTTTAGGCGCAACATGGGCGCGCGCCTGTCGTAGCACCTTGGCAATAGTCGCTGCGTTGGCCCCGCCGATGCAGGCATCCACCGTGGCCCCTTTGTTGGTAACGGCTTCGGTATCAGCCCCGTGGTTCACGAGCCACTGCACCAGTTCCGTGTGGCTTAATCCGCAGGCATAGTGCAGCGCCGTGTTCCCTTTGGTTTCCGGCGTGGTCCAATTCGGGTCGTGCAGCACCTGAATTTGAGGAAGCAGCATCAGGAGCCGCTTTTGATACAGCTTCTCCGTGGCTGATTTGTATGTTCGCTCCTCCAGTTCCATCAGCAACTCACTCAATCCGTCGTCAAGAAGCTGCGGATCTCCCTCGCATTCATCGAGAGTCGGAAGGCTGATGGGCTCAACAGAGACCGCATTTTTCTGCATCGTGAAGGTAACATGGCGCATGTGGTGCGTCAACCCGTTTTCATGGAGATAAACGTATGCTCTGCCGGATTCGTTGTCCGTGAATGTCAATACCACCAAGGTGCTGAAATCCTTGTTTTCTACCTTCACATACGCCTCGCCGCTGTCTGCATTCGGACTGTAACTTACAAGGATATCCGGCCATTGCTGATGGGCGTTATTATGCGGGTGCGCGGCGGTATATTGGTTGCCCTCGTTTGCCGGGAACTCCAAGCGCAGCGGTGTGCGCGGCATGTCATTCCAGTAACCGCCGGGCTCGTTGTGCATCTCTGTGCTGCACTGCTGCGCTTGGTATAAATCCACACAAATCGTGTAGCCTGCCGCAGAGGGCGGGGGCGTTGCCGCGGCCTGCACGTGTGGTGCCACACAGAAGATGAGCGATAGGGGCAATGATTTCATGGTATCAGCTGCGAATAGGTGTGATTTAATGGGGAACAACAGCTTTTGCCGATTTCCGTTGTTTGCGCACAATCAGCCAAATGAGGGTGATAATTACCACCAGCATCAGCGCGGCAAGAACAGGACGACAGAATAGCCAGGATACAGAGATGGTCAGCAAACACCCGACGCTGCCCAATAACAGGGATATGACAATGGCCCCGGCTTCTGCCAGCTTGCGGCATACAGGAACCATGCCGGCCAGCGGCTTCAGCATACAGGCAAAGGCCCCCCAGAACATCAGCCAGCCACCCATGCGCACCATCCACAAGTTCAAGGTGTTGGTGGCTCGGGCTTTATCAAAGCACTGCGTCATCCCCAGCGTATCGGTGTAGAACAAATCGATAACGGCTCCGTTGGCGGCTGTGTAAGGCTCAAAGCTGTTACCTTTTTGAACGGCGACCAGACTGACCGGGCGTTGCGGGCTTGTTTGTCGCCACGAGATGCGAACATCTCCCACACTCGGGGCTTGCGGGTTCAGCGGATAATAGGTGCTACCCTCCGGGGCGTGGCCGATAAACAGGTAGTCTCCATGGAGCATGGCGTGCTTCTTCACGCTTTCCGGTACTTGCTTCGGTGTTACCCTCACATCATCGCCGTTAATGCGGCTGATTTGGCCAGGGCTCAGTTTGTAGCCGCCTACCTGTACATTCGTGGCCCATTGCTTGAGGGGCGCCTCCTTGTAGTGGGTATAGTTTGCGCTTCTGTAATGCTCGTGGTGAAAGGTGGCAGAATTGATGGGGGCGTTTACCCAAGTGAGGTGGTAGCTGTATACCCACTCATCGTCGCGGCTGCGCCTGTATTCGCTATCCGACATGAAGACGGACTTTTTGTCATCGCCGATACGTTTTGTTTTTTTCTCTACCCATTGCACATACTGCACATTACGGCGAAGCATGATGCCTTGGGTTTGTACCCCGTACGTCTCATCCGTCAGAACATCGTCGGTCGTGGCCGTGCCACTCAGGTGCACGGGTTTACCCTCCAAAGCAGCATCGGGTGTTGTTGTGTTTTCCACCTGTTGCACGAGAGGTTGCAACTCATCCAGCGCCTGCGCCGTGTTGAGGTAGTCTCCCTCATTGTTGAACAAGAGGTATACCGCCATTACCAGCATGGCCGGCCCCAGGAAAAATCCCAGGCAGCCTTTGCCGGCTTTCATGGCACACCCGTCTTTTTCTGCTGCCGTTGACATGTTGACTTCTTTCTCAGAGGCTCAAACGATCGGTTATTCCCTGCCACCAGTTTTGCAGGGGGGCGGCGGCATTGTTGCCTTGGAGTTTCAGGTACAGCAGAACAATGCCTTGCGGGGTGTGTTGCACCGGCAGAGACATAAGCCAGTTGCCGTCTTTATCCGCCAAGTTGAGGTAAAGGCAATCAGCCGGGGCGCAGCGCGGCATGGCAGATGTTGCCCCTTCCAGCAATGCAAGCAATTCTGCGGTTTCTGCGGCAGTAAGAGCATGTTCCTTACCGGAAACGGGGATGGATACGGAGGCCGTTTTAGCAAGCGTCGCTTTCAAATGAGCGGTGGACGTGGCATTGTAGGCATCGTAACCGATGGGGGAGGGTACCGCTGAGGTCTGCTCCCCAACAGCAGCTGAGGGTACAGAACTGCAGCCTGCTACCATGAAGGCCACGAGGGTTGTATAGAGAAGTTTGGTCATTTAATGCTGAATTGTATGTGCCGTTGTTTGTAGTCGCAGCCCTCTCCGTATCCTTCTTTGGTTGCTGTGCCGGTGGTGGCTGTATCAAACTTCAGGTAACAGGTATGGGCGTTTTCTGCTGCTTCGCAATATATCTCAGCCGTTGCCGGACCGGTTTTTTTGTAGGTTAGGCAGGTTGTTTCGCACGGGTTGAGGGTGATTCGGTACTGATTGTTAGCATCGAAGTTGAAATCAAAAGCGCAGCCGTATTTAAATTCTTTCCACTCGGACCATTCTGCAGAGCCAATGGGACGCTCCTGTATTTGCGTGTTGGTATCATCCAAGCGTATGATTTTTTCAGCCACGCTTTCGGGTGCCAAGTCCTGCACCGTCATGGTGCTGCAGCTTGACAGCACCATGACGCTCCATGCAAAAAAGCCAGCGGTATTCCTTTTAATCTTCATCGGATTGTTAGGTATGGGCACCGGGTGAAGAGGTTGAGTTTCTTACAGCGGAGAGTTGCGGGTCGGAATCACGCCATACGGGTGAGCGGCTCCCGAGCCCCAGCTGGGTACATAGCAGCCGGAGTACAGGTGGTTTACTTGGTAAATGAGTGAGCCCTGCTTGGTGTAGCCGTATACCGGGCGACCATCGGCATAGCCGTAAATCGGAATGCCATTGGAGTCATATCTGGCACTTTGCCATTCAATACCATTGGTAAAGCTGGTTTGGGCTGCATTGGTTCCGGTTTGAACAGGGGCTTTCGTGGTGTAGTATCCGTCTGTCAGCAAGTCTTCCAGCAAGATTTCGCATGAGCTGAGAGAGAAGACAAGCCCTGCTGCTACCAAGGCGTGAGTAATGGTTCGTTTCATTGTAATGTCGTATGTGGTTTAGCGTGAAGCGGGGCGTACACAGGGTACGCCCTTGTGGTGGGGTTATCGAGAACGGCGTTGCCCGGTGCTCGGGCGGCTTACTGGCTTGCTCGTGTGCTGAACTGCGGGGCGCTTCACCGTGCTCGGGCGGCTTACAGGCTTGCTCGTGTGCTGAACTGCGGGGCGCTTTACCGTGCTCGGGCGGCTTACAGGCTTGCTGGTATGCTGAACTGCGGGGCGCGTTACCGTGCTCGGGCGGCTTACTGGCTTGCTTGTTTGCTGAGTGCTGGGGCGCTTTACCGTGCTCGGGCGGCTTACGGGCTTGCTGGTATGCTGAACTGCGGGGCGCGTTACCGTACTCGGGCGGCTTACAGGCTTGCTTGTGTGTTGGTTGTTAGGGCGATGCGCCGTGCTCGGACGAGAGCCTCTATCAGGAGCCGATGCACCATGATGGTGGTTGCCGGAGTTGTGGTGCGGTTTAGCGTTGTTGTGATGGTGTGGCGGCCCTTGGTGCGGCTCATGCTTGGGACGGTGCCCGGGGTTGTGGCCGTGGTGGTGCTTCGGCGGCTTGGGGGCATGGTGGCAGCCACTTGGGTAGTGGTAGTGGTGTACACACCAAGAGGCCGGACGCCAGTTGGGCACATAGCAGCCGGCATACAATTCGGTTACCACATAGATAGGACTCCCTGTGTGCGTGTAGCCGTAGACCGGGCGGCCGTAGGCATAGCCGTAAATCGGGAAACCATTGGCATCGTAGCTGGCAGAAGTCCAAGCTACTGTGGTGGAGATATGGGCACCGGAGTAGCTTACGGAGCCGTACCAATACGGGTCAATCTCGCAAGAGGTGGTCAACAAGGCTGCCGCCGCAAGGAGGGTTGCTTTTGTATACTTGTTCATGTTTTAAATCGTTTGATTATGTTTAACCGGCAGGACTATATCAGTCCGTTTGACGCAATTTGTGTGTGGACGGGAATTGTTTATCGGCAAACTCGTACATGTCGTTAAGCTTTCTGTTTGCCGTTTCAACTTGTTTCTGGTAGATTTCCAGCAATGGTTTCATGCCGGAAGGATATAATTTGTGTTTCTTAAAATCAGTTTTATCGATAAAATCGTTCATACTGACCATGGGCTCAACCATGAGTCGCATCCACGTGAGCGTCATAGTAGCTTCGTTGCCGATAACGTTTCTGAAGATGGTGTCTCCCATAAGCTGCTCATTTTCTGTTTGCTTTATCAGTTTTTCCAAAGCTTGCAGGGCCTCCCCGGCTCCGATACGTGCGGAGGCGCCGACGGTTTTGATGGTATCCAGCTGGGAAAGGGTCCATTTGTCCAGCAGCTTCATGTAATAAATTAACTGATTGGCTCTATATGAGGGCAGTTGAATTACTCTGCCACCGCGGATGTCAAAGTACCTCCACGGTGCATAATCTTCAGAGTACGTCTGCACACCATAGGTCGGGCCATTGTATCGAGAAGAAGAGCGCCCTCCCAGTACCACATGGCAAAGCCAGCTATCACGCTCTTCTGCGCTGATTTTATTGTGGAAATGGTTGAAAAAAGCCCGTGAGTTTGCTTCATCATTATTGCGGAAGGTTACAACTATTTTGTGCAGTCGTTCTTCCAACATATCGGCATCGAAAGTTTTGTGCAAATGATAAAACGCGTCCATGGTTTCCTCGCCTTGTTTGAGGCAGAGCTGAAAACGCGCCGATTGCTGCAGCATTTTCATGAAATCCTCATGGTAAGGCAGACAGGCTTTCCTGAATGAGTCAGTAAACCACTGCATCATCAGTTCGCTGCGCTTGATAATAATCTCGCACTTAACATATTGTGCTTCCACCATGCCGGCGCGTGCCTTGGCAAGGTTCGAGCGGTTGAGTACGCCTTCCAGAAATTGACCGCTACCCGGCGCGAAGCACCCGATGTCCATCAAATCATTAAAATATTTGTTGAAGATATCGGCCGGTGCCGGATGGTCCGTACATTCCAATTCATCATTGATGGCCTGTATTTCCTTGAAGCATTTGCCGAAGGCAGTGATGATTTTGTTGTACTCGGCCATGCAAGTCTGTTCATATTTGGCGGCATTGCCGATGAGAGCAGCCATCTCCTGCTCCTCGTACATTTCAATGTCTTCGTCAGTAAAGTCAAAACCTTCTTCTTGAGCCGTAAGACTCAACCCTCCGCACAGCAGAGAAAATAAAACGTACTTCATTTTTGTTGTATGTGTTTTAATCATATTATTATGAAAAGTTAGTATTCGTTGGTAGCGGGGTGATTCTTAGGAACATCCTTAACCGCCAGTATGAGAATGTGCTTAAGCGTATCTCTCAACTCCTCCAAGGTGAGTTTGGCGTTGTCCAGAACAAGCTTACCGTTGCTCTTTTCCATGTTTTCGAGATACTTGGTCTCATTGTTCAGGTAATCCTCCAGTTCATACAAAGCATAAGGCATTTTAAATACTTGAGAACCCATGTAATTGCACAGCTCTTGGTATGTCTGGGCGTAGATGTCCTGCGGCCCGTTTGTTGCTGCTTCTTTGTATGCGGCGTCTTCTTGCACAATATCTGAGCTTTCGAATGCTTCTTTGACCAACTTGCCCCATTCCACGGTTGATTTGATTCGATCCTTGGTCCAGGTTGTGAACAAGCGTTCGTAGTTGCTCAGTGTTGCTGCTTCAGCAGTATAGGAGCAGCCTTCCTCTCTGATGTTGACGTATTGCTGGCAGCCTTTGCTGTCCGGTACTTCATCGAGCACAGAGGCATACCAAGTATTGCGCTCAGAGAAACTTAAGTCTTTGCCATATGCGGTAAGGAACTTGATGGCAATCTCATCCGGTCTGCTCCCTCCATCTACATACTGCTCTAAACTCGTATCAACAAAGGGGCGTGTATTTTTGAAATAGTTCCAAATATCTAAGTAGTTACTGTCTATCTCTTTGAACTCAGATGATTCTATTAACAGCCCGAGGCGCGCCACACTTTGTACTTCTTCATAAAAATCCTCTGTGAAGAGAGCACATGCTTTGGCAAAGCCGCCCATATAAAACTTGAGCATAATTTCAGCCCTCGTCATATCAGCCTCGATGGATGCGTATGTAGCAGCAGATAAGTAAGGTTTTGCCTTAATCAAGTTTGCACGGGTGAAGGCACCCTTTGTTGTTTGTCCCGTTGCAGGAATAACACCAAATTGGCTGATAAGCACATCAGCATATTGCTTGTGTATGGCAGCCAAGGGACGCTCATCTGCACAATCGGCAAAATCGATTTGGCTTTTACCGAACGCGCGGAAACAGTTGCCGATAATCATGATGAGCCGATTATACTCAAGAGAGCAGGCTCGCTTGTACTCCGCTTCATTGTGCAGAATGGATTCAATTTTGCGCGCTTCTTCTTCAAATGCAGCTACTTCCTCTTCTGTGAAGGTAAATCCTTCCTCGTCAGCCCGAAGCAGCGGCTGAAGAAAAGCCGCGGCCCCGATACTCAACAAAATGACGTTTTTTAACTTCATGTTTTGTTAAACTATGATTGGAGATTCAGGCCTGCATCAGAAACGGATTTCATAGTCATCCACATACCAGCGACCACCGCCCTTGCGGATGAGCTTGTGCACGTTCTTGCTGCCTACCTGTTTGCCGTTTTCATCAAAAGCCTGACTCTTGACGGTAGCGTGCTCCACTTTTTCACCCTGCATCTTGATGAGGTGGTCGCGCTGGGTATCGTCGAGGAAGAAGTTCTCGAGGTCGTTCTTGTCATCGTGACCCTTTACCACAGTAATCTTGGTATCACTGAAGGTGGCGTGCACATACTCACCGTGCAGACGCTGCTGGTGCAAATCCCAATGGTAGCGCAGCAGGGATTCTGCGGTTTCGGTAGCATAGCGCTCAGGATTAATACACTTGAGGTACAAATCGTAGTTCTTTTCTTTGATGGAGGCTAAGAAGATTTCCATCAC
>JAEIGA010013925.1_pt1 | contig 12225 bp, 6 predicted proteins | sample 9270691 | NCBI WGS metagenome assembly JAEIGA01 (sample SAMN17057246, study PRJNA624740) | gut metagenome | biome: biome; isolation source: fecal sample | host: Bos grunniens | place: China: Xizang | collected 2019
AGGGTCTTACCGCTGCTACCGGTATGGATGCTCTTACCCACGCTATTGAAGGCTACATAACCAAGGGTGCTTGGGAGCTTTCTGATATGTTCCATATTAAAGCTATTGAAATTATAGCTCGTTCACTTCGCGCTGCTGTAAACGGCGAGGCACAGGGCAGAGAAGGTATGGCTCTCGGTCAGTACGTTGCAGGTATGGGCTTTTCTAACGTAGGTCTTGGTATTGTTCACTCTATGGCTCACCCCTTAGGAGCTCTTTATGATACTCCTCACGGCGTTGCTAACGCTATTATTCTTCCTACAGTTATGGAGTATAATGCAGAGGCTACAGGCGATAAGTATAAGTACATCGCTGCAGCAATGGGCGTTAAGGGTACCGAAAATATGTCTGTAGAAGAATACAGAAAGGCTGCTATTGACGCTGTTAAGCAGTTGTCTATTGATGTTGGTATCCCTGCTGACCTTAAGGAAATTGTAAAGGAAGAAGACATTGCTTTCCTTGCACAGTCCGCCTTTGATGATGCTTGTCGTCCCGGCAACCCCAAGGATACTTCTGTTGAAGATATTACTGCTCTTTATAAGAGTCTTCTGTAATTAAATAAAAACCAAATCCGAGGAAGTAATACTTCCTCGGATTTTTTCTTTATATTGTTCTTGAACCATGTTTTTTACGAAGTGCGGCAGGCGTAATGCCGTATTTCTTTTTAAATATCTGCTGAAAATGACTTGTGCTTTCGTAACCTACTTCAAGTGCTAAGTCGTCAATGTGAATATCGGTAAGAATAAGAGAATTGTAGGCTTCGCTCATTCTAAGATTAAGTACAAATTCGTGGGGAGTTATATTAAGATGCTTTTTTAAAAGCCGTGCTAAATGGGTTTTACTGTAGCCTGACAGGGCGACAAAGCGGTCAATACCGTCCTTTAAATTTTCCTTTTTCGGCATTTCTCTCATCGCCTGTTCAAGCTCCCGGGGAAGTGCCTTGTTTTTATCAAAGGTATCGGTATATATCTTAATAAAATTAGACAGAAGCAATTTGTATTCATATTCGGTATTTGAGTAGTAAAGGTCTGCAAGGGTACGAAGCTGTTTAGAAGACAGTTTTATATTAAAAGAGGAAAGTGGGGTGCTTTCGATTGCAAATAGCCTTTCAAACTCTTTTATCTCCTGACTTTTAACCGATAGAGCGAGAATATTAATATCTGCTGACTGTTTTGTAAATTTGTGCTTATCGCCTGGGCAAAGAAGCAAAAGAGAGCCTTTTTCAAAAGTAACCTCGTTTGAGTTAATTAATTGGGTACAGCTTCCTTCCATAATTGTAATAAATTCGTAAAAATCGTGAGAATGATAAATGTCGCTTAGTTGTCGGTTTTTAACTGTTTGATAAATAAAATTTGAATTTAAATTTTTTAAATGCTTTTCAAATTCATAAGTAACATAATTCATATTATCACCATTTTTATTTTATCATATACTGCTTTTTTGTCAACGATAAAATGGTTTAAAATCGCATAAAATGATTCATATAAATGTATTAAAATACCGAGTAATATGGTATTATTTATATGTACAAAAGGCAAAAAACAACATAAATTAAGGTGGAATGTAAATATGGCTTCAAAGGTTCTTGTGATGGGCGGAACAGGTGTTATGGGTGCTCATTTGGTTCCCAAGCTTCTTAAAATGGGATTTGTGGTAGATGTAGTATCTTTGGAAGATAAAATATCTGATAATCCCAAGCTTCGCTATTTTAAGGGCGATATAAAGGAAAGAAAGTTTTTAGAAGAGCTCTTAAAAAACGATTACAACGCTATTGTGGATTTTATGATTTACGGTACAGAGGAGTTTAGCAGTAAATGCAGTCTGTTTCTTAGTAATACAGATCAGTATTTTTATCTTTCGTCATATCGTGTATATGCCGACAGTAAGACTCCTTTAGTTGAAACTTCGCCGCGTCTTTTAGATGTATCAGATGATAAGCATTATCTTGCTTCTGATGACTATTCATTGCATAAAGCAAGAGGCGAAGACCTGCTTATAAATTCGGGTAAGAAAAACTGGACAATAGTCCGTCCTGCAATTACATACTCAAACCAACGTATACAGCTAACCTGTCTTGAGGGAAATACCGTTATTAATCGTTCGCGTTTGGGTAAGCCTGTTATCGTTCCGAGAGAAGCTATGACGGCTCAAACTACAATGACCTTTGGCGGTGATGTAGCAGAAATGATTTCACGTCTTGTTGCTAATAAAAGCGCCCTTGGCGAAATATATACAACCGCCACTGCAGAACATCATTCCTGGGAAACTATTGCAGGGTATTATAAAGAGCTTTTAGGACTTCGTTATATCGCGGTGGATACTGATGAATTTCTGTCTGTAAAGTCTGACGAGCCTTATGATAATTATCGTTGGAAGGTTATTTATGACAGAGTATATGACAGAATTATAGATAATACAAAAATTCTCAATGCCACAGGTTTAAATCAGTCTGATCTGACACCGCTTTTTGATGGTCTTAAAAGAGAACTTTCGTCTTTACCTAAGGATATGGTATTTGGAAATTTGGCATATAGCGGTAGAATGGATGAGTTTTTGAAAAAACACAATATGATTTAGTGGTGAAAAATATGGAAAAAATTCGCGTTGTTCAGGTGGGTACAAAGCACGACCATGCGGCAGATGCCGTTCTCACCCTTAAAAATCTTGGTGAAACATTTACGGTTTTAGGTGTTATAGAAGAGGATGTTTGTGAACAACAAAAAGCCTCTGAAAATCCTGATTATTCTGATGTGCCCTTTATATCCTGGGACGAAGCCTTTTCTTTAAAGCCTGATGCTTTTATTATTGAAAGCGACGAAAAAACTCTTACAGAAAATGCGCTGAGGGTTGTAGAAAAAGGTTATCACGTATATGTTGACAAGCCGGGAAGTGAAGATACCAAAGAGTTTGAAAGGCTATGTATGACTGCTAAGGAAAAAGGCGTAGTGCTGACGATGGGATATATGTACCGCTATAATCCTGCCGTTATATATGCAAAAGAGCTTGTAAAGTCGGGAAAGCTTGGCGATATAATAAGTGTTGAAGCTCAGATGAATTGTTCATATAACGACAAAAACAAGCGAAAATGGCTCGGGAATCTTACTGGCGGTATGATGTATTTTCTTGGTTGTCATCTTATAGACCTTGTGGTTTCCATTCAAGGCTTTCCGAAAGAGATAATACCTCTTAACACAAGAACTAATGTTGATGGGATTGACAGTGTGGATTTTGGTTTTTGTGTTTATAAGTATGATAACGGATTGTCCTTTGTAAAAACCAATGCGACAGAATGTAACGGCTTTGACAGAAGACAGCTTGTTATAACGGGTAGTAAAGGAACTCTTGAAATTAAACCCCTTGAGATTACGGTGGGAAAAGGTAGGCTTAAAAAACTCACAAAAGCAAGAGTTACCTTTGGTATTGATGAAAAATGGGTTGATAACAGCCAGCCTGTAGAGTTTGCACCTGTAAACAGATATGATGCAATGTTTAATGAATTTGCAAAATATATAAAAAATGAAAAGGAAAATCCTTTTGACTACGAATATGAGGCTAAACTTCATAGTATTGTTATGAGAAGTTGCGGTGAATAAAATATATTGTATCTTTTAATATATTATAGACACGTCTGCAACAGAATATAAGGAGGAATTAAAATGATAGAATTTCAGTACAAATTACCCTCGATGAATATAGGAGGGCCAAAGAAAAGCGGAACGTACAATAATTATGAGGTGGCCATTCCCGGTGTTATGACGGCAAATGATACCCGTTTAGGACTTTTTATTTATGAGCTTCGTAACGAAATTGCCCGAAACAGAATGTTGGTTTTTATTGACGGCAAAAAGCTTATGGTAAATAAGAACTGGATAAGAGATCATGTTCATATTATGAAAGGCTTTAAGCACTGGGAATATGATTTACAGTCTTTCCTTGATTTTATTATTTTTACACAGCGTGAGGACGGACAGTTTTACGAGCTTATAAAGCAGTATGATGATTGCCATTGGCAGTTTGTAAATCCCGACTGTGTTGTCCATTATCCCGAAGACAATCTAACCCTTGTTCGTCTTGAACTTGAGGCTGATATTGAGTATCTTGTAGTTGAAGGTGCTATGTATCTTTATCGTACTACAGGGGATGATGTGTGGCTTAAAAAGGCGCTTCCTCATCTTGAAAAGGGTATCGAATATATGTTAAGCGACGAAAAGCGCTTTGATAAAGAACACGGACTTATTAAACGTACCTTTACTATTGATACCTGGGATTTTACATACGGATACAGCGGTATGGAAAGACGTATTCTTCCCGACTCACCCATGTCTATAATGCACGGAGATAATACCGGTGTTTACCAGGCTATGAATCAGCTTGCTTGGTTTAACAGAAGACTTGGCAACGAAGAAAAAGCAAAATATTGGGAAGCAAAAGCACAGGTTTTAAAGGAAAATATTTTTAAACACCTGTGGAACGGCAAATTCTTTATTCATCAGTTGCATTTAAACCATAGCGGTGCAGATGATTTAGAAAATGATAGACTTTCTCTTTCAAACTCTTATGCCCTTAACCGCGGTATTTGTACCTTACAGGAGAGTAGCGAAATTATAAAGGAATATATGAGAAGAAGAGAAACAACGAAGTTCTTCTCTGAGTGGTTTTCTATTGACCCGCCATATGAAAATTGGGATGGCAAAAAGGCAGGAGAATATGTAAACGGCGCTATATCGCCCTTTACTGCAGGCGAACTTGCAAAGGGTGCCTTTAATAATGGTTTTGAAGAATACGGTTGGGATATAATCAAACGCTTTATGAATCTTGTAGAGCGTGACGGTACCGTTTATTTCCTTTATGATGTAGATTCTAAGCCACAACCACAGGGCGGCCCTTCGGCTTGGGGTGCTGCCGCACTGCTCAGTGCTGTAGACGAGGGACTTTTCGGTATTAACGATATAGGTGTGAATTATGATGAGATTTATTTTTCACCAAGACTGCCCGTTACCGAATATACCGAACTAAGATACTTTACGGGTTATGAGGTAAATAATACCGTAGTCGAAGCCCACTACATTATTAAAGATGAAGGAATGAGATACGATATTCATTCTCCCGCTAAAAAAATCGACTGTCATATTATGCTACCAAAGGGCAAAACCGCCAAGAAGGTATTGCTGAATGATAAAGAAATCACCTTTAATAAAAATAAGGTTTTTGATTCAAATTATGTTGATTTTACTATCGGTTGTGCAAATAAAACCAAAAAAATTGAGATAATATTCTGATTTAAGAGTAGGGTATTGCTATATCTTCATTCTTGACTTGAACATATACGCAATATATACTTTAGTATAAGTAAATACTTATTTTTAAAAAACATCGCTTCACTTTAAGAAACATAAAAACTAATAAAATATGAGGTGTAGATATGGATTACACTAAAAGACTTAAATATCATTATCAGCGTGAATCGGGTTGGCTGAATGACCCTAATGGGCTTGTCTATTTTAAAGGGTATTATCACATTTTTTATCAGTGTGCACCTAATTTTGAAACACCCTGGCACGAACCTATGTGTTGGGGTCACACCCGCACAAAAGATTTTATAAATTTCGAAGAGCTTCCCATTGCTATTACAGCTGACAAGCCCTATGATAACCTTGGTAGCTGGTCGGGGACGGCTATAGTCAAAGATGATGTTTTATATATTTTCTACGCTTCGGTTGAAAAACTTCCTGAAGCTACAAAAGTTTATACAGATTCACGCAAAGAAACGGTCAGTATGGCTTATTCTAAGGACGGTATAAACTTTACGAAATACGAAGGAAACCCTATTATAAAGGATTTTCCGTCGGATGGCGGTTGCAACTTCCGTGACCCTGCAGTTTTAGAGAATAACGGGAAATATTACATAATTATGGCAACTGGACAACCGGAAAACAAGGTGGGCAGACTTCTTGCTTATGAAAGCGAAAATCTTACCGATTGGAGCTATGTAGGAATTATGAAGGAATGGCAAAATGCCCGTTATGCAGAGTGTCCTTCCTTTATGAAATACGGCAATGAGTTTATGCTTTGCGCCTCCTATGTAAGACCTGACGACAGTCATAATTTCTCGGTTATGGTTGGTGACTTTGACGGAAAAACCTTTACCGAAAAGATTTCGGGTGAGGTGGATATGGGACCCGACCAATATGCAGGGCAGGCATTTACCGACCAAAATGGCAGAAATATTTTAATTGCCTGGGTTCCGGGTTGGGCATATCAGTTTAAAGAACGTTGTGTTGGCTGTATGTCACTTCCTCGCGAACTGACCGTTAAGGACGGCAAGGTGTATGGTTATCCTGTTAAAGAGGTGCAGCACCTACTTAAAGATACCGACTCTGCAGTGGAGATAACCGATAAAGGATTTATCATTAACCGAGAGGGAAGAAAACCTGTTATTTATGAAGGAGAAATAAATGATATAAAAATTCTCCGCGATGAATATATTGTTGAAGTTTTCCTCAATGGCGGCGAAAAAATATTCACGGCATTGCTTTAAAAAATATCAACACAGATTTATAATAATATAAAGGAGTTAGCAGAATGAGAAAAAAGGGTAAAATAATCGCAATCATTCTTTCTATAGCACTGATTTTGGTATCAACTGTTTCTGCACAGGCACTTTCTGATTTATCCATTGGCGGATGGTCAGGCTCTTCGGGAGCATATTCAGTAAGTGGCACAACGGTTACCGTAAAGGATAATGACAGAAACAACTTTGTTGTTGCTGACACTTCGGTTAAAAACTTTATTTTTGAAGCAGATATTTCTTCAAATGCTATCGTTCAGAGTAACGCTGCCTGCTTCGGTTTGGCTTTCGGTATTGGAAATAAAGATATTGCAGACAGGGCTCAAACCGCTTGGCCGCACGATTTTGTACAACTTCAAATTAAATTTGATAACCAAACAACCCCTACTCTTCGTATGTTTAAAGACGGTACAGGAAGTTTTTCAGAGTTCAGAACAATGGAAGAATATAAAACCACAAACCGCATAAGTGTCGAGGTGGTTGATAAAAAGATTACCGCAAAAATTAACGGAGTAACCTATTTTACCGATTATCTTTTTTCGGCATACGAGGGCGGTTATGTTGGATTTGCAACCTATAATGCAGAGGCTGTCTTTTCCAACATTAAGTTTATAAACCTTGATAATTTTGCGCTGAACAGTAAAACAGGCTGGGCGGTAAACTCTAATCTTGCAGGTTATACTGCCAACGATAATAGCGGCACAATTACGCTTAATTTTGGGGATAATCGTAACAATTTCATTTCTACCAACAGTCTTGCACTGCCTCAAAACTATACCTTAGAGGCAGATATGACATATACAAAGTTTGATAATATTACAGGCTCTGGCTTTATGCTGTATGTTAAAAACTCTACTATGCAGAGTGATATATGGAGCAGCGCACATCTTGGTATAACAATTCAACATGATGGAAGACTTCGTATATTTAATCTGGGTATTGACCAGTATTTCCCTATTGAAGTCTATAATAAGGGACAGGGTAAAACCAACAACCTAAAGGTAAAAGTAACAGGCTCTAATCTTAAGGTGTGGGTAAACGGTGTTCTTACAGGAGAAATGGATATACAAGCTCTTGCTACCAGAACCGACAGAAATTTCGGTTTCCTTGCATACGATAGCACAATTACCTATTCAAATATTAAATATATTCCAGAAACCTATACCACACTCACAGGATATTACGGTGCTTCGGGCAAGTATACTGTTTTTGAATCAGAAGATAAGATAATGCTTACCAAGAATAACGGAAACAACTTTCTTGTTTCTTCAACTTATCTGACTTCTTTTGATATGGAGGCTGACGTAAATCTTAATAACATTAATCAGTGCGGAGGCTTCCTTTTCGGTGCACAGACCAACGATTTATCTGCTCTGGGTCAAAATTGGATGGCAGTTCACATAAGCGGAACCTGGGTACGTGCTTTTCACGAGGCAAACAGAACCTCGTCAGGACTGGATAAAAAGATAACCGGTCTTTCTCATAGTGCAACATCACATCTTCGTTTGCTTGTTGAAGGTAAACGAATAAGAGTGTATGTTAACGGAATTCTTCGTATAGACGAAAACTATGCAGGTTATAGTGGCGGTTATGTAGGATTTTGCGATTATGCCAATAAAACCACCTTTACAAATGTTACTATTAAAGCTGTAGGAAACGATGAGGTGGATGAATCTGTACCTGAACTTAAATCTCTTTCTATAAGTGGTGGAGAAATGAACGAAGAATTTAATTCTGAAACGGAAAACTATATTGCTAAGGTGAACGGAAAAACATCTTCTGTTGAAGTTAATTTTATTGCAGGTGAGGATAGTCAGGTTTATGTAAACAATAAAATTGCAACCGACGGTAAGGCTGTTGTAAATCTTGCGGTGGGATATACTAAAATATCCGTTGTCGTGCTTAATAAAACCGGCACAAAGCAGATTGCTTATAATATAGTTGTAAACCGCCCTGCCGATCCTGATACCGTTTATACAGAAGCCGACAGAGCTCAATTGCACTATTCCTCACAGATATATAACCTAAACGACCCCAATGGTCTTTGCTACAATGCGTACAGAGATGAATATCATCTCTATTATCAATACAATCCTTATTTTTTGGGGTTTGGTAATAAGTGTTGGGGGCACGCCGTATCTAAAGACCTTGTGAATTGGGAAGAACGCCCTGTTGCAATTTTTGCAGATGAAAAGGGTGATAAATGGTCGGGTTGTGCTGTTATTGACAAGAATAATACATCCGGTCTTTTTGACCAGGCAACCCACCCCGACGACAGAATGGTATTTGTTGTTTCAAACTGGATATCAGGGGTAGGAAGTAAGCTTCAGATTGCCTATTCAACCGACGGCGGCGAAACCGTTAAGTATTATAACGATGGTGCTTTTGTTTTAGATGCACAAGACCCCAATGTTGTTTGGCACGAAGAAAGCGGCAAATGGCTTCTTATAGCAACAACAGGCAAGATTTATTATTCATCTAACCTCACAAGCTGGTCCGAAGGTGGCCGTACCTACACCAAAGACGGCAAAGCCTTTGCAGGTTGGGAGTGTCAGGACTTATATTCTTTAGAGGTGGACTCGGACCCCGATAATATTAAATGGGTTTATAATGCTGCAGGCTCCTGGTATACTATTGGACGTCTTGAATGGAGTGGTAATAGTTATAATTATTATGCAGAAACACCTATTCGTCTATATAACGGAGAATCTAATCAGGAAAAAGACAAAACCCTTTCTAACGGATATTATTTTGAACAGGTGGGCGATAAGGCGCTTTATGCAACTCAGTCCTTCTTCAACGATAAGCTTGGCAGAAGAATTGCGATAAGCTGGGTTCAGGACCCTCATCCTTTAAACACTACCTGGCAGTGTTATGAAACGCTTGCTTATGAACAGACCATTAAAACAACCGCCGATGGTAGCTATATTCTTTACAGTTACCCTGTTAAAGAGCTTGAAAACAACCGCCTTAATCCTGTGTATCATGCAGAAAATATTACGGTAGGGGAGAACAGTGCAAACATTCTTTCTGACATAAATCTTCTTGTGGGCGATATAGAGGCAGAAATTACCCTTGGCGACAATACTACCGAGGTTGGATTTACTGTAAGAAGTGATGGAACAAACTATTTCAGAGTTTATTACGATGCTAATAAGGGTCAGCTTGTTGTTGATAAAACAAAAAGCGGAACAGCCTATGTGGGACAGTATGGTAATCCCACAATGCCTATGTCGGTTCTTGAGGGTAATAAAATCAAATTCCGCATAGTTGTTGATAATGGTGTGCTTGAGTTCTTCGGTAACGACGGCGAGGCTCCCATTGTTTCAATGGCTAACCCGCTGCAAAACGGCGGTATGAGTTTCTATGTTAAGGGTGACGATGTAACTGTAAACGATTTAACCATCTATCCTATGAAGTCTATTTGGTTTAATAAGTCTGTTAACGGCGATGTTAACAATGACGGAAAGGTAGACACTACCGACCTTGCTGAATTAAAACTTTATCTTGCGGGTTCGGACAGAAAAGTTGACGACGGTGCAGATATTGACAAAGACGGCGCTGTAACCACCGGCGACCTTGCAAGACTAAAACTGTACCTTGCAGGTTCAACAACTCTATAATTAAAAATTAAGTGTGCAGAAGCATATAAGGAAAATTCCTTAAAAAGCGAATTTCTGTACACTTATTTTTGTGCCAAAAAGTGTTTTTATGTTGCTTTTTCTTTTTTAGTAATATATAATGAAAAAAATATTACTAATGTGAGGTATTAGTATGAGATTTTATGAGAAATTTGACAAAACCAGCGAAAACCGTCTTCCTCAGAGAGCTTTTTATATTCCTGAGGGCGAGGCTGTTTACAATCTTTTAAACGGTGATTGGCGTTTTAATTATTATCCTAACAGTGATACTGTTGACATAAAGGGAAAAATAAGCAAGTGGGGTAAGGTAGAGGTGCCTTCTACCTGGCAGAACACAGGATATGAAAACCCTAATTATGCCAATATAAATTATCCTTATCCCGTTGACCCGCCTTATGTTCCTAATGTAAATCCTGTAGGTATTTATGAAAAAGATTTCATTATTACCGATAAGAACAAAAAGTCGTATTTTGTGCTTGAAGGTGTTTCTTCTTGTGCTACAGTGTTTATAAACGGTAATTATGTAGGCTTTACTCAGGGAAGTCACCTGCAGGCTGAATTTGATATAAGTGATTTTGTTAAAGAGGGTAAAAATACAGTAAGAGTTGCCGTATATAAATGGTGTGTAGGCAGTTATCTTGAGGATCAGGATTTCTTTAGATGCAACGGCATTTTCAGAGATGTTTATGTTTTAGAGCGTCCACAGAATCACATTGTGGATTTTTCCGTCCAAACAGAAAATAATGATACGGTTATTGTAAATACCGATAGCGGAGTTGAGGTTAATCTTTATTATAAAGGTGAGAAAGTTGCCGAAGCTGTTACCGACGAAAACTCGGTGGCACAGTTAAAGGTGGAAAACCCTGTTTTATGGAATGCTGAAAAGCCTTGTCTTTATGAGCTTGAACTAAAAAAAGCAGGAGAAATTATTTATGAGAACGTAGGCTTTAGAACATTTGCCATCTCTGATAAAAATGAATTTCTCGTTAATGGTGTTGCCGTTAAATTAAAAGGTGTAAACCATCACGATTCCACAGCCGACAAGGGTTGGGTTATGACCGATGAGGAAATAATCAATGACCTTAAAATTATGAAAGAGCTGAACATAAACTGTGTCAGAACCTCTCATTATCCACCAACACCCCGTTTCCTCAGCTTCTGTGACAAAATGGGCTTTTATGTTGTTCTTGAAACCGATATTGAAACTCACGGTTTTGTAAGACGTTACTCCAATATGCCGTATGGTTACGACGTTGAAACAGGTGAGTGGCCCTGTAGTATGGAGGTATGGAAAGACGAGCATATCGAGCGTATGGCAAGGGCTTACCACAGAGATAAAAACCATCCGTCAATATTTATGTGGTCTACAGGTAATGAAAGCGGTCACGGACCTAACCATATTGCAATGCTTGAATGGTTAGCTACCGTTGAAACAAAGCGTCTTTTCCATGCGGAAGATGCCTCCCGTGCTTTTCATCGTTGGGATGGTAATTTTAACAGAGCTAAAGAGGCTCTCGATCTTGCCAAGAAGAGAAACGAAAACGTAGAAGAGGCTGAGGAAAAATATCAAAAAGCAGTAGCAGACCGCGAAAAAGCCGCAACCGATATGAGAAGAGCGCATTTCCATTCCGGTATGTATATTCCGATGCCTGAACTTGCGCGTTGGACTTCTACTAATCTTGTTGACCAACCTATTTTCCTTTGTGAGTATGCTCATGCTATGGGTAATGGCCCCGGTGATGTTTTTGATTATGTTGAAACTTTCTATTCTCATCCTGCTCTTGTAGGCGGATGTATTTGGGAATGGTGCGACCATACTGTTATAGTTGACGGTGTTCAGAAATACGGCGGTGACTTTGAGGGCGAAATAACCCACGACGGTAACTTCTGCTGTGACGGTCTTGTATTTGCCGACAGAAGCTTAAAGTCAGGCTCATTGGAAGCTAAAACTGCTTATGCACCTTTCCGCTTTAAATA
>JAEIGA010013926.1_pt1 | contig 12225 bp, 7 predicted proteins | sample 9270691 | NCBI WGS metagenome assembly JAEIGA01 (sample SAMN17057246, study PRJNA624740) | gut metagenome | biome: biome; isolation source: fecal sample | host: Bos grunniens | place: China: Xizang | collected 2019
AGTTATGGCACCGTGGCAGACATACCTTAACTATGGCGACAGCCGCCTCTTGGAGCGTTACTATCCGCTTATGCAGAAGTGGTTTGAGTATGTTGATGCCTACACGGTTGATGGTCTTTTGCGCCCTTGGCCCAATGAGTGGTATCGCCATTGGTATTTGGGCGATTGGATTGCTCCCGATGGTGTTGATTACAAGAATACTACATCGGTTGATTTGGTTAGCAACTGTGTTGTGAGCCATAGCCTTGATATTATGTCAAAAATTGCAACCGTATTGGGTAAGTCTGCCGATGCGGAGCAGTATGTTGCACGCCGTGCGGAGCTGAATAAGCTCATCCACAAGACCTTCTTTAACGAGAAGACAGCCACCTACGCTACTGGCTCGCAGATTGATATGGCCTATCCTTTGACCGTAGGCGTTGCCGAGGGCGAGGTTGCCGAGCGTGTTAGGCAGGCTTTGTATAAGGGTGTCGAGGATTATAATGGTCACCTCGGAGCAGGCTTGGTGGGCGTTACAATCGTAACCGATTGGGCTACGGATAATCAGCAGACTGATTTTATGTATTCAATGCTCAAGAAGCGTGAGTATCCGGGTTACCTCTATATGATTAACAACGGAGCTACCACTACGTGGGAGTATTGGCACGGCGGTCGTAGCCGCATCCATAACTGCTTCAATGGTGTCGGCTCGTGGTTCGTTCAGGCTGCAGGAGGTATCTTGCCCGATGCGAATGCACCCGGATTCAAAAATGTTATCGTGCGTCCCCAGATTCCTACGGGCGTAGAGTGGGTTAAGACCTCAAAGCTGACTCCCTACGGTAAGGTACGCTCGGAGTGGCGCGTAGATGGCGATAAGTTGATTTTCGAAGTCGAAATTCCCGCCAACTCTACTGCAACATTCCATTCGCCTGTCGCAGCCGCCGAGTGTACAATAAACGGCGTAAGCGTTGCGATGGATAATAATACAGTCTCTCTAGCCAGCGGCGTGCATCAGATTGTAATTAAGAAGTAGAACGGTAAAGTAGATAATGATCCATTTGTGACAAGCGAGGATGAGTATTTATTTGATAATAGTTCGGTTTAAACATTAAAAATAGTAAATATGATTAACGTAAATTTCACACAAAGGCTTCATGACGCAATTGAAAACTACTACAATTATAATCCTGATACATTGATGCCATTGCTTATGGTATCATTGGCTGTTCAAGGGAGACTTAAATCATCAGTGAAACAGAGCGAAAATTCTGATGTTTTATGCAAAATAAATCTTCAGAATGTTATAGATTACGATTGGGTACGCCTTGATCCATCTCTAAGAAATAGAGTTAATGAGACGATAGAATTAGGCGCAGAAACAATTTGCATTGAAGGTTTTATAGATGACTCTTTGCGTGATATATATGATATCTTTCATAAGTATGATACATATACTGTCAATGAAGAGTTTCATCACCGAATGGGTATTCTATATGAACATTCAAGTAAAAAAGAAAGTGATGAAGCTCATCGTCAGTATGCTTCGATCAGTTTGGCGGAAGAGTTGATTGATCTACCAAAAGAGTGGCTTAAAGAGAATTTTCTTGAGGTATATAATTATGTGTTGGTAAGGTCTGGTCTTCAGCCAAAGCGTCCAAGACTAAATGTTGCGTATGCTTTACAAACATTGTTGCAGTATGATGGAGTAGGTAAAGTATATAATCCATTTGCAGGTTGTGCGATTGCAGCCGCGGCTATCCCTGCAGGAGAGAATATGTATGCCGACGGTAATGATAATGATAAACTTTTTGCTGTCGCCCGACTCTTGAATTATGGAATGGGGGGCTCAAATTCTAATTTTGCTCAACGAGATTCTTCGAAATGGATTGAAGGTAAATTCGATTACGTATTGTCAACCTATCGCGGTTATGTCAATGGTAAGTCTGCATTTGATTTTTGTCTATCAAAGTGTTTTGATACGCTTGCTGATGGAGGAAAGTATGCAGGAATTGTATCCCCGAAAGAGATATTTGAAAATCCAACAGGAGAATTTAAGGAGGCATTAAAGCGTGATTGGGTTGATACTATTGTCCTTTTACCATTTGGAGAGGTTGCAGTGCTTGTAAACACTAGAAAAAATAAGGTATTGAAATCGAAGATCCGATTCTTTGATTTAACACACCCTATGCTTCGCAGCAGGGATATTAAGGCGATTATATGTGATAATGATTATGCTCAGATCCTTCGTGTTTCAGATGTCAAGAAAAAGGGATTCCTTCGTAGTTTGGTAGTTCCTGCGATAGTAGAGCGTGATGGTTATGATATTATTAAGTTGGGAGATGTTGTTCGTAAATTGAGACGTCAGACCTTTTCTTTAGATAAAGTTAAGAAAGAAGCACGAGCTCTAGCCTCAATAGATAGGAGAAAGATCTATGATAGGTATGGTAAACTTTGGATGAATGGAATAGAGAAAACTGTCATTTCTTCTCTATTTGCACCAGCATATCATTTGAAAACAGATTCTCTTATTACCAATGTCAGAGGTCATCTCGAGCCGCGTCTGTTTGATTCGAATTTAGGATCTGCGTATTTCCAAGATGGATACGCGTTTAAATTGTGTTATCCATTGGACCCGTTGTGGTTAATAGAAGAGTTAAATGAACCATATGTATTGCGTCAGCTTCATCCTTATGGAATGGATGAGATGGTGCCAGAATTTATAACCGAGGATCAGATACTAAATCTGAAGTTGTATAGAGAAAAAGAGAATTATAATCTATGTGAGGATTGTGATGTAATTGATTTTTCGGCAGATAAATTGCCAAGTGGCTATGAGCTAACAGATAATAATACTATTTATACGATTCGTAAATTCCTCGGTAATGGAAGTTTTGGTTATGCTTATAGTGCAATGTCTAAAAACTTGGTTACAGGAGAAGAGCGAGAGGTTGTACTTAAAGAGTTCTATCCTTTTAATGATTTTCATCGCGAAGGAGAAGACTACAAGGCAGTGGCAAATGATTACACTAGATTTAATATTGCTGTAGAAAAGGAAAAATTTCGAAATGAGGCAGAGATAATGCGTAGATTGGGTAATACGCCTAACAGCCATATTGTACCTGTAGAAGGATTTTTTGAAAGTGAAAAAACGGACACGATGTATTATGTTATGCCGTTTTATCGTTTAGGATCTTTAGAAGATTTACAGAAATCAGGAACAATATTCACGGAAGATCTTTTACTTAAAAGCATTATTAAACCTCTATGTACAGCGTTACATATCGCACACAAATCAAATGTGTTGCATTTAGATATTAAACCAGAAAATATTCTTATTGATGATAATGGAGATGCTGTGTTGACAGATTTTGGTGTTGCTAAACAATACGATGAAGGAGGCTCTATTATAAATAAAGAAGGAGTTCACGGAACAAGTTGTTTTGCTGCACCAGAAATGATAGTCGAAGGTTCTGCAATGGTAAGGTTTGGTGGTGAACCTGATATTTATGCTCTTTCGGCAACACTATATAACATAATAACACAATGTTCTCCTCATCCGATTCAGTACAATAGTGATGAGGATCGTGATTTGCGCGATAATATGGGGCAGGAAAATTTGTCAGAAGGTTTCATAAATGCAATAATTGCAGGTCTGCAAGCCGCAGCTCCAGCACGCCCTAGAAATGCACAAGCATTTTTGAACTGTTTCCCGGGTTTTGAAGATGTTAGACTTTAACCTTTTGTATATATGATCCAAAATGGATATTATATAGTTCTCGATTTCGACGGCACGGTAGTAAAACATCGCTACCCAGCCGTCGGCGAGGATATTGGGGCTGTGCCTGTACTCCAAAAGTTAGTCCAGAAAGGGCATAAACTATTGTTGAATACTATGCGTAGCCATAATTCTGGAGGCATAGATACGTTGCAACCAGCAATCGATTGGTTTGTGTCACACGATATTCCTCTTTATGGAATAAATGAGAATCCCACCCAAAAAGAATGGACCTCTTCACCTAAAGTATATGGTAACATATATATAGATGATGGCGCAATAGGAGCTCCATTGAAAAAAGATGATAATTCTGCAGTGGGATATTCGCCTGCTCCCCCATATATAGATTGGGGCGTTGTGGCTATTCATCTTTTTTATCTCGGTCTTCTAAATGACCAGGATGTAGTAGATTTAGTTCAAAAGGGAATTATAAGTAGGAATTTGCTCTCAATTAAGTAATAAATTTTATACAATGAAGACAATAAAAATATTTTTGGCTTCTTCGGAAGAGTTAAAGCCTGAGAGAGAAATGATGGCATCTTTGGCTAATAGCTTAAATACGGCATTGGAATCTCAAGCTACTCAAGTTATTGTCGTTGAGTGGGAAAATTTAGATGCGTCAATGGGAGTTTTACACAAACAGGAAGATTATAATAACAAACTTCGTGATTGTGATATGTGTATTGTTCTTTATTGGACTAAGTTTGGAATGTACACAAAGACAGAATTGGATATTGCTTATAATGAACTCAAAGCGGGAAATAATCCTAAAAAATTGTATGTGTATTTCAAAGGCGGAGCCGAACCCTGTGATGAGTTAAAAGAATTTAGAGATTCTTTCCCTGTAAAATATGGTCATTTCTTTACATCGTTTGAGAATATAGATACTCTTAAGGCTCACTTCTTATTGCAATTTATGGAGTATCAGAGCCAGACGTTGCAGAATAATAAGGCAATAGAATTAAAGAATGGTAAAGTATTGATTGGAGGAGAGGAATATATCAACCTGCGAAATGTTCCTTTTGCGGGCAATAATGAAGAATACAACCTTATTCAAAATAATATTAAAAAAACTCAAAAGCTACTTTCTGTAACGAGCCCAGAAGATCCTGATTATGAGGAATATGACAAGGATCTTCGTGAGATGAAAGAAAAACTGGCGAAGATGGAATCGAGTCTTTGGGATATGGCGCTGATGATTACAAGGCTTAGTGCTGATAAATGTTCTGAACGCCTGCAGCGTGCAATGGATTGTTTCAATAAAGGTGATAACAAAGCCGCTGCATCTATTCTTAAAGAGGATGACATTTATAATGATGCCCAGCAGAATATCAATCTTGTAAAGCTCGGACGTGAAGGTCTGTTAGTCAATATAGACGAGTTGTTATTGAAAATAAAACTGTTAACACCAACTGTCTACTATCAAAAAGTAGTCGATACAGCATATGAGAAAATATCGGCCATACTTACAAATGTAATTGAATATGCATCAATAGCATATGGGGAATACTCAAAGGAAGTATTAAAATATTGTATCCATTCCAAAATGTATTTCGAGGAACAGCCAAAACGACGATTGCAGTTTTTGGAAAGGGCGATGGAAATAGCCAAACGTATATGTTGTGATGATGAAATAGATGAAATTATCTCAATATACAGAGATATTGCTTGGGCATATGAAGAGCACGATTTTATGGATTATGATGTTCGCATTCAGTGTAAATATAGTGTTGTTGAACTGATACATAAGAAATATGGAGAACAAAGTGAAAAGTATATAGATGCAGTAGTGTACTATGAAGAAGTACTTTATTGGAAAGATCCTATAGGTAGTAAACGATGGTTTGAAAAAGCCCTATCCATTTGTCGTAGTACCCAAAACGTCGAAAAAGAGAAACAAATACTTAGAAGAAAGATTACAGAGTTATCTACAATCAGTCGCGACTGGGAATGGATAGAGACTCTTATGGCGAGGTATAAGGATCTGTCTGCTAAGGAGGAAATTCTATGCACATACCTTGAAATGGCTCATTGGACTATAAACAACGAAATGACTAAAAAATATTATGAAGAAGCGCTGATATATGCTACAAAGTTGAATGATGATGAAGCTAAAGAGAGGGTTTTTGGAGGTTTATCCAGGGTGTATGGTGAATTAAAAGATTTTGATAAACAAATTGAGTATCTCAAAAGAAGTATAGAAATAAGTGGCTCAGAATGTAGTTGGGTTACATATGTAGCTTTAGCAGATGCATATTTACACAAAGGCGATTATTCTGCGGTAATAGAATGTGCATATAAATATTTGGACAAAGTCCCTGAGAAAAGATGTTCGTTAGGTATTATATGTTTGTATAATAGGCTGTGTTTGGCATACAAGAATCTTAAGGATTATGATACCGCTGCAGAGTGCTTACTGAAAGCTATAGATAGTGATAAACAAAATATAGCCTGTTATGTGAATCTTGCCAAATTCTATTCTTCAACATCTCAAGCAGATAAAGCATTGAATGTTTATCTCTCACTGATTGAGAATGAAGAACTGGTATGTTGTGATAGTGAAAAAGCAGAAATTTTAGGGAAAATGGGTTGGGTGTATTACCTACTTGAGGACTTATCCAATGCAGAACAATGTTATAAAGATAGCATTGGGTTGTACCTTCAAGATCGGCCAAATAAAAAATATGCAAAGCAGGCTGATATCAACCGTAGTAACAGATCTATTGCGGAAGCATATGAAAATATTGCAAAGTTTTATGCTCTTAATGGTGAATACGCAAAAGCGCAAGAGGCTCTTAACAAATCTTGTGATTTTCAACGTAAGAGAGATGGACGAATTATCTGGCAGGGTATTGTGTGTCGAGGCAATGGCGAGTATCAGAAGGCTATTGATATTTTCGAATCAGAACAGAAAATAATTGGAGAAAAGGAGTCGCAGACTGAAATTGCGTTTACCCTTTTGGAGTGGGATAAGCCTACGGAAGCCCTTGAGATTGCTCAGAAAGTGGCTTCTGAACACTCCGATTATATGTATGTGCACAAGGTGTTGGGATGTATATATAAAAAACTGAATTATATCGAAAGAGCGATGGCTGAATTTAAGACGTGTCTTGCCTTGATGGAAGAAGATCATAGCCCGAGCCTTGCTATTAAAGAAGTGAAAGGGTTAATGGAAACTTTATAACCTGGCCAAAATATGGAGTCGAATAATTATACCTATCCCATTTCATAGGTATGAAGGCAAAGCACGATAAGCAAGAAGAGTATAGATATTATGTCTAATGAACGAGGGTTGGAGGTATAAATCAATGCGAGATGATGTTTCGCAGTTTACGCGATGTCTTATATCTACAAAGTCTTCACCGAGGAGAAGGATTGTGATTAAAGTAGGGCATTCTGAGTATTAATATATATTGTTTCGCTTTGAAATAAGAAATAAATAGTTATGAAAATAATAGTTGATAGCCAAAAACAGTTAAATTACCACCCGTTGGTTATTTATTTTATATTGCAACCTAATGATTTCAAGAAATATTCAAGAAATATTGAACTGCTGAATGAGGATAGAGACTTTACTCGTAGAATATTTAAATTTCGTGCGGTAGCTCGAGGCAATGAGTATAGTCGCGACTTGAAGAATGGACTCACTGCGACGATTAATAAGTTCAATGTTATATTGCGTCTTATTGATGATGGCGCTGGGAATTATAATTATGCTTTGGGTCGAATAAATTTAAATCAAAGTTCTAGTCAGTTTGTATTGTGTTTGCAGAATTTCATAGTTGATGCCTGTAAGTATAATATCAAAAATTTGAAAGCCCAATTGGGTTGTTATGGAGGAAAATCTGAAGAGAGTATCGAAAATGCTACGATGATCTCTGCGATGGTTCAAAGTTTTAAGGATGCAATTAACTTTAAAACATTCAAACGTAAGGGGTGTGGTATAGCCGATCCTAAGTTAGTCGCTAAGTCAGATAGAACTGAGCATCTTTTTCGCAGGTCTAATATCTTGACATCGTCTTTACCTTCAGATTTTAGTCGACAACTACCGACTGATATTGCAGGCTTGAGAAATTCATTATATCGCTCACTTCCTAATAGAAAGGCAAAAGATGATTTTAAAAAAATGATGGCTTTCTTTGAAGCTAATATGGATATCCCTAGTATTGAGGAGTCGGATATGTATGTACAAGGGACAGTAGACGACTCTAAATCAGGGGAGTTAATAGCCGACTATAAGAGTCGAAATAAACAAAGTGAAAGACCTAATATTATAATTTCGATATCAAAGATTATAAAGAAGTGGGGCGTTGAGGTAAATATTGATGGAAATATAAAACAAATATCCTTTAGTAGTAACGCAGCAACAATGGTATACATCTGTACTTTGCTTAAGCAAAAGATGGGTACTCATTTGTGGAGAGAGGTTTTTAAAAGACCTCTTCCTGATAGAAATTCCAGCGTAAAAAGGCACGAGGATGTAATTTGGTTGGGGCGAGTTTATAGAGTCATATGCTCAAGAGCTAATGAAGAATTTGATATTTGGTATCCTAAAATGAGGAATAATAGTTGTCATTTCATCAATCAAGGAAAGTCCCAGTCGATTAGAGATATAAAAAAGAAGATTGCTTCTTACCCGAATGCAATATATTATTGTAGCATCCAAATAGATAAGGATGACAAAGACCAGTCTTATTATTGGATTGATATACCAGCAGAATGTATTAAGATTCCCCAAGAATTAGAATCGTTAATTTAAAGAAAATGAATATATGAGATTGATGGTTTCTGTTATGCTAACGTAGTGATATTATCTACATTGAAATAGGTTGCCTGAGATATACGTATAATATGCTCGTCCGTAAAAGTATTTAGACTTACCTTTACGGACGAGATTATTTTTTGACGTTAATATAAATCAGATATAATTAATATGAGTATGCGTAAATTTCGACCAACAAAACACAGTATTTTTGAAAACGATTTTGATGGACTTGGCACAGATGGCAAGCGAGATGATTTTGTAGAGCCAGCAGAATGGACCATAATCACTGCGTTAAATAGAGTTCTTAATCAAGCCTATGGTTCGAAATTATCTAATGAGTTCTGGGAAGTATGTAAGAATCCACTTGAATATTTAAAGACCAAGCTAGGTTTGTCTGATATTCAGATAGTCATAGTGGCTATTCTTGTTGAGTCCGGAGAGCCGATGTCGTGGCGAGATATTGGCAAGTATTTGAATTGTACAAGGCTCTCTATAATGTGTTATACCGAGGAGGTTGAAAACCTTTTGGAGAAACGATGGATATGTCGTTGTGGAACAATGGATATGGGGCGAAGTTTTGAGGGCTTTGCTCTATCTAAAGGTGTAGTTACGGCCTTGCGTTATAACAAAGTGTTTGTTCCCGAAAAAATAGATGGGTTGAATATACAGGAACTCATTGATAAAGTGGAATCTCATATTGATAAGAATATGAATAGCTATAGTGTTGAATTTGAAGATGATGAAAAGTGGTTAGTGCAACTATGTAAGGCTAATCCGTATATCCCGTTGTGTAGGGAGGTGTTACGTTTTGACGGGGATTTACATGTGCAATCGCTATTGATGATGATTGTCTACGATTATGCCCAATGGGCGGATTCAGAAGATGAAGGCCTTACTCTATCATCTATCGATAGACTATATCCAGAAGAGTACGAGACAGATAATCTTCGTAAGCGTTTGAGAGATGGCTCACATATTCTTATTCGTTCAGGCTACATTGAACATAAATGCGAGGATGGAGTAGCAAATGTAGAGCGATATACGCTTACCCGTAGGAGCAAGGAGGATTTACTTGGAGGATACACTCCAAGTAAATCAAGATGTATAAAACATAGAGATGCTTCTCGAGATTTAAAAAATCATACGGGTATAAAGGAAAAGAGAATGTTCTACAATATTTCAGAGCGGGAACAAATTGAACGATTGACCTCTCTTCTGAATCAGAAGAATTTACCGGGTATTCAAGAACGACTTCAGAATGAGGGAATGCGTAAGGGCTTTGCTTGCTTGTTCTATGGCTCTCCAGGTACAGGTAAGACAGAAACTGTACTTCAGATAGCTCGTCAGACGGGTAGGGATATTATGCAAATAGATATTGCTGGTATGCGTGATAAGTATGTAGGCGAGAGTGAGAAGAATATTAAGGCTGTGTTTGCAAGGTATCGTGAAATTAGTAAACAAAGTGAAATTATGCCAATCCTCTTTTTTAATGAGGCTGATGCTATTTTTAGTAAAAGAACTACTATCGGAGGCGTTAACTCGTCGGTAGAGAAAATGAATAATGCAATGCAGAATATCATCCTTCAGGAGATGGAAGACCTTGATGGAATTCTTATCGCCACCACTAACTTAACTAGTAATCTTGATGATGCATTTGAGCGCCGTTTTCTATTTAAGGTTGAGTTTCATAAGCCAGATAATGAAATAAAAGTAAAATTGTGGATGAGTATGCTCGGAGATGATATAACAGAAGCAGAAGCTTATAGACTTGCCGCTTGTTATGATTTTTCTGGTGGCCAAATTGAGAATATAGCGAGAAAACGCACGATAGAATTCATTTTATCGGGTAAAAAGGCGAGCTTTGAAGAAATTGATGAGTTTTGTAAAAGTGAGTTGCTAAATAAGAAGAACGAACGTAGACGCATTGGATTTGGAACAATGGAACAATAAGGCGAAAGTTTTTTATAAATTATTCGTTTAATAGTTCGGGCGAATAATATCATTTATTATACGTATTATAAATGACAAATACTTAGTTAATTATAATATATTTGTGACATAGTTATAATCAATATTTCAAATATATAAAACATTATATTTATGAACGAAATTCAGAAACCCAAACCAACATCCGAAAATCTTAAAGTGTATGAGTCTTTAATGCAGGAATATAGAGAATGTCGTAGTGATGATAACTCTGTTCAATGTTCACTGCTCAACAATGTTCAGGCGTATTATGAGCAATTTGATTGGTTCTGTTCCATTTTTGAGGAGCAAGGGGCCTTGGGGGTTAAAGACACCTTTGGTAATATTGTTGTTCAGGCTCAGTATGAGGAAATTTGGAATCTACCAGTTTATCAATATATGAATATGATTCCGATTATTGCGAAGAAAAATGGTTTGCTAGGGCTTGTTCGAGTGTATAATGGTGTGGCTCGAGAGATTACAGGTTTTGAATATGATGGAGCCTATGCTGTTGAATTTACCTCCTTCACAGCTGTGCGAAAGGCTGGAACAGACAAGTGGGGACTCGTAGATATTGAAGGTAATGAGCTAATCCCTGCGGAGATGGATAAGATATATCCACAATCTACGAATGGAAACATCTTCGTTGAAAAAGATGGCAAGGAGGGAGTCTTTGATTATGTGCTTGGAGGCTTTGCATATCCAGAGTATGATTCAATTGAAGGTATGGGCGAAGGAGGTGTCCTTACATTTGTAAAGAATGGAGTAGAGGGTCAAGTGGATATTGAAGGTAAATTCTATGATATGGATACCTTAAATCGTTTTTATAATGGAGATGAGTATGATTTAGCGGGTAATATAATCTATGACGGAGACAACGAAGAACCTATCTTCTTGTCAGATCATCTAGATTAATTGAGGTCGACATTTATTGTATAAAAGAAACGTGTAGTCATAGGACTGCACGTTTCTTTGTATTCGCGGTTGTGTAGGAATATTCCGAATTGGCACGATTTTGTGGATAAGTAATCACTCCAAATGTGCTTAATATAGGGTTGCCCCTATTTTTTCAGGAAGCAAGTCTTGAGTACGATGCTACTGCCGTCAATCTTGCAATCTACCTCTTCGGGGTTGTCAGTAAGGCGGATACTCTTTACCTTGGTGCCTCGCTTGATGACCATAGATGAACCTTTAACCTTCAAGTCCTTGATGACAGTTACTGCGTCGCCGTCCAACAACTCTGCGCCATTGCTGTCTTTGGGAACATCAACGCTTGCAGCAGCCGATGCGCTCTCGCCATCGAACTCGTATGCACAATCGGGACATACATAAAGCGACCCATCGAAATATACATATTCGCCACCACACTTGGGGCATTTTGTAATCTCACTCATAGTTTTTTATTTTTAGTTAGTTCTATAAATTCATTATCATTTTATTCTACAATGGAAAATGGTTACTTTCCGATGCAGAAAGTAAACCCTTCTGATAATCAGATAGTTACGGAATTGCGGGTAAAATAAGGGAATCAATTGAGCCTTGTATTTGTAACCAATGGCGACTTCTTGCTTTTGCCGCTCGGCGCCCTAATTCTGACACAAAGATAGTAATTTTTCATAGAAAATACGAGTTAAATTATAGATAAATAATAACATAACCCCAAAGACCATTTCGCTTGTGTTCGATATGGCTTTTGGGGATTGTGAATGTCCACTTTCTATTGTGGAATGTTAAGTTGTAT
>JAEIGA010013927.1_pt1 | contig 12224 bp, 10 predicted proteins | sample 9270691 | NCBI WGS metagenome assembly JAEIGA01 (sample SAMN17057246, study PRJNA624740) | gut metagenome | biome: biome; isolation source: fecal sample | host: Bos grunniens | place: China: Xizang | collected 2019
AGATACAGAAGAACCTCCACGCCAAGGCTCTTCAATGCGCGAGGAGAACACACGCACAGTTGATACATACGAGGAGTTCAAGACCGAGATTGAGAAGGGTGGTTTCATACTTGCACACTGGGACGGCACACCCGAGACCGAGGAGCAGATAAAGAACGACACCAAGGCAACAATCCGCTGTATTCCCTTGGGTTGGGACGAGACTCCCGGCACCTGTATGGTTACAGGCAAGCCCTCGGCACGCCGCGTACTCTTTGCAAGAGCATATTGATACAAGGAACAAAGACGGCGCTCGCCGCGTATATCAACAAATAAATCAGAGGATTGCGTCGCAATCCTCTGATTTATTTTACCGGTGACCCCGGTGGGATTCAAACCCACGACCTTCAGAACCGGAATCTGACGCTCTATTCAGCTAAGCTACGGAGCCTGAGTGCATTTTTAAATGCAAGCGCGAAGATACAAATAAAATGCCAAGAAACAACTGCTCAAATGCCAAAAACAAAATAAAAAAAAGAAAAAGAGCAGACAAGCCAAAATTAACGCACCATAATTGGCAGTTTTAATATAAAAACAATATCTTTGCGCAACACAAGCAAGCAACAACCACAAAACAACAATAAAATAACAATAAAAATAGACAAATCGGCAACAATTTGTCAAAACTAAAAGGTATGAAACTCTACAAACTACCACAAGAATACACACCACTGCTCGACCTGAAGCAGACCGAACTGGCCATTAAACAGATAAAAGAGACATTCCAGCAGAATCTCTCTTCTTCATTGCGCCTGCGCCGTGTAACAGCGCCCCTTTTCGTGCTTCAAGGACGCGGACTCAACGACGACCTCAACGGCTACGAGAATGCCGTAAGCTTCCCCATTCAGGATATGGGCGGTGCTGTGGCCGAGGTGGTACACTCGCTGGCAAAATGGAAACGTGTAACACTGGCCGACTATAGCATAGCGCAAGGCTATGGAATATATACCGATATGAACGCCATACGCGCACACGAAGAGCTGGACAACCTGCACTCGCTCTACGTGGACCAGTGGGACTGGGAACGAGTAATAAGCAAGGAAGAGCGCTCTATTACATTCCTGCGTCGTATAGTAAATGATATCTATTCTGCCATATTGCACACAGAGTTTGCACTTAGCGAAAGCTATCCACAGCTTAGGCCATCGCTACCCGAAAGACCCACATTCATACACAGCGAGGAACTTCGCCTGAAATACCCCACCCTCACCCCAAAAGAGCGCGAGGAGGCCATCACCAAGGAGCACGGCGCAGTGTTCATCATTGGCATTGGCAACGAGCTTGGCGACGGCGAGCCGCACGACAACCGTGCCCCGGACTACGACGACTACAGCACCCTCAACGAAGATGGTTTCTATGGCCTCAACGGCGACCTTATGATTTGGAGTGATGTTCTTGGAAAGGCTATGGAGCTCTCATCAATGGGCATACGCGTAGACAAGGAAGCACTGTTGCACCAACTGAAAAAATCGGGCAAAGAGGAGCGTAAAGAGCTCTACTTCCACAGCCGTATGCTCAATGACGAACTTCCCTTGAGCATTGGCGGCGGTATTGGACAGTCGCGCCTGTGTATGCTGCTCCTTAAAAAGGCACACATTGGCGAGATACAGTCAAGCATCTGGCCCCAGGAGATGCGCGAAGAGTGTAAGGCAATGAATATTCCTCTCATATAAACAATAATGATATGGAGGTAAGGATTGAGGAGAGTTGGAAGCATATTCTTGCTTCTGAATTCAACAAGGAGTATTTCAAGCGTCTCACTGCATTTGTGAGAGAAGAGTATAGCGGCCCCACTCCGATATACCCGCCCGCAGGGCTCATATTCAACGCTTTCGACCACTGCCCATTTGACAAGGTGAAAGTTGTCATCCTTGGACAGGACCCCTATCACGGCATAGGGCAGGCAAACGGCCTCTGTTTCTCTGTGAACAAAGGAGTTCCCTTTCCGCCATCGCTGCTCAACATATTCAAAGAGATTGAAAGCGACCTGGGCACGCCAATTCCACAGGACGGAGACCTCACCCGTTGGAGCGACCAAGGAGTGTTGCTGCTCAACGCCACTCTGACCGTGCGCGCCTCACAGGCCGGTTCTCACCAGAAGAAAGGGTGGGAGGAGTTTACCGACGCTGCCATTCGCGAACTTGCATCGCGCCGCGAAGGGCTTGTATTCATCTTGTGGGGAAGCTATGCACAGAAGAAAGGCGCCTTCATCGACCGCAGCAGACACCTTGTGCTGACATCGCCACACCCATCCCCCTTATCGGCCTATCAGGGCTTCTTTGGCAACCACCACTTTAGCAAGGCCAACAGCTACCTCAAAGAGAAGGGATTGAAAGAGATTGTTTGGTAACCACACCTTATAATATACAGCGGAACGGCAAGCCGTTCCGCTGTATACTATTTATAAATGACTTCGCTAGTCATTATACCACTCAATATTCGAGCTACTGCTGCTACGCTTGTCTATCTTCAGCACATCGGCCAACATCTGCGATGTTGCACGGAAACTGAAGTTGAATGAGGTGTAGGGCGACAGCACAATACCGCACGACATCTCAAAGCAGTGCAAGTCGCGGGAAATATTCATTGTTGTAGTTGTGAGTTTTTTATACTCGAAATTGTATCCCGAAGCAAAGTTTATGCGCCAGTTGTCGGAGATGCCTATGCTGCCCGAGAAGTTGAGGTTTTGTGTAAACTTATAGGGGTAGCGCATTTTGCTTATATCAATCTTGGCCGACCTATCCTCGGACATATTTATACCATAGGAAACAGAGAGGCTCCAAGGGAATTTGAAGGGCATATATCCATCGGAATCCACATCTGCCTTTTTACTCTTATCCTCGGTGTTACGGCGGCTCTTTCCCTTCTTGGCTTCCGGCTTTTGACCCTGCGCCGGCTTATCTTTGATATCGCCATCCTTTTCTTTGCCAAACTTGCCGGCTATCCACTCCTTTATTTTGGTATATGTCTGGTTGTTGAATGTGTAGGAGAGATTTTGGCTCATACCCTGGAAACGGCCAAAGCGGCCATAGGACCACTCGGTCCTGTCGCCCACCACAACCTGTCCGCGGTCGTTGAATGTATAGGCATACGTGGCCCACGTTGCATTGAAGCTGAATGTATAGCTTTTTGTAAGCTTGAGCCTCAAGCGTGTGGAGAGGTTGCTCCAAGGCCTTGTTTTTGCAGCAAGGTTATAGGATAGCGACGCTCCAAGCTCATCAATAAGACTCACCTTTTTTAACGAGTCGGTCTTTGTGCGCCACTTCATCTCCAGATTGTTACTTATACTCAATGAGATGCTTCCCGTCTTGCCCTTGCCGGGAATTCCATAGAGCGAACCCTGATAGGGAGAATACTCTACCGTGCGCACCTCGCCATCCTCATCGGTGTAGACATAGGTATCGTAATACTCATACCTCTCATCGCCAAAATCGGGAGCGTAGCTGAACGAAAGCGAGGGCTTGAAGACGTGGCGCACCGTGTGTATACGACTCTTCTTCATAAAGCCCGCAGGCTTATAGAAACCATAGAGTGTGGTATTGGCCGACAGCGACATATTGTAGTTATAGACCCTGTGGAAGCCATTGATTGTGTCGCGCGCCACACTGTTTGTGGCATAGTCCCACTGCTGATTGACCTTTTTGAAATACCAGCGCTCGGTATAATTGAAGCTTGGGGTTATGTTTATGTGGTCAAAGAGTTGGAACGTAGCACTTATGGGGATATTATGCTTTACACCGTTGCTCCAGTCGTTGAGGATATTGGACTGTAGTATGCGATCCTCCTTTGCAGTGATGCTGTTGCTCAACTGTCCGCTGTAGGAGAGTGAGATTTTCTCATACCAGCGCTCATCACCCTTGCGTTTTCTGCGCTTGAAAGGGTATTTCTTGGAGAGCGACACATTGAGACTGGGCAGATTGAGTGAGAGGATAGAATCCCTCATATTCTGCGATATGTTCATAGACGTTGAGAGTGTGAGGCCTATCGAGGGGAATGTGTGCGAGTAGCTCACACTCGATGTTCTCATACTTTGCGACCTGAGAGCCGGATTATAGAGGCTGTTGAGATTGGAGCGCTCATAATTAGCTGTGGAGAAATTGACGCTGGCCGAGAAGTTGCTGTTGGGGCGTGCCTTGGAATCCTGCCTATGGCTCCACATAATGCGAAAGTTCTTGCCGACAGCATAGTCGGGCAATCCCTTCTCACCTGTTTTTGTTACCAGATAGCTCATATCGAAACTGCCCGAGAACTTATACCTCTTGGCGTAGGAAGATGCAGCGCCCACGCCCCACGAGCCCTTGGTGTAGATCTCTCCGGTGAGGCGAAGGTCAAACTTATCACTTATTGCGAAATAGTAGCCACCGTTGCGAAGATAGAAGCCGCGCTCTGTTTCATCGCCATAGGTTGGCATTATGAAGCCCGACGAATAGCTGCTTGTAAAGGGGAAATAGCCAAACGGCAGCGCAAGCGGCAAGGGGACATCGGCCACAACAAGATAGAGCGGACCCGACACCACATCCTTCTTGGGGCGCACCTTGGCACGCGTGAGCTTCACATAGAAGTGAGGATGAGAAGCATCGCAAGTAGTGTACATACCATCTTGGGAGTAGAAGACATTTGTAGAATCTTTTTTCGCCTTTCCACCCATTATAAAGCCGTCGCCCTGCTGGGTGAACACGTTGCTTATGAAGCCTTTACGGCTCTTGAAGTTGTAGCTTATCCTGTCCGACTCATAGGGGGTGCCGCCATCTACAAAGACCGGCAGACCGCTTATCACGCCAAGAGAATCGGCACTGCCCACTGCGTGCACCAGGCTGCTGTCCATATTCATTGATATGATATTGGCAGTGAGTTCTATCTTGTCATACTTGACCTTGCCGCTACCATAGAGATAGGCATTTCCGTTGGTAGACCACACCATAGAGTCGGTGCTTTCATAGTAGACGGGAGCATCAATGGCGTCTTTCTTGGGAGCCTTCACCGAGTCGGCCACAACCACCGAGTCGGCCGCAAGTGAATCGGCAGACAGGCTATGGACCGGCAAAAACGGCAATTGCAGTTCAGCGGCCGATGCCACGAATGGCAGGACCAACAGCAATAACGCCATCAAGAAAGCCCTCATTATTCTATGCTCCATTTATGATACAATCAAATACAAGGTACAAAATTACTAAAAAAGGGGAACTATTCTTTACTTTTTAAGATAAAAAATATTATTAAAATAAAATGCGCGCGATAAAGCATTGAAAAGAGCCTCAACAGGCATCTCGCAAAAGCTGACGACACGTGGTCAAAGAAACATCCCGGCCCATTCAAGCACCTTGGCTGCCGACTCGTCGGAAATTTTGCGCATACTCTCCACAACCTGGTCCAGCGTACGTCGCTGCTCAAGGAATTTTGTCTTTGAATAGAACTTGTCGGCAAAGCACACCAGCTGTTCCTCAATAGTTTCCGGGACAAAATCCTTTACCGGCAAATTCCAACCGTTGGCCACAATCTGTTCCTTTGTCAGGCCGGTGCCGGTGTGGCGTTCACAAACCCTCGCGTGGCGTTCAAGCCCCAGCCCGCGCAGCAGCTCTGCTCCCAGATAGCCGTGGCACAAGTAAGACTCTGTACCATAACAATGTATGCGCGGGGCATCGGTCAAGAAAATGCCAAGGTCGTGCAACATTGCAGCCTCATTCACAAACTGTGTGTCAATATTCAATTCGGGATGACGTGCAGCCATCTCAAGCGCCCAATCGGCCACGGCACGAGCGTGTATTTTGTAAATATTTTTCAATTCATTTTCCTGTGGATACCACCTGTCTATTATCTCATTTACATCCATAGAATCACCGATTTTGCACGAAGATAGGCATTTGGGGCACCACCACAAAGCATAACAGCAAAAAAGAGCACAAACAGAGAGCGAGATGCAAGATTTTTAAAACTTCAGATAAAATTATAGAATAAATAACTATATTTGCGAAGTATAGCAATGCTACAGCAACAGATATGGCAAACAAAATCCTGGAAAAAGCGCTAAGACTCCCCCCCATCACCCTCGAGGAGATGTCGGGGATAAAACTTATGAACAGAACCGACACCAAGTTTGTAGCCACCACAGAACAGCTTTACGCATTTCTAACCGCCGTAGAGGGCAAGTACTACATTCAAGAGATTGACGGGAGCCGCATCGCAAGCTACCACACAACCTATTTCGACACGCCCGACTACCAAATGTACAACATACATCATTGCGGGCGCAAGGTGAGAGAGAAAATAAGAGTGCGCACCTATGTAGACAGTGGCGACACCTTTCTTGAAGTGAAGAACAAGAACAACCACGGTCGCACAAAAAAGAAACGCATACCAATAGCCTCTCTCTTGGGAATAGCCGATGAGCGCGCAAGCATAGACCCGTTTATGGGAAAGCACGCCTGGTACACACTTGATGATATTTCGCCGGTGATTGAAAATTGGTTCAACCGCATAACACTTGTGAACTACAAGAAAACCGAGAGACTCACCATTGACTTTAATTTGAGGTTTCACCACCTTAAGAGTGATGGGCACAACCAACTGCAAAAAACAGCCATCATTGAGTTGAAGCGCGACGGCAACGTTCCCTCGCCCGCCCTTGCATTGCTGCGGGACGTGCGCATCAAGCGCTCGGGCTTCAGCAAATATTGCATCGGCAGCGCGCTCACCAACAGCAAACTCAAGCGCAACAATTTCAAGGAGAGGCTCAGAATGATTGAAAAAATGGAAAAATGATAACAACAAACAAAACCTTAATATGAAAAAAATCACAACACTATTGCTTCTATGCTTTGCGTTGCTTGCCCCCTTCAATGCGCAGGCAACCACAACTGCCACTGCACAGCGTTCGGTGATAGTTGCCGAGATGCTCAACGAGAATGAAGCCATCGACGATTTCAACGATGATGATGACAAAAATGCGAAAATGTCTATCTCGCTAAAGGGTAAAAAGCTGAGCAGCAACGTATTCTTCGACACAGAGCACATCAAAGATTTGCTAATTGCCTTCTTTGTGAACCTCATTGCCATAATGATAGTTGTACGCGGGCTCTACTACCCCAAATGTAAGCGAGGAGAGTTCTTCTTTACATACGTGCTCATTGCCATAAGCACCTTTATGCTCATATATGTGCTTGGCGACGTAAAACTGAAGGCCGGCATAGCATTGGGATTGTTTGCAATATTCAGCATCATACGCTACCGCACCGAGCAAGTTGCTATCAGAGAGATGACCTACTTGTTCATCATCATTGCCATTAGCGCCATCAATGGCCTAACGGTTAGCGAACTGAGCCTTGGTGAGGTGCTGATTATCAACCTTCTCTTCATATCCTCGATATGGATATGCGAGAGCAAGCTGCTCATCAGCCACTACTCATACAAGGTCATAAAATATGACAATGTGAGCCTCATCACCCCCGACAAGCGTCAGGAACTGATTGCCGACCTTGAGAAACGCACCGGCCTTAAGATTGAAAAGGTTGAGGTGGGCGCCATTGATTTCCTCAAAGACGCAGCCATCATAAAAATGTACTACAAGAGCAACGAGGCTAACAATTCAGTGGATACAACATTAAAAACACCTACCGATGAATACAAACTCAAGAACTAAAAGAGGAGTGGCCGGCTGCCTGCTGATGGCAGTATTCGCCCTTGCCCCACTATGCAACATCAACGCGCAGGAGAGCGATGACTTCGGCGTTTGGGCAACATTCGAGGCTTCTAAAAAGATAAACAAGAAATTCAAAGCAGGAATTGACGCCGAGGTGCGCACAATGGATGCTGTGAACAGCCTGGAACGCATTGCAGTGGGAGCTAAAATCGACTACAAGATATGCAGTTTCAAGGATTTCGGCTATAAGGATAGCGACAAATTCGAATTGAAGGCAAACGTTGGTTACATATTCTTCCACAACCAATATCCCGAGAGCAAAAGCATAAAATGGGATGAGCCCACCTATTCGGGAGAGGATATTTTGTATGGCTACAACATCGACCACGCCTATAGCGCCCTGCGCAACCGTGTCTACATCACACTGAGCGGTGAATACAAGATAGGACGTTTTGAAATTGGGTTGAGAGAGAGGCTGCAGTATACCCACACCTCTGCTGCAACTACCAATGAAACAAAATACCGTTGGGAGTGCACCGACATCCTGAACGAAATATATGAGTTAGGCTCTGAAACAGAACCCGAGCTGAAGGAGGCTAAAGATAACCTCTCTCTGCGCTCAAGACTCAATATAAAATACGATATTCCCAATTGCAAGATAAACCCGTTTGCATCGGTTGAGCTATACACACGTCTTGATGAATGGAAAGGCTATGACAAAATGCGTTACCGCATTGGAGGAAGCTACAAGATAAACAAGAAGAATTCTATCTCATTGTACTATCTCTATGAGTATGTAAACGACATTGAGGAGCCCGGCACACACGCTGTAGGGCTTGAATACTCGATAGACCTTTAAGGAATAAAACTACAGCTATATGAAAAAAATATTGACTATCCTGCTTCTGCTTACGGCCACACTCACTGCAAGCGCACAGCAGATGCGCATTGACAAAGGCTACAACAACGAACAGGTTATAGCACTTGTCGATTTCAAGCAGATAACATTCGACGGTGCAACCGTAAACATTGAGCTCACTGACGGAACAACAGAAAGCGCAACAATGGAGGAGATACACGGAATATATTTTGGCGATTTCACATCCATTGAGGAGGGCGTTCCCGCAGGCGAAGAGTTCATAAGCTATCTGTCGGCCGACTGCATTTCGGTAAACTGCAGCGCCGGAACAGTGATTACAATATATAGCCCTACCGGCTCACTGTTGCTGCACACACGCCAGCAGAGCGATGCCGGCAGCATAAGCATTGCCAACCTGCCACGCGGCATCTACATTGTAAAGGCTAATGAAAAAAGTGCAAAAATAATAAGAAGATGAAAAGAGCATTATCATTGATTACTGTGGTGCTTGCAGCATCTTTTACGCAGGCACAGGTGTTGCACGTGAACAACACCGACGGCACATACCTTGCAACAGAGACAAAGGATGTGCAGAGCATAACTTTTGACCAGGAGCAAAAGCTTGTGAGCATTGCATCACAAAGCCGGGGTGCCAATGTAACAAGCACCTTTGCCACAGAGAAGGTTCAGAACATAGCCCTTGAGACTGCGTGCAATGAGGCGCTAACCTATGACCTGAACCCCACAATATCTGTAGAGAGCAGTGCACCTGCCAATTTCTATGAAATAGCAGATGTCATAGAAACCGATGAGAATAAAGACGAGTATGGAGATTTTGTAGAGAATTTCAGCAGCAAACAGGTGATTACCGTAACCTTTAGCGAGGGTAGCGTAAAGACAGGCGCCCTGCCGTCAGGTATAACTGCAACAATAGACAAAGGACACATTGTAATAAATTCATCCAACTCGGGCATAACATACACCCTGAAAGGAACTTCCAGCAACGGCTCAATAAAGATATACAGTACAAAGAAGTTCAGGATATTTACAAACAGACTAACCCTCACAAACCCCACGGGCCCCGCAATAAACATTCAAAGCGGAAAGAGTGTCTATTTCTCAATTGCCGATGGCACAACAAACACCCTTTGCGATGGCGAGACATACGCTGCGCCCACCATTGCAGCCGACGGCACCGAAGAGGACCAGAAGGGAACACTCTTTAGCGAAGGACAGCTGATTTTTGACGGCTACAACGCCGGCACCGGAAAACTCAATGTTACAAGCAAGGGAGGCCACGCCATCTGCAGCGATGACTACATACGCGTGCGCGGTGGCAACATAAACATAACCTCTGCAGCCAAGGACGGATTCCGCACAAAGGAGCAGTTCATCATAGGCCGCACCGAGGCATACTCCCCCACAATCACCATCAACGCCACAAACAACGGCATCGACTGCAGCGAGGGCACACTCACCATTAATGCAGGCAAGCTCAACATCACATCGGGCAGTGAAGCCATAAAGGTGGAGTATGAGGAGGAGGTACCCGACGCAGCCGTCAAACCCGATGTATATATAAAAGGAGGATATATAAGCACACAGACCACAGGTGAAAAGAGTTCGGCCATAAAGTGCACAGGCAACTACACACACAGTGGCGGTATTCTGCTCGCGCAGGTAAATGGCAACGGCTCAAAAATAATCAACAGCGACGGCAATGTTACCATTCACAGCGGCAAGCTCACAGGCATAGCTAAAGGCACCACCTCAAGCGACAACACATCGGCCGGCGGCATAAAATGCGATGGCAAGCTCATTGTCAATGACGGCGAAATTGCCATTGATTGCACAGGCAAGGGTGCCAAGGGCATCAACTGCAACAACAGTGTAACCGTTGAGGGTGGCAACATCACCCTGCTTGCGAAAGCGCAGAACGACACCAGCAGCAGCGATGACAAAAAGAGCCGTGCAATAACCGCAAGCACCATAACAGTAAACGGGGGCAAGGTTGTTGCAAGCGCCTATGACCACGCACTCAATGCCACAGAAGGCATTGAATTGAATGGCGGCGCAATTAACGCCTATAGCTCCACAACAGATGCTCTAAACTTCAACGCTACTCAAACAGGTGGCTGGTTATTGACAAAGGATGCGGAATAACATCAAAAAAAACTAAAATAATATGGGTTACAATATACTTAAAGGGAAGAAAGGTATCATCTTTGGAGCCTTGAACGAACAGTCAATTGCCTGGAAGGCTGCACAGAGGGTTGTTGAAGAGGGAGCCGAAATAGTACTAACCAACACCCCGCTATCGCTGCGCCTTGGCACTATCAATAAGCTGGCCGAAGAGACCGGCGCAATAGTAATCCCTGCAGATGCTACAAAAATAGAGGATCTTGAAGCATTGGTAGACAAAGCAATGGAGCTTTTCGGCGGACAATTTGACTTTGTGCTGCACTCGATTGGAATGTCGCCCAATGTGCGCAAGAACATCCCCTATGAGAATACAAATTACGATTTTTTCAACAAAACGCTCGATATATCGGCACTTTCGTTCCACAAGTTGCTCAAAGTACTTTACAGCAAGAATGCAATAAATCGTGGCGGCTCTGTTGTGGCACTCTCCTACATTGCCGCAGAGCGCACCGTTGTGGGCTACAACGATATGGCCGATGCCAAGGCACTGCTGCAATCAATAACCCGCAGTTTCGGCGCAATATATGGCAAGAAGTATGGTGTACGAGTGAACACAATATCCCAATCGCCCACCGCCACCACTGCAGGACAGGGCATTGCCGGTATGCAGGATATGCTCAAGTATGCCGACTCGATGTCGCCACTTGGCAACGCACTGGCCGAGGATTGCGCCGACTATATTGTGATGATGTTCTCCGACTTCACCCGCAAAGTTACAATGCAGAACCTCTACCACGACGGCGGCTTCTCATCAACAGGCCTAATGACACTCCCACCCACCGAGGAGTAACAATCTCTCAAAGGCTCAAAAGGCCGGTACATAACACACAAACGAGGGTGCCAGGCACCCTCGTTTGTGAGAAGTTGAATAAAAAGAGCTGTTTTTAGGCTTGCGTAGCCCGAAAAAGCGCAACCGACGCTGCACGCGAGAACAGAAAGAGCCTTTTTAGTCGGCTTCGTTTTTATTGTAGAACAGGGAAGCATTATTCACTGCCCCGCCCTCTTGCAAGCGCTATCAAGGATGAACATAAGTACCAATCTCCTCGCCATCCATAACCTTCTTCAGGTTACCTACAACGTCCATATTGAACACATAAATGGGGAGGTTGTTCTGCTTGCACATTGCCGTTGCTGTAATATCCATAACCTTCAAGCCGCGTGATATTACCTCATCGTATGTAATCTCATCGAATTTGGTGGCTGTGGGGTCCTTCTCGGGGTCGGCTGTATAAATTCCATCAACACGTGTGCCCTTGAGCATAACATCAGCCTCAATCTCAATACCGCGAAGCGAAGAGCCTGTATCGGTTGTGAAATAGGGGCTACCGGTGCCGGCTGCCATAATCACCACCTGACCATTCTCCATAGCCTCAATGGCTTTCCACTTTGTGTAGAACTCGCCTACCGGCTCCATTCGGATAGCGGTGAGCACCTTATTGGGAACACCGGCTGCGCCAAGTGCAGAGCTTAGTGCAAGGCTGTTTATTA
>JAEIGA010013928.1_pt1 | contig 12224 bp, 13 predicted proteins | sample 9270691 | NCBI WGS metagenome assembly JAEIGA01 (sample SAMN17057246, study PRJNA624740) | gut metagenome | biome: biome; isolation source: fecal sample | host: Bos grunniens | place: China: Xizang | collected 2019
CCTGCTGGAGGACAACGACGTCAACCTCGCGAGCATGATCGTCGAGATGCTGTCCGAATCCTGCGGCCTCGGCATGGACAAGGCGATCCTCTACGGCAAAGGATCCGCCAGCCACATGCCTCTCGGCATCGTGACCCGTCTGGCGCAGACTTCCCAGCCGGAAGGCTATCCGGCCAACGCTCCCGCATGGGTCGACCTGCACACCAGCAACATCAAGAGCATCGCGGCCGATGCTACCGGAACCGCCTTCTGGGCCGCGCTGCAGCGCGCCGTGATCCCGGCCTATAACCGTTACGCCAGAGGCGAGATGTTCTGGGCCATGAACAGCAAGACCTACGGCGAGCTGAAGGCCAGGGCCATCGCCACCAACCTCTCCGGCGAGTTTGTCGCCATGATCGGCGGCAGCCTGCCGATCGTCTCCGGTGACATCGACATCCTGGAATTTATGCCGGACAACGACATTGTCGGCGGCTTCGGCGATCTGTACCTGGGTGTCATCCGCCGCGGCATGGCGATCGAGCAGAGCCGCGAGGTGCAGTTCATCCAGGACAACACCGTCTTCAAGGCCAAGATGCGCGCCGACGGCACGCCGGTCATCCCGCAGGCGTTCGTCGCGATCAACATCGGGGGCAGCACACCGGCGACCTCCATGCAGTTCGCCGCCGACACGGCCAACACCGTCTCCGGCATCCTGCTCCCGAACGCCGCTTCCGTCCCGGTCGAAGGGACCGTGCAGCTCCCGGCCGTCCTCCTGCCCTTCGGCGTGCAGGATGACATCACCTGGACCAGCGGCACCACCGCGAAGGCCACGGTCAACAGCAGCGGCGTCGTGACCGGTGTCGCAACCGGCACCAGCGTGATCACCGCCACGGCCAACGGAAAGACCGCGTCCTGCACCGTCACCGTCACCGCGGCCTGATCGCTACATTCTGAAACCGGAGGAACCACATGAGGACAATGATCGCGATTCCCTGCATGGATATGGTCCACACGGACTTCCTGCGCTCCTGCCTCGGCATGGATGTCGACGGGGAAGTCCAGTGGACCACCTGCCAGAGCTCGCTCATTTATGACGCCAGGAACAAACTGGCGGAGCTGGCCATAGACGGAGAATTTGACCGGGTGCTCTGGCTGGACAGCGACATGATCTTCGACCGGTACCTGTTCCGGAGGCTCTCTGAGCATCTGGACCTGGGCCGGGAAATGATCACGGCGCTGTACTTCGGCAGGAAGGAACCGATCCGCCCGATGATCTACAGCGCCCTCCGCCGGGAACAGCTCCCGACGGGCGTCATGGCCGCCAGGGCGGACAACTTCGACGACTACGAGCGGGACAGCCTGTTTCCGATCGCCGCCTGCGGCTTCGGCGCCGTCATGATGACGACAGACCTGATCCGGCGGGTGCGGGACGCCTACGGACTTCCCTTCTTTCCCTCCCTGGGCTTCGGCGAGGATCTGGCCTTCTGCATGAGGGTGGGCTGGCTCGGCCGGGAAATCTGGTGCGACAGCTCCATCAAATGCGGACACGCGGGGACCGCGATTTACGACGAAACACTCTGGAGGCAGCTCCAGGGCATTACAGACTAACAGAAAGGGGCGATCAGATGGACCTGCAGACGCTGCTGAGCGCGCTGAAAGTCGACCTGGGCATCGGGTCGACACGCTACGACGCCCGGCTCACCGACCGGCTGACGGAAGCGCAGGAGCGCCTCGCGGCCGAAGGAATCACCCTCGAGAACACCGCGCGAGACCGGGATCTGGTGATCATGTACGCCGGGTGGCTGTGGCTGAACCGCATCGACGGGGCGCCCATGCCGCGGATGCTGGTGATCGCGAGGAACAACCGGCTCTACGGTGAGAAAGCGCGGACGGAGGAGGCGGGAACATGAGTCCTCCCTCTTCCCTGCTGCACGCGCCATGGTCCGACGAGGTCACGCTGATCTGGCGCGAGACCACGCAGGACCCCTCCGGCTTCGAGTCGACCACGGAACACCGGAGCACGCCGCCCCTGATGTGCGATTTTGAGGACGGCGTCTCACAGAGCGAGTTCTACCGCAGCATGAAGGCGGGCGTCCAGGCCTCGGCGCAGGTCGAGGTCCGGACGGTGGACTATCTGGACTTCTGGCCGGGCGGATACACGGACCTGCGCTATGCAGAGATCCGCGGAAAACGCTACCGGATCATCCGGAGCTTCCCCCAGACCTTCGACAGCCTGACCCTGATTCTGCAGGAGGTGATCCGATGAGCGAAGCGACGCTGCAGCCCGGCTGCATGGCCGAGGCGCTCACGGGCGCCATCTCTCCCCTCTTCCCCGGCGCGGTCTTCCCGCAGCTCTACACCGGGCCCCTGAAGACCTACGTCGTGTGGAACTACAGCGTTCTGCCCCGCGTGTGGGCGGAAGGCGTGCCGCACGCGGCGAGATACCTCGTGATGGTGCATTTATACCTCCCGCACAAGGAAGACCCGCGTGAGGCTATTCTGGCCCTGCAGCGGGCTCTCAGCGAGGCGGGGTTCACCTGGCCGGATCTGACCGACGCGACGGACGCCGACGGCCAGCACTGGGTGCTGGAGTGCGAGTACGCGGACGGGGGCGGGTATTATGGCTTCGTTTGAGCTTTACGGCTTCGAAGATCTCCAGGACGCCATCTCGCGGATCGCCGATATCCCCTGGGAGGTAATGGAAGACGCTCTGGACGGCATGGCTGAAGTGGCTGCGGAGAAGATCCGCAGTACCGGCGAGAGCATGGGCGTCCGGGATCCGGAGAGCAACACCCACATTCTGGACAAGATCACGCGGGGCAAGCCGAAGAAAAACGACTACGGCGGATACGAGCTTATCAACTTCTCGGGGAACCGATACCGGTACAAAAGCAACACCAAAACGGCAAACGCGACCATCGCGTTTGAGCAGGAATACGGCCGCCGCGGTCAGGCCGCCCGGCCTTTCGTGGGCCTCGCCCTGAACGAGAACGAGGACGAAATTTACGCCCCGGCCGAGAAAAACATCGGGGACTGGATCGAGAGAGAGTTCTCCCGATAATCTTAAACAGGAGGAATAATCGATGCCTCAATTCGACCTGCGGCACATCTACGCCGCGAAATACGTCAACACAAACGGCACCATCAGCTACACCAACCCGCAGCAGGTCGGCGACGCCATGACCGCCAACCTCGAGCTGCGCTACGCTGAGGGCCGTCTTTACGCAGAGTCTACGCTCGCCGAGTACATGCGCAAGGCAGTCGGCGGCACCATTAGTCTGGGTGTTAAGTACATCAAGGACGCCGCCCAGCAGATGCTCTTCGGCAAGCGCGCCAAGAACCGCAGCATCACCTACACACCCGCCGGCAGCACGACGCCCACGACGACCAGCGTCCCCGGCCTGACCATCGGCGGCAGCGACGAGGGCCAGTACGTCGGCGTCGCTTTTTACTCGCCGGATCTCGTGGACGGCGATAAAAAATTCACCTGCGTGTTCATTCACAAGGCTCTGTTCGGACCGCCCAGCATGGCCCTGCAGACCGCCGGCGAGAACATCCAGTTCAACACGCCGACCACGAGCGGCGAGTTTTTGGCGGACGACAGCGCGACTCACGAACTCTTCGAGACTGCGGTCGTGGATTCTGAGGAAGCGGCCATCGCCTGGGTCACGGCGGTGCTCGCATGAGGGACATCCGAATGGAGGAGCTCCCCTTCGAGTTTGACGGGAAGCTCTTCCAGCTGCGCTGCAACATGAACGTGCTGGCCGATGTCCAGGGCGTTTACAACGGCAGCATCTCGGAAGCGCTCTCCGGCGACAACCCGATGCAGAGCGTGCTGGAATTCACCGCCGCCATGCTGAACGACTACGCCGACGAAAAGGGATGGCCGGAGCGCTACACCGCGAAAGACGTCGGCCGGAAACTCACTTTCGGAGCTCTCCCGATGCGGGACATCATGGGGCTGGTCACCAGGGCCATGACACCGGCCGATTCCGTGTCCGATCCGGACACAAAAGAAGAACAGAATAGTGAACCCGAGACCTCGGGAAACTGACGGACCGGGCAGGTCGATCGGGTTCGATCGACTTTGCCCGGTACTTAAGTATTTGGATGCTGGTCTTCCGGCAGGATGAGAAGACCTTCTGGAAGACCATGAACCCAGCCAGACTGCACGCGCTTTTTGACGCGCAGTACGGCAGACCGGACTCCGGTCTGCAGCCGGGGAAATACCAGCAGCAGGATCCGCAGCCGCGGAGCCTCCGACAGTACCTCATGGGAGGTGGATGATTTGGCATCTACAACACGCCGTCGCCTCGGCGCGACCGTGGAACTCGACGGCGCGAAAGAATATAAAGAAGCTATTGCCGAACTGAACACCGGCAACGCCACCCTCCGCAGCGAGATGCAAAAGCTGCAGGCGGAGTACAAAGGGCAGGCCGACAGCACTGAGTTCCTGACCAAAAAGGGTGAGCTGCTCGAGCAGCAGCTGCTGCAACAGCAGGACAAGGTCAAACAGCTGAAGGAGGCCGTCGAGTGGGCGGCGAAACAGTACGGTGAAGCGGACAAACGGACCCAGGATTGGATCCAGCAGTTAAATCGTGCCCAGGCCGCAGAGTTTAACCTCAAACACGACATTGAGGAAAACAACGAAGCTCTGGAAAACCAGGGGAACGTGATGAACAGCCTGGTGGACGGGATCGGGAACCTGACGGACTCCATCGGGATCCAGCTGCCGGCGGGCGCGGACAAAGCCCTGAACGCCATGCGCGGATTCTCCAACGGATCCGTGGCCGCGCTCGGCCTGGTGGCTGCCGCGATCGCCGCCGCCATTGAGGGCATGAAGGCTCTCACGGAGAACGCGATCAAATACGCGGCCGAGGCGGATGAGATCCTCTCCCAGAGCATGGTCACAGGGCTCTCCACGACGCTGCTGCAGGAGCTGCAGTACGCGGAGCCCCTGATCGACGTCTCGGTAGAGACGATCACCGGCAGCCTCACCAAGCTCACCCAGAATATGGCCAGCGCCGAGGGCGGAAACGACGCGCTGAAGGAAAAATTTGAGGAACTGGGCGTCAGCATCACCGACGCGGACGGGCACCTCAGAAGCGCGCAGGACGTCTTTTTCGACGCCATCGACGCGCTGGGTCAGATCGGAAACGACACCGAACGGGACGCTGCCGCGATGGCCCTGCTGGGCAAAAGCGCGCAGGACCTGAACCCGCTGATCAAGCAGGGCACGGCAGCCCTGCAGGAATACATCGAGGCCGCGGATGAGAACTATGTCCTCACGGAAGAACAGATCGAAGCGCTGGGCGGTCTGGACGACGCGGTCGCAAAGAACGAGCTGCAGTGGGATGCTCTGAAGCGTCAGATCGCAGCTCAGTTCGCGCCGGCTGCCACGACGGCGCTGGAGAACTTCGGAAAGCTCGTGGGCGCAGCCGGCGACGCCCTGGTGGACTCCAAGATCATCGAAGGCGTGGGCGAGATCCTCGAGATGCTCTCGGCAATGCTCTCCCCCCTCACAAACCTGCTGTCAACCGCAGACGATGCCCCAAACAGGCTCCGCCCAGCATATGAGATTCTTCATGCGATTGCATTGACGCTGGCTGCGGCCAATGACGCACTGACCGCAATCGCGGGCCTCGCGCCATGGAACTGGGGCAGCGGGATGCTCAAAAACGCGCTGGGCCTCGGTTACGGCTCTGGAAATGCAAACAGCGTGCAACGACTGCAGATGCAACGTGCAGGAACGCTGGAGCAGTATGACGAATTCTACGGCCGGAACGCCGGAGGCACGGACAGCTGGCGAGGCGGCCTCACCTGGGTGGGCGAGGCAGGGCCGGAGCTCGTGGCCCTGCCTTCCGGATCCCAGGTCTACAACGCGCAGGACAGCCGGAACATGGGCGGAAATACGTTTTACATTACGATCGACGCGAAGAATGTCCGGGAGTTTAACGACGTTGTCGATATCGTCATGAACGCATCAACGCAGCTGCAGAAGAGGTGAGAAGATGTCGAGCATAGTAAATCTGACGCTTAAAAAGAGCGCATATGCGAACCCGAGCAGCCCGGGTTCAGTGTTCCCGACCAACACCAGCACCTGGTACGACATTAACGGGCCTTATATGTTCTTCGGCTTTAATGCCATGCCAAGCTCACTGAAAAGAAAAGCCCTGATGTCCTGTCGCATTCGGATGCAGTATCTGGTTCAGATGACCACGAGCTCGTCTTATTACATCTACACCTGGATATATACCAACAACGCAGATTTTAATCCCGCCACGCTTACATACAACAACAAGCCTTCACACTACTCACCCGGCGGATCTATCTCCTGCACTCTTAACTCAGGATCAGCAGACGTCTGGGCGACCGGCCGGGGAGATAATCCGAGATTCGCCAGTCAGGCCATAAAGTGCGGTGTTCAGATGACCTGCAGCGAGTCACTGGGCGATGCTTTCGTCAAGACCATCCTCGCAGGTGGCGGTCTGCCGTATCTGGAAGTCACATATGACGAAGCAACCACAGTAAGAAGCCAGGTTGAAAACCTGACGAGAAGCTCAAGCGGGAGTCAGAACCCGGCGCTGAGTGCATCGTTCACCTGGTCGCTGGGCAGAAACACCAACGACGGATACTGCGCCGACGAAAACTGGACACAGGCCTCGGCTAAATTCTACTGGCGGGTATCCGGTGCGAGCAGTTGGAACACGGTAAACATCTCCGGCGCCACAACAGGAGTCACAATCCCGGCGGCGACTTTCCCGCCATCCTCGACGATTGAGTGCTATGTGCAGGCAACGGACACGGAGGGAACCACTTCCAGTTCCAGCACCATGAGCTTCTCCACTGCGTCGGTCACACTCTCGCTGAGCAATACACCGAGCGGAAGCAATATCGACAGCAGGAGCGCCCGGACCATTACCTGGACGCTGAAGTCCGGCAGCTACGACTACCCGCAGACCAGTGCTGCATTCTACTGGCGGGTCAGCGGCGCGAGTTCCTGGACCGCCATCACGGTCAGCGGAAACACCAAGAACCTGACGATCCCTGCGTACCTGTTCCCGCCCGGATCCACGATCGAGTGGTACTTCAGCTGCACTCCAAAAGGAATCAGCGCGATGACGACGAGCGCTGCAAGCTTCACCACGGCAGCGACATCGTTCAAGATGCTGCAGTATCCAACGGGCAGCAACATCGACACCAGACAGAGCACAGTGTTCTCCTGGTCAATCTACACGACCCACGGGGAATACCAGCAGACCTCCGCAAAGCTCTACTGGAGAATCAGCGGCGCGAGCAGCTGGACCCAGGTTGCGATCAGCGGCGACACCAAAACAAAAACCATGCCGGCAAACACCTTCCCAACCGGGAAGACGATCCAGTTCTATGTGGAAGCCACACCAAACGGAGGAACTGCACATACCGGCAGCACCTACAGCTTCACGACGGTCAGCCCGAAGATCACGGCGACTCTCTACCCGTCCGGATCCGCAGTGGAATCCGGTGGCCCGCTGACGTTTGAGTGGGCCTTCCGCAGCGCTGTCGGAGACTTCACCCAGGCCTCTGCCAAGCTGTACTGGCGGGCGTCTACCTCTGACCCATACACGGCGATCAACGCAAGCGGAGCAACTCAGAGCCTCACCGTGCCGAAGAACACGTTCCCGGGCAATGGGTCTACGATCTACTGGTATCTGGAAGGAACCGACACCGGAGGATACACCTCGCAGACTGCGGTAACATCGTTTAAGACCGTCACCTCACAGATTACTGCGCAGGACAGCCCGACGTCAGGATACCGGGATCCGCGCTACGCGATCACCTTCCGCTGGTACTTCGCCACACCGAAGTCCACCTACGACCAGAGCTCGGCAGCGCTTCACTGGAGGGTCAGCGGCGCGAGCAGCTGGAACGACGTATCTGCATCCGGCAGCACTCAGTCTGTCACCATCGCCGCGAACACGTTCCCGCTGGCCAGCACCATCGAATGGTACCTCAGCGGCACCGATGCAGGCGGCTGCACATCTCAGACAACCGTCTACAGCTTCTCAACTGCGGCCAGTACGGCCTACGCCGTCCTGCAGGCCCCGGTCGGGATCGTGGAAGACGGCACAAAGCCGATCACCTTCCGCTGGAGCGTCCAGACAAGCGACGGAGCCTCACCGACCCGCATGCAGGTCTGGTGGAAGCTGCCGACGGAATCAAGCTCGGAATGGCATCAACTGTTTGACACGACCGACCAGGTCTTTTCCTACACGACACCGAGCAACACATTCAACGCGGGACCAGTTGAGTGGCGCGTGCAGGCCACAAACCGCGACGGAGTCGCAGGACCTTATGCCGAGGCGTCCTTCGTGGTGCTCCGGGCTCCGGATGCGCCGGACGGTCTTCAGGCAACGGCAGTCCCCAGGACGACGATCAGCTGGCAGTCGACCGGCCAGGAGGCCTACGAAATCACCATAGACGGAGATGTCGTGCGTTCGGAGTTCTCGCCGACCACCTACAGCTGGCAGATCGCTGAACCTCTGGACGACGGCATCCACGTGATCCGCGTCCGGATTCAGGGATCCTACAGTCTCTGGAGCGATTACTCAGAGACGACAATCAGCATCCAGAACGAGCCTGACGGATCGATCATACTGACCGGGGAGTTCGATGTCGACGCGCTGCTCACCGCACAGCCGAACGTCTCCGAATCATGCCCGCTTAACTGGTACCGGGATGGAAAACGGATCGGAGAAACCAGTGTCGGCACAACAGCCTTCACTGACCGCCTTGTGCTTGGCGAGCACAGCTACTACGTCGAGATGTGGCTGTCTGACGGGAATTACACCCGCAGCAACACGGTCACCGGCGCCATGAAAAGCTGCATCACAAGGATCGCAGCAGCTGCCGGAGGCGACTGGATCGATCTCCGGCTCAGCGAAAACAGCGACAGCTTCCAGGGCTTCAGCTGGTCTTTGAGCTCCAGCCTGCAGCACATCACGGCAGCGGCCTATCCGATCCTCGAGACGTCTCCGTATCAGGACCGGAGCGGAAGCTTTGAGTGCGCCTTTGCCAAACTGGAAGAGGCTGCAGCATTCGAGGAACTGCTTGGCCGTGTGGTCATCGTAAAAAGCCGCGGCGGGCAGGTCATCATCGGCGGGCTCACAAACGTGACGAAGCAAATGAGAGAGTTTTATATCACCTATGCGTTTTCCGTGAACCAGATCAACTGGGAGGACTTTATCCATGACACGTCAGGCTGATGTTCGGTTCCGCATCATGCGGAACGGCGCCGACTACGGCGTTCTCTACCCCGCCGAGGGATCCCGCCCGAGGATCAGCATGCGCGACACTGACGCGGTCAAAACCAGCCTCTCCGGCACCTTCCTGCCGCCGGAGAGGCCCGTGGACTGGCTGACGGATGAAATCCGGCCGGAGATTGTTATCGACGGGACGGTTTTCTCTCTTGGCGTTTATCTCCCTGTCAACGTCAGCGAAAACGACAGCGGCGTGCTCAAGACGATCAACATCACGGCAAACGACCGGTGCTGGCTTGTCAGAGATCATAAGACGGAGGGCATCCTCCACCTGGCAGCCGGAACCAACTACGTCAGCGCGGTCGTCTCTCTGCTGGCGGACTCCGGGATCAGCGCCATCAACGCCACAGAGACCTCTGCGGTGCTGACGGAAGCCCGCGAAGACTGGGATGTCGGAACGTCCTACCTGGAAATTGTGAACGAGCTGCTGAGCGAGATCAACTACGGTCCGGTGTGGTTTGACAACTCCGGCACGGCCGTCATCCGACCGGTCTACGCCCCGACCGCCGAAAACATCCGCCACGTGCTCGACAAATCAAACATCCAGAGCCTGATGCTGCCGGGACTGAGAAAAGACACCAGCATCATCTCGTCGCCGAATGTGTTCGTCTGCATCTGCAGCAACCCGGATAAGGCCGAACCCATGATCGCAACAGCGGAGAACACAAACCCACAGAGCCCGCTGAGCATCGCTCGGCGCGGGCGGAGGATCACAAAGGTCGTGCAGATCAACAATGTGGCATCCCAGGAAGCCCTGCAGACCTTCGCGAACAGACAGGTCTCGGACAGCATGATCGCCGGAGAGACCTACACGGTCAAGACCTGCCTACTGCCCGGCTATGGCGTCGGGGAAGTCACTGCGCTCAAATACGACGATCTGATGACCATCACAAAAGAGACGTCGTGGTCCATGGAACTGGGCGTGGGCGGCGTCATGACGCACACACTGGAAAGGATGGTGATGAGCCTTGGCTGATGTTTTTCAGATGCTGCAGGATGAGATTCTCGCCGGCAGCAGAAATGCGGACCTTTTTCTTGCGACTGTAGCGAACGTCAACTCCTCCGGACTCACCCTGATCCTGGACGGTGAATCAGAAGCCTCCACCAAAAGATACAAGTACATGACCAGCGGATACGCGGATCCGGCTGCCGGAGACCGCGTGGTGGTTATAAAGATGTCCGGAACATTTGTTGTGCTGGGACGGATCGGGAACAGTCCGAAGACAACGGAAGGAAAAGTCAACCGCAGCGGAGATATCATGACCGGGAATCTGACTCTGGCGAACAGTCAAATCACCCAGATCAATCAGGACTTTAATCTGGTAACTCACCCAAGCTCCAACTTGGGTAAACTGTTTGCCATCCTTCGTGATGTATCGTCCAGATATTATGGCAGGATCAGAGGCGTACACAGAACAAGCGGAGAAGCCGGGGTCGAATTAGGTGCGATTAGAGAAGCAAGCGGCACCACATACTACAACGGCGTAACATTCTATCTCGGAGATGACGGAAGCCCTCGTGTCTACCTTGATTTCCCTGCTGAGTGGAGGAAGGTACTGGGCCTTGGAACAAACGGAGCTTTTCCGATTACAATAGCGCAGGGAGGCACAGGCCAGACCGGACTGATAACGACATACACCATCTCAGATATTGCCACAGCCGCATCCGGGTTTACTATCACTTGGGGAGCATATGCGCAATTCGGAAAGGTGGCTTTCTGTTCATTGCAGATCCGCGTAGATACTGCTGTCACCACGAATAACTGGATTACATTGGCAACGATAAAGGCCGGGAAAAGACCCGCCGTTTACTCTGCCATTAGCTGCACCATGACAACATATTCCGGCATTGAAGAATCGGGAGAAATTCAAGTTTCCGGGACTTTTTCAGCTGGGTCAGTTTTTACGCTTTCAGCGACCTATCTTCTGCCGTAATCGCAGACGATAAATGCAACACCAAACACAAGGAGGTTTTAAAATGGGGCTCAGACGCGCCTGCAGCTATCAGGCAACCTTCAGGACCCCGGAGGATCCGATCAACTATTCGGAGATTCTGGTCACGCTGTCGCAAAAAGGGCAGCAGCTCATCAACAAATATCGGTCAAGCCTGACGCTCACGGAGTCGACCGTGATCCTGCAGCTGACCCAGGAGGAGACCGCGCAGTTCGTAGCCGGGATCCCGGCACAGATCCAGATCCGGTGCTACGGCAGCGCCTATAATGCACCGGGCTCTGCTGCTTATGTAATTGAAGTGTGGCCGGCGCTGAACGACGAGATTCTGGGGGGCGAGTAACATGTCGGAATACTGCAGAGACGATTTCGGTCTGGTAGAGCAGGCTGATGATGATTTTAAATTTTGGCAGGGCCTCGTCGGCCCTCACTACACTCCATCCGTCTCGGAGGACGGGACGCTCAGCTGGTCAAATGATGGGCAGCTGCCGAACCCGGAGGACGTCAGCATCAAAGGGCCGCCAGGTGAACCGGGGCCTCCGGGCGAACCTGGCCCAGGAGTCCCAGCGGGCGGCACGACAGGGCAGCTCCTCGCAAAGGCTTCGGATGAAGACTATGACGGCGAGTGGATCGACCAGCCCGAAATGGATGCCGGTCATGTTTCATACGACTCCACAGAGGCCTACGACGACGGAACAGTTGGCAAAGAGCTAACGACGATAAATAGTGCTTTATCTTCCTTATCCTCAGTAACAGAAATCATCGACACCGCTTCGGGAGCAATCGCAAGCTTCCCCGATGGATCAGGTTTGCCCATGCGCTCACTTCTCGCCCAGATCAACCCCGTTCAGGATTTGCATGGTTATGATAATCCGTGGCCTGCTGGGGGTGGAGTTAACCTCATTGATTCCGCAAAGTTTTCAGATCCGAGAACGACATATGGACTAACAACGTCTTTTGACGGGGATTGGATTGTTCTTTCTGGAACATATACGCG
>JAEIGA010013929.1_pt1 | contig 12224 bp, 23 predicted proteins | sample 9270691 | NCBI WGS metagenome assembly JAEIGA01 (sample SAMN17057246, study PRJNA624740) | gut metagenome | biome: biome; isolation source: fecal sample | host: Bos grunniens | place: China: Xizang | collected 2019
CCCAACCGAAAACGTACACTTGCAGAGATTGCGGAGAGAAATTCCCTTCGGTTGAGCGGACAACTGTTTGTCCCGAATGCAAGCGGATTCAACTTGAAGAACTGCGGCAACGGAAAGATGAACGGATCCGCCGACTGCAAGACAAGGCGACCAAAACGCTTGACGATTGGGCGTTGGAAGCGCGGCTTTGCAATATGGATTATGGGACGTATCGGGCATTGATTAACGCAGGCAAGACGTTCGCCGAACTCAAGGTACAAGCAGACGGACGGCAATGCTCTACACATTCACACGTACGAAAAAGAAGCCGGAGTGATTAGCTTGACGCCCGAACAAGAAGAACTCGACCGCAAATTTCAAGGCGCATTAATGATTTTCAATGCACAACTTGATTATTTACGCAGAACCAAAGCCGAAGACGACAACGGCTACAGCGCGGCTGTCTTGTGCGAGTATGCGATTGAAAACGTTATGGAAGTTTACAACGATTGGAAGAACCGCATTAGCTCTCGCGAAGACGACCTTTGGGAAGACATACGACCCCGCAAAAGACCGCCCGGCACCGATGTGCCTATCGAGCCTGAATTGGGGATACAGTATCGCCTTATTAATGGGAAATGGTGTTGTCGCCTTTTTAAAGTTTTTGAGGATTAGGAGTGATTAGCTTGAAAAAATTTAGTCCCGAAGCAACATTCGCTTACGCAAAACTGGTCAACGAATTCGTTGCGACTGGTGCTACCGAAGAATTCAACAAGGCGTTTGAAAAGTTCATGGACGCTTACGAGAACTCCGACGACGACGGCAACTGTGACGAATTAATCACCACTCAGAGAATTGTTTTTGACGACACGCCTGTCAACAAGTTCCGTGAGCCCAAACCGGGCGACGTTTATGTTGACGACTGTGGCAACAGATATCTCGTCGACGCTGTTGAAAAATTTTTGACAATACCGTGCGTCGTATTGAGGCGTTTAGTTGGAAAACATGTCGCAGAAACGCGTGTCATGACGCTGAAAGGATTCACCTACGGCGGTTTTGTTAAGGAGTGATTGACATGGAAAAATTTAGCCCCGAAGCAACATTCGCTTACGCGAAATTAGTCAACGATTTTGTTGCGACAGGTGCTACCGAAAAATTCAACAAGGCGTTTGAAAAGTTCATGGACGCTTACGAGAAAGCCGACGAACCCGAAAGTCGCACAATTCCCGCCGTGGGCGAAATTTACAAAGACGACATCGGGCACAGATATATAGTTGTCGCTGTGCATGAAGCGTTGCCTGCCGAGAGCTCTCAGATTGTGTTGCTATCAACACGCGAGATGGGCGAATCGGTTGTCTTGAACTTAAAAGCGTTCAATTCGCGTTTCGACAAGGAGAGTGATTGACATGGACAACTTGCAACCATCGAGCCTTAAAACAGCAATCGGGCTTGCCGCATTGCTTCTGCTTCTCGAAGACAAAGGCGTTATCACCGAGGAAGAATTCAAACAGAAATACGACGAAGCAAAGACACTCCTGCTGGATTCAATCCTTGAAGACGTGAAGAAATCGTTTTAGCCTCCAATCGGAGGATTTCCATAAAACCTCCTTTATATAGATTCGACCGCAAGGTTGACCCCTGCCGACGTGAATAGCCGGAGATATTCGCCACGGCGGGTGTGAGCCTTGAAACAGGCGGGCATAGCTCAGTTGGTCAGAGCGACGGTTTCATAAGCCGTAAGTCGTTGGTTCAAGTCCAACTGCCCGCACCAATATGGGCGCGTAGTTTTAGAAGGAAAGAACAGCCGTTTGAGACGGCAGACGTTGGTTCAAATCCAGCCGCGCCCGTCCCTTTTGTCGCCATGGTTGACAACAACCCGCACTAAGCGAATTCACGTCGTAACCTGCGGGTTGATGTGAGCCTTGATAGCAACGGGCTCAAAGCCATACAAAACACCCACCTGAACGCAAGGTTAATCGCCGTCGACTTTCATCCTTTTTCGGCGGCGACCGTCGACCTTGCACAATTAAGGAGTGAAAACATGAGTTATGACGCTCAATCGCCGCAAGCGCGCAAAGGTGCCCTCGGTGAACAGATTGTAAAGAAGTTGTTGGAGCGACAAGGCTGTTTCGTCGAAAAGCCCGACGGTGTTTCCGAAACGACGCCGACAAGAATTGACTGGTTCGCCTACAGCGAAGACGGGGAGTTTTTCTGTGTTGAAGTCAAGACGCAAAAGAAATTCCCGTACAGTTTCGACGCGCTCCCGACATTCAAAATCCCGCTCTCGAAATACGAAGGCTACAAAGCCGAAGCCAACGACCGCGGCGGTGTTTTGAAAATGTGTTTCGTCAGCTCCGAGGACGGCAAGATTTATTGTGCTTTGGCGTCCACACTCGACGCGCCGTATCGTGCGGGCGGTTTTGAATTCCCCGTGCAAGTGGCGTTAAAAGACGGTGACCCCGAAATTTGTTTCTACGTCGAACAATTTGTTCAAGCGTGGGACATCGAAGCGGACGACCTTAAAAATCTGCGCGCAATCGACGCCGAGTTGAACCCTTCGCAGAATTCGGAATCGGCGAGCGAAGACGACGAAAACTTAAACGAAGTCTTCATTGCGCCAAACGGCACGGAGCTTGAATTTTGTCGTTCCGAAGGGGATTTTTTTGTTTATACGCGGCGTTTCAAGGCGGCTTTGGGCTACAACAACAGCTGGAACGAGGCGGGTTTCCTCGAACAGGCAGCGCAATCGGTCGGTGTCGTGCCCGAAGACAGTAATTTATGTGCCCGCGACATCCCGAAAATTCTTGACGCCTTCATCAAAAAGACTTCGTCGGCGAAAAGTGGGACGCGTAAACAAGACCGTTCACAAGCCGCGCAGGAACTTTCGACATGGTTTAATTCGACCGTCATGCCCGCGCTTTACGGCGACATGCCCGTTGAAGAAACGATTCAGCCGGTCGAGACATTGAGCGCGCTGGTTACGAAAATCGCGTTGAAGTTGAATTTGGACGCCCGCTTGATTCTTGACGAATTGCGCAAACTCAAAATCCGTCAAGACCCCGTGTTGACTGAGCTTTTCGAGTTCTGAGGAGGATTTATTTTGAACAAAGTCATTTTGATGGGACGGCTTACCCGTGACATCGAGCTTAAAACGTCGCAATCGGGCAACGCCTTCGCTCGCAGCGCAATCGCCGTCGACCGACCGTTTAAGAAAGAAGAGACCGATTTTTTCAATCTTGTCGCCTTCGGAAAGACCGCCGAATTTTTGAACAGGTACTTTGAAAAAGGACGCCGCATTTTGGTCGAAGGTCGCCTGCAAACTTCCAACTACGAGGACAAGGACGGGAACAAGCGCACGTCAACCGAAGTGGTTATTGAGCAGATTGAGTTCGCCGACGACAAGAAGAAATCGCAGACGAATTCCGGCACGCCCGATTTTGACTATCCCGAATTTTGATGACGCTGGGAAGTCTCTTTGACGGTGTCGGGGTTTGGCGGTTGGCTGCCGTTCGCAACGGAATTCAGCCCCTGTGGTCAAGCGAAATTGAAAAATTCCCGCGTGAAGTCACCGCTCGCCACTTCCCCGACACAATTCAATTAGGCGACATTAATTCAATCGCCGACGCGCCGCACGTCGACATAATCACCGCGTCAAGCCCGTGTCAAGACATTTCCATCGCGGGCAAACAAGGAGGCATTCACAGTGAACGCAGCGGACTTTTCTTCCGGGCAACTGAACTTGTTCGACGAATCAAACCCGAATTCTTTGTCTGGGAAAACGTCCCCAACGTGTTGCGTATCCGACGGGGACTTGATTTTAAAGCTGTCCTCGAAGAAATCTTGCAAACCGACATTCCAATACCTGAACACGGATTCGCCGACGCGGGATTGGTTGACGGTCGGCGAGGTCAAGTCGCGTGGCGAATTCTTGACGCTCAATATTTCGGCACGCCCCAGCGACGCAAAAGAATCTTCCTTGTCGCAGATCTTACTGGACGACGTGCCGCCAAAATACTCTTTGAGCCCGCGTGCCTGCGAAGGAATTCTGCGCCGATTGAACGCGCAAAACGTTACGCCGCCCGCCAATGTGCTTACGGCATTGACAGAGCAACTTTCAATCAAGGACGCAACGCCAAATTCAAGCCGCAAATAACTTTGGAGGTTTGCCATTCGTTGACTGCGCGGGGTTGCGCCGCCGTTTGTTCAAACAACCGAATTCGCCGATTGACGCCCGTTGAAGAAGAAAGATTAATGGGGCTCCCCGACAACTGGACTGCAGGCGGTTCCGACAGCGCACGTTACAAAGCTTTGGGCAACGCGCTTGTGCTCCCGATTGCCGAATTCATACTTAAACGCATTAAGGAGGAACATCAATGAAAGAAATAATGACAATTCAAAATGTGCGCGGTTATTGCGACGACAACGGCACCGCTTTTCTCAACGCCGAAGATGTCGCCCGCGGACTCGGTTGGACGCAATTCAAAAACGGCGTCGAGTACGTCAAATGGGAACGTATCAACGGATACCTGCGCGATTTCGATTTTCCCCAGAAAGTGGGGAAAGACGATTTCATACCCGAAAACATGTTTTATCGACTGGTTTGGAAGTCTCGCGACGAAAAAGCTTTGGAGTTTCAAGCGAAAGTTGCCGACGAAGTCTTACCTTCAATCAGAAAACGCGGCGTCTACGCAACCGATGACTTCATCGAACGGACGCTTGCCAACCCCGACTTCGCGATTCGTGTTTTCTCCGAGCTTAAAGCCGAACGCGAGCGCAACGCGATACTTCAACCGAAAGCTGATTATTTCGACGCGGTACTTGATTCGACCGAGTTGCTTGACGTTACCGACATCGCCAAAGGCTACGGCTTTTCCGGTCAAACCTTCAATCGGATTATCGCCGACGTTGGGATTCAATATCGCAAGGGTAATACGTGGGTTTTGCGTCAACAATACGCGGGCGAAGATTACGCAAGACTAAAGACTGTTCGAGCGAACGGGCGAACGTTCAGTTATCTTGCATGGACACAGCGCGGGCGTCACTTCCTGTATCAATACCTCAAGCAGCGCGGGATTGTCCCCGTCAGCGAACGCCTTCGAGGGACTTGACAAAAAAAAAAAAACATCTATAATAACAATCGTGGAGTTTGTTTTTGCTTAACTGTTAAGGAGCTGATTTGCATATGGCAACACTCGGATTGTCCCGTTACGGCGTCGGCGTCAAATGGAAGCCCCAGAACCAAGACGCCACTGTCAGCAAGACTTACAACGGGCTTAACTTTACGAGCGACGTAGCGTCAATCAAGGCGGCTGCCGCTTATGAATTCGTCGACGACCTTGAGTCAATCGGCACAAACTGGGGCTTGACGTTCACAAACGTCGATTTGAATCAATCGAACAGCGTAACACAGTGAGGTGATGAGCAATGGCAACTAGTGCAACTTACGCAGAAACCAACGAATCTCGCCTGGTGTTCCATCTGGTCGACGAAGGCGGTACAGCGCGCACAACGCGCACAATCAGCTTACCGCAGGTGCCCGGCAGTGACCAAATCGAAGACGCACTCGACGCGTTCGAAACTTTCGCTGCAAAGTACACCGCACAGGCGAACGACAAGAACATTTTCGTTCAGCCCGCAAATTGGCGAGACGATACGGGAAGCACGCTCGGCGATGTCGAAGACCCGTATACGACCGAAAGCATTGACTTCGAGGTTTATCAGACGCAAAAGACGACATACACCGTCGCGCCCGATGAGCCCGAACCGTAACACAGCACAAGAGCCGTGAAGGTGCGGCCTTGAATATACAGATTTGACGACAATCTGGTTCCAAAACGCGCAGAAGACCCGTGGTGTGGCAAGGCACTGCGGGTTTTCGACTACACGGAGGTTACAACAATGAACGACGAACGCTTAATCACAGAGTTGAATGTAGATCTTCTTCGACTTAAACTGAAAATCATAAAGACAGAACAGCGACTGTTGCGGCGACAATTGCGCGAGGACGCGAAAAAGCGGCGTGAACTCGAACGAGAGCTTTTCGAGTTATTGCCGCAACCAGACTTATTCACATTCCCGAACAATAGGGGGAATCAAAATGACTGAACGAATTTGGAAAATCGACGTCGAAAACTCCAACATGGAGCGCGGCTATTACGAACTGTATTACGTCGAAAACGGCGAAGAATACGATTGGGACAACGTCGACAGCTGGACGCGTGACAAGGAAGTCGATGAGCAACTGGGCTTAGTCTTCGACCCGGAAATTCGAAAGTTCGTTCGCGAATTGGAAGTATCCGACGACGTGAATAGGTCGTGGCGCGAAGACGAAGCCGATTACTACCGCGCGGTCGTGTAAATCAATCCGCAAGTCTCAACTCAGCCTTCCCGCGTGGAAGGTTGATTCGAGCCTTGAAGGCTACTAACACAGAAAGGAGGATACACAAATGAGTTTTATTGACCTTTTCAAAAACTTTCATCGTGAAGCGATTCGACAAGAATTCCCGACAAGTGCCCGCGTGCTGTACGATACCTTATTGTACGAGTTCAACGGACGGTATTGGACGGAAGAGATTGGATTTTCGGTACGCGATTTGAGTATGTTGACTGGGTTGACCGTTGCAACCGCTCACCGCGCAATCAAGTTCCTGTCTGACCGCGGCTATATCAAAACGTTTCGGACAAAGCACGGAACCGCCTTTAAACTTTTGGGCGACGACGTTCCGACCGCCAATGAAACAGCAATGAAACAGCCGTGGAACAGTAGTGAAACAGTAGTGAAACAGTCGTGGAACAGCAGTGAAACACCCGAAACGGATTCCAATATACGCGTGCGCGAAGACGTTAAGACTTTAGACTTAAAGACTTTAAACAATAGCTATGACAGCGCGTGCGTGTGCGCGGACGGGCGTGCGTTTAATTGTAACGTTGAAAATCGGGACGAAAAGCCGAAAGTCGACGCCGAAAAGGTGTCGCCCGTCGAAATGGACTGTCACGACCTCTGGGAGTACGAAACGGGCTTTAAGCTGACCGGGTCAATCGCTTACGAACTTGAGACTTTGGAGCAAAAGCACGGACGCGACGCCTTTCATCAAGCGTTGAAAGACGCGGTTGCGGGAAACTCGAAAGGTCGCGTCACCTTCAACTACTTCAAGGCTATTTTGGAAGGAGGAAACAAAGTTGGAAAAAACAGGGAACATCCTGCACTTGCCCTCATCAAACCTCAGCAACCCGAACGACCTCAGCAACCCGAACGAACTGCAGAGGAAGAAGCCGCAATTCAAGCCCAATGCGCTGCTCTTGACCGAGCAATCGCCGAAGAGGAACGGGAGCGAGAACGTCAGCGAGAGGAACGCTGGCGGCAACGTGAACAACAGCTTGGTTGGAGACCGCCAATTTGAGGAGATAAAAGCCGAAATCGAAGCCGAACGGGAACGACTTCGCCCAAAGGTGCTTGAGGCTTACGGCAATGACTTGAGCGAAGGCGACATTCGGACGGTGATTCGCGTTTGGCGCGAACAAAACGAATGCGAAGGTTGCACGGGCGATTGTCAAAAGCAAGTCCAACGTTGGAGCCGTCCGAGCGTTCACAAAGAATTTGGCGGGATCTACGTGCATTTGGCTATATGCAAATACGGCGAAGAACACTTCAATCGACGCGAATTCCGCCGTGCGGGAATCCCCGAAAAGATTTGCAACAAAACGTTCGCCGACTTCAAGACAACGTCAGAGAATCAAGCCGCTATCGCAATCGCCCGCAAGTTGTTGACTTCCGACAAAGGCGCGTATTTTTACGGCGAACCGGGCACGGGCAAAACCTTCCTTGCGGCACTCGTCGCCAAAGATTTTGTCCGCGACTTCCAAAGCGTGACTTTCCGCGAAATGCCTACGCTGTTGGCGGAAATCAAAGACACGTTCGATACCAAAGAATCAACGGAGGCTTTACTCGACCGTTACTGCGAATGCGACTTGCTGATTCTTGACGACGTCGGCGCGGAAAAAGTCACCGAATGGAGCACCGAACAGCTTTTTTCAATCGTCAACCGCCGCTACAACGCTCAAAAGAAAATCATCGTCACCGCCAATTTCGACCTCGACGGCTTGACAAAACGTCTGGGCGGCGACATCACCGCAAAACGAATCGTAAGCCGACTTCGCGAAATGACCGCTCAGGCGGATTTTGGAACAAAAGATTGGAGGAATTCACAATGTTGACAGCACAACAACACAAAATTTTCCAGGACTGCGCATATCAAATCTCATCGGCGGCTTGGAAGGCGTACTGGACAAATTCCGAAACGGCAGAAAAACTCATGGCGTACAACACGCTTTTGGAACCGCCCACCGTAATTCGCGACGCCAACCGCGAACGTTGCATGCGGTTGTTCGAAAAAACCGACGAACTCCGAGAGTTGCGCAACAAAGCCGACAAAGCCGTCGATTATGTCTGCGCCCGCCCGTATCTTTGTACAGCCACGTATTGGGACGGAAGAGAAACGCAATTCGTTTGCACGGGGCTGTTGCCGAATTTTGACAGAGCTCCCGAAGACGAAGCGGCGGCACTTCAAGCAGTCACCGAATATCACGCACGTGAGGCGGTGGCGTCATGAAAATTTTCGACGCGAACAATCAACTGCTTGTCGACCTCCCCGCAAAACCGCGCAATTTTGACGGTTGGGCGAAAGGCACCAATTACGGGCTCGAAATCAACGGCGACCGCGTGAAGTTGGGCGACGCCGAATCCGTAGAACAAGCCCGTTACCGTCTGACACAACTTCGACGCGCTTATCTCGACGGCGCAGAAACTTTCACAATCCCGAAAGGAGTTTGAACAATGACCAAATTTGCATTCTTACTGCACGCGATTGACGAACTTCGCAAAATGGAGCGTTCCGACTTGCCCGCGGAAGTTGTCGCGAATTTCGACCGCTTTGTCCGCGAAGAAATTTTCGGAGCGCACAAAATCGAATTGACGTTCGATGAGCTTGTCGAATTGCAGGACTACTACATCGCGACGCTCTGAGCAAAAAAAAATGCACCGAGTGGCGCACCAGAAACCCTTATTTATCCAACCGCAGACCGTCCGTCAAAATCGGCGGGCGGCTTGCGAGAAAGGAGCAATTGCTATGAATGACCTTAAAATTTTCGACAACCCCGAATTCGGAAATGTCCGCGTAATCGGCGACACCGACAACCCGCTTTTCTGTTTGGCGGATGTGTGCCGTATCCTCGACCTTGACGCGTCGGCGGTGATTCGCCGCCTTGAAGATGGGGTTATTTCAAATCACCCCATCACTGACCGGCTCGGACGCACCCAAACCGCGAACTTCGTTAATGAAGACGGCTTGTATGACGTGATTCTGGACAGTCGCAAAGCCAACGCCAAACGGTTCCGAAAGTGGGTGACTTCAGAAGTTATCCCCAGTATACGGAAAACGGGGCTTTATGTCAATCCAAATGCGCCGATTGACCCCGATTTTTTACGGAAAATCGCTGACGAAATCGAAAGTCACCGTCAAAAAATCGCAGTCTTGAAAACGCAAGTGGCGGAACTTCAACCCAAAGCGGCTTACTACGACTTGATTCTGCAATGCCCCGACCTCGTCTCCACTTCGCAAATCGCCAAAGATTACGCAATGTCGGCGAAGGAATTCAACAAGCTTTTACACGAACTCGGAATCCAATTCAATCAAGGCGGCGTCTGGTTGCTGTATCAGAAATATGCCCGGCTCGGCTGGACTTCGACGAAAACACACGTGTTCACCGACAAATACGGACGCGAACATTGCGGCGTTCACACCTACTGGACACAGCGCGGACGGCTCGGACTTTATGAATTGCTCAAACAAAACGGCTACATTCCGACAATCGAGTTGGCAGCATAAGGAGGCGCGACACGTGGAAATTCGCAAGATTGAAATCGGACGCAAATGTTTTCTGGTTACCGTCGTCGACGACGAAGAAACAGTTATCGCTTCGGGCGCGTTCAATAACCGCTCGGACGCAAACACGGCGGCGGACATGATTCTTACTTTCATGGCTCATCAAGGCTTAGTCGATAACATCTTCGGCTACGAACCGCCGCTTCTCAAATTGGCGGACGTCTGCGAAATGTATCTGCAATCTTCGGGGAGGAAATGACAATGGCGAATCAACTTCAAGTAATGCTTCAAAAGGACAGAATCAAAGCCCGTTTCAATGAAGTTTTGGGCAAAAACGCCCCCGCGTTCATGAGCGCACTTTTGAGCGTGTACAACGGCAACTACCTTTTGCAGGAATGCGACGAAATGTCGATTCTCGGCGCGGCGGGACTTGCGGCGACTTTGAACTTGTCGATAACCCCGTCATTGGGGCAAGCCTACATCGTCCCGTTCAAACGCAAAGCACAATTTCAAGTCGGTGTTCGCGGACTTGTTCAGCTCGCACATCGCACGGGAAAATACGCGGCACTTCACGCGGGCAAGGTTTGTGAAGGCGAAATCACCGGCTTTAATCCCGTCACGGGCGAACCCGAAATCGGCGAAAAACTTTCCGATGAAGTTGTCGGCTACGTCGCCTACATGCGCCTTGTCAACGGCTTTGAAAAAACCGTTTACATGACCAAAGCCGAAATCGAAGCGCACGCCGAAAAGTATTCGCAAAGCTATTCATACGACAAACGCTCGGGCAAAAAATCTTCCCCTTGGTCGACGAATTTTGACGCAATGGCAAGCAAAACCGTCCTCAAAAAACTTTTGAACGCATGGGGAATTCTTTCGGCGGACATGGCGGAGGCGTTGCAGAGCGACCAAGCAGTTGTCGACAAACACAGCTTTACATATGTCGATAACGGCGGCGACGTTCAAAAACGCGGCGACATCTTTGTTCCCGAAGAACCCGCGCTTGCGGAACCCGAACCCGAATTGACGCTTGACGCCGAAACGGGCGAAGTTATCACGGTCGGAGGTGACAACAATGCTTGAACTTCAACAAGTCGAACGCGAACTTTCGGTTGTCGAGGTCGATGAACGACTGGAACGGCTCAGCGAACTTAACGCCGAAATCGAAATCGCCGCCAAACGCCGCGACCAAATGAAGCGTCATTATCAAATGAAAATGTTCCGCGCAGATGAACTTTTCGAGAAAGAAACGGAAAACCTGCGCGCCGAAATCGATTCGTTGACGCTGGAATTGCGCCGATACGCAACGGCGAACATCACGGGCAAAAAACGAACGCTTGAATTGCCCGGCGGTAAACTCAGTTTCCGCAAACGTCAACCGATTTTCTATATCGGCGGTGCTCCCGTCACCAACGACAACCCGCAAATCGTTCGCTTTGCAAAAAACCTTGACGGCGACTTAGTCAAGATTCGAGAAACGGCGGACTGGGCAACGCTCAAAACAAAATTGGCGATTGACGACGACGGGAAAGTTTACGTCAAAGACACGGGCGAAGTCGTTCCCGATATGCGGGCGAAACAATTCCCCGACGACTTCAAAGTTGAAACGGCTTAATTGATTGAACGGGCGGCGGACACCACTTGAACCGCGAAGCCGCCCAAATTCTTTTTCGGAGGCTTGAACATGAAACGAGAAATTAAGTTCCGCGGACGCGATATTGATACGGGCGAATTTGTCTACGCCGAATTGGGCGAAGTTTCAGCAGAAATCAACCCAGAGTATCTGACGTTTATCACGGACGACGTTCACACCATTGAAGAAAATTCAATCGCTCAGCTTGTCGGCTACGACAAAGACGGGCGCGAAATCTACGAAGGCGACACTTTCGTTGTCCCCAGTGGTACCGAAATTGTTGCAAGATTTTTCGACAACATCACGCGGAACGCCAAACTCAAGGAGGACAAACAATGAAACATTCAATTCGCCGAAAGGTTCTTGACCCTGTGACGGGGTTAATGGTCACGAAAGTCGAGTCCTTCAACGGCGAACTCGGCACCGGCATTTTCGACAAGAACGGCAAAGAAATTTTCGAAGGCGACATCGTGAAATTACCCACGGGCAAAACAACCGCCATAATCTTCGACGAAGGTTCTTTTTGGCAGGAAGACCCCAGCTTTATTCTTGCCCCGAAAGCCGCCGACCTTGAAATCGTCGGGCATGTCGGCGATTAAGTTCACCGCACAGCTGGAGCCTGTACCGTTCCCGCGACCGCGTTTCAATTCGCAGACACGCGCAACGTTCAATCAGCCGCGATATACGGCGTTCAAAGAACAACTCGGCTGGTGCGCACGAGCGGCAATGAACGG